>Ga0070727_10004273_pt1 | contig 12318 bp, 13 predicted proteins | sample tdAd472_FD_66722 | JGI IMG/M metagenome (GOLD analysis project Ga0070727, IMG submission 66722) | Marine sediment microbial communities from the Atlantic coast under amendment with organic carbon and nitrate - tdAd47.2 | ecosystem: Environmental > Aquatic > Marine > Coastal > Sediment | place... | reverse complement strand
CTGGCTCTGGCTCTGGCTCTGCCTCTGCCTCTGCCTCTGCCTCTGCCTCTGCCTCTGCCTCTGCCTCCGCCTCCGCCTCTGCCTCTGGCTCTGCCTCTGCCTTTGCCTCTGGCAAAGCTTCGCTCGCGACAGCTTCCTCCTCCGGCTTGGCGTCCTCGTCCTTGCGCTCTTCCTCGCTCACAGGGCGTCTCCCAGCGCGAGGGTGGGCAGCTTCAACGCCAGCTCGGGGGCGAAGAACAGGAGCGCCGAGAGGGCGGCGGTGATGGCCATCGCGATCAGGCAGGGGGTGGGGGCTTCCCGGATCTTGGTCTCGAGCTTCCCGCTGCGCGGGGGGAGGAAGAAGGCTCGGATCGGGATCGGCATCAGGTAGGCCACGTTGAGCAGCGAGCTGATCATCAGCACCGCCAGCAGCCAGGGCCAGCCGGAGTCGAGGGTCGCCAGGCCGAGGTACCACTTCGACCAGGCGCCGCCCAGAGGCGGTAGCCCGATGATGCTCAGCGCGCCGACAGCGAAGCAGGCCATCGTGATCGGCATGCTGCGGCCAAGCCCGTCGAGCTGGCTGACCTTGGTCTTGCCCTGGGCGACGTAGATCGCGCCGGCGCAGAAGAACAGCGTGATCTTGCCCGTGGCGTGCATCACCACGTGCAGTCCGCCACCGAGGATCCCCAGCGCGCTGCCGAGGGAGGCCCCCAGCACGATGTAGCTCAGCTGGCTGACGGTCGAGTAGGCCAGCCGCGCCTTGAGGTTGTCCTGGTTGAGGGCCACCACCGAGCTGATGAGGATCGTGCCCGCGGCCAGGGCCATCAGCCACTCGTGGTGCACCTGATCGCGGACCACGTCCAGGCCGAACACGTAGAGCATGATCTTGAGCATGCAGAACACGCCGGCCTTGACCACGGCCACCGCGTGCAGCAGCGCGCTGACCGGGGTCGGCGCGACCATGGCCGCCGGGAGCCAGAAGTGGAACGGCATCAGCGCGGCCTTGCCGATCCCCAGCACGAACAGCACGAACAGCACGCTGCGCAAGCCGGGGTCGACGTCGCCCAGGATCCCGCCCTCCTGGAAGCTCAGCTCCCCTCCGGTGGCGACCCCCGCCCAGCAGATCCCCAGCAGCAGGAAGAGCATCGAGGTGCTGAACAGGATCCCGAGGTAGATCCGCCCGGAGCGCTTGGCCTGAGGGCTCCCGTGGTGCCCGATCAAGGGGAAGGTCGCGAGGGTCAGGGTCTCGTAGAACACGAACAAGGTCGGCAGGTTCCCCGAAAAGGCGATCCCCATCACGCTCGAGAGCGCGAGCGCGAAGCAGATGTAGAACCGGGTCTGGTTGCGCTCGTGGTGCCCGCGCATGTAGCCGATGGAGTAGATCGAGTTGGGGATCCAGAGCACCGCGCCGACGAGGGCGTAGAGCAGCCCCAGGGGTTCGACCTCCAGCACCAGCTGGAGGCCCGGCCCCATGAACGGCCCCTCGAAGCGCGGGCGCGCGCCGTCGAGCACCTCGACCCCGATCAACGCCACGCAGGCGAGGAGGATCGCGGCGGTGACGAGGGTCACGGCCTCGCGCAGGTTGGGCTTGCTCCCGCTGAGCCCAATGCCCAGCGCGCCCACCAGGGGGATCGCCAGCGCCAGCTCGGGGCCCACGCTCATTGGGCCACCCCCAGCAGGTCGCCGGTCGCGGTCCAAATGAGGCTCGTGTTCAGCGAGCCGCTGACGCCGAGGATCAGGCTGCCCACGAGCAGGACCGCCGTAGGCAGGAGCATGCTCGGGGGCGCTTCGCGGACCTCCGCGGCTCCCTCAGGGGCGCTGCCGAACACGATCGGCTCTACGATTCGCATCGCGTAGAGCACGGCGAGCAGCGAGCCCACCAGGAGCACCACCGCCACCGGCCACAGGCCCTCACGCAGTGCGCCCTGCACCAGATACCACTTGCTGACGAAGCCCCCGGTCAGCGGTACGCCGACCAGGCCCAGGCAGCCGACGATCAGGCACACGGTGGTCAGTGGCATGCGCTTGCCCAGCCCGCGCAGGTCGTCGAGCTTGGCGGAGTCGAGGCGGTAGATCATGCAGCCCACGGCGAGGAACATCGCGCCCTTGACCAGGGCGTGGTTGACCATGTGCACCAGGGTTCCGGTCAACGCCTCGCGGTTGGCGAGGGCCAGGCCGAGGACCATGTAGCCCACCTGAGCCACGCTGGAGTAGGCCAGCAGACGCTTGAGGTCGGTCTGACGGATCGCGACCAGCGAGCCGTAGAGGATCGCGATGCACGAGCACACCACCAGCAGCGAGTTGGCGTCGAGCCTGCCGAAGCTGAACTCGGTGCCGAACACCGTGAACAGGAAGCGGAACGCGCCGTAGATCGCGACCTTGGTCGCGGTGCTGGCGAGGAACGCGCTGACCGCGCTCGGCGAATAGGCGTAGGCCTTCGGCAGCCACTGGTGGACCGGGAACAGCGCCATCTTCAGGCACAGCCCAGCCAGGACGAAGGCGAAGGCCGTGTGCACCGCGGGGCTGTCGCGATTCTGGGCGACGGCCTCGGCCATCTCGGTCATGTTCAGGGTGCCGGTGGCCATGAACAGGTAGCCGACCCCCAGGAGGAGGAAGCTCGCGCCGACGGTGCCCATGAACAGGTAGCGAATCGCCGCGGTCAGCGCGCGCTTGTCGCGCGCCTTGCCGAGGGCCACCAGGATGTAGGTCGTGAGCGAGGAGATCTCGATCAGCACGTAGAGGTTGAACGCGTCGCCGGTGACCGTGATCCCCAGCAGCCCAGTCAGGCACAGCAGCCACACCGCGTAGAAGAAGTGCAGCCGGTCGTGGGGGATCTCCTTCGCCACGCTCAGTCGGGCGTAGGGGGTGATCACAGCGGTCATCCCCGACACCAGGCACAGGATCAGGGCGTTCAGCCGATCGACCTTGAGCTCGATTCCGACGACTCCGGTCCAGTCCGGGACGCTGCGCACGCCCCAGGTGCCGACGAAGTACTGGACCGTGCCCTGGTCGTAGACGGTGACCGCTAGCCAGCAGGTCCAGGCGAAGGTGATCCAGGTCACCGCGGTGGCCAGGGTCCAGGCCTTGTTCGGGCCCTTGCCGCACAAGGGCGCGAGCACCCCGCCCAGCAACGGGGTCAGCACGATGAGGGCGGGGAGGTGAGGGAGCAGCCCGTTCACGCTGCCCCTTTCGCGACGTTGCCGTGCGCCTCGAGCTCGAGCTGGGTCAGCTCGCCGTCTTCGAGGGTGCCGAACTCACGCCGGATCCACACGATGATCGCCAGCGCGACCGCGAGGGTGCTGACCGAGACCACGATCGCGGTCAGGATCAGCACGTGGGGCAAGGGGTTGGTGTACGGGCGGACGACGCCGTCCACGATCAGCCGATCGCGGCGTACGAGCTCGGGCAGGTCGTCGGCACGCCCGTTGGGCACCAGCCCGGGTTGCTCGCGGACGCGCGCAGGGTCGATGGCCAGGGTCGCGGCTTCGAGGGCCAGGCGAATCGTCTCCTCGGCCTCGGGGTCGAGGTGGTGATCGTGATCCCCGTGCTCGGGGTGGAAGACCTCGTGTACTGCGTGGCGTGCCTCTTCGATGGCCTCCAGGTCCGCGCCCTCACGCGCGGCGAGGTGGTCGAGAGCCGCTTCGAAGCGATCTGGGGCCAGCAGCGAGATCGGGGCGACCCCGTTCTCGACCACGCCCAGCGAGATGTAGAAGATGAAGATCCCGGTCTGAAACAGGGAGAGGCCGATCACCTTCTTGATCAGGTTCTGCTTGGCGACCGTGGCGTAGAGCCCGATCATCATCAGCAGCACGTAGATCACGTAGTTGAAGGAGCCCAGCACGCTACTGCTCCGCGATCTCGTTGAAGATCGTGCACATCACCGAGGCCACCGTGAGCCCCACACCGGCCTCGACGAGGAACATGCCCCACTCCTGGGCGTGGGCGGTGTGGCCAGGGTCGATCACATCGTAGTCGAGGAAGTAGCCGCCCTTGAGCAGGGTCACGACCCCGACTCCCGCATAGAGCACGACGCCGAGGGCCGCGGTGCGATCGGTGATCGCGCGGGGCAGCCAGCGCTGGGCCTGGACGACGCCATGCACGAGGGCGTAGAGGATGTAGGCCGCGGCCAGGATCACCCCCGCCTGGAACCCGCCGCCGGGGCCGAAGTCGCCGTGGACCTGCACGTAGAAGCCGTAGACCAGGATGAACGGGATCAGGAGCGTGGCGAGCTTGGTGAGCACGACGTTGTCGACGTCGGGCTGCGCCTGTTCTTGCTCCTGCTCGGGCGTCTGCTGGGGATCGCTCACGCGTCCCGCCTCGGGGTGGGGTTGCCCAGCCCGCCGGGAGCGGGCGCGTCGTCGTCCTTGCCCTCACGGCGCAGGAGCAGGATCAGCCCGGCGCCAGCGGTGAAGATCACGGCGGTCTCGAACATGGTGTCGTAGCCGCGGTAGCTGGCGAGGGTCACCGTGACCATGTTCGGCACGTGGGCGTCGACGATCGGCCGCTGAATGTAGTAGCGGGCGACCCCCTGGTGCGGCGCCGCGCTGGGGTCGCCGAGGGGCGCGTCGTAGACGCCATACACCAACGCCACCCCGAGCAGGGTCACTGCGAGCAGCGCGCCCCAGTTGACGCGTTGGCGCTCGTTCTCCCGGCTGCCGTGGGTCCGGTCGCCGGTGAGGATCAGCGCCCCGACGAGCAGGATCGTGGAGATCCCGGCGCCGACCGCGGCCTCGGTGAAGGCCACGTCGTAGGCGTTCATGTTGGTCCAGGTCAGCGCCATCAACAGCGAGTAGACGCCGAGCAGGATCGTGGCCGCGAACAGGTTCCGTACGCGGACCACGGCCAGGGCCGTGATCACGATCAGCACCAGTAACGCGTCGCCGATCACGAGCTGGCCTCCGCCTCACCGCCTGGCTTGGTCCAGGGCTGCTTGCCGTCGACCCAGGCCGCGCGGGCGATGGCGTGGGTCGAGCAGGGGGTCGAGAGCACGAGGAACAGCCAGATCAGCCCGAGCTTGAGCGAGACGAGGCTCAGCCCGCCGGCCACGGCCAGCCCAGCCAGGATCAGGGTCTGGCCGAGGGTGTCGGTCTTGCCCGCGGGGTGCATGCGGGTGAAGAAGTCGGGGAAGCGGAGGACGCCCAGCGCGCTGGTGAAGGCCACGAAGCAGCCGAGCCCGAGCAAGATCGCGGAGAGCACGGCCACTAGGAGAGCCTCGCTTGTTCGACCATCCGCAGGATCGCCAGGGTCGAGACGAAGTTCACCAGGGCATACACCAGGGCCACGTCAACGAAGTCGGGGCGCCCCTGGAGGAAGCCCAGCAGCGCGATGAACAGCACGGTCTTGGTGCCCAGCGCGTTCATCGCCAGGATCCGGTCGTAGACGCTGGGGCCGAGGACCGCGCGCAGCACGAGCAGGAACATGGCGGCCGCCAGCGCGGCCCCGACAGCGAGGTACACGCTCACGTCATACCCCCCGCGGTGGTCGGTGGGGCGGGCGTTGGTGCGTCGCCCTCCAGCGTGGCGACCCGCTGCTCCATGCTGCCGTCGAGTACGCCTTCGGCGTCGGCTGGGGTCAGCGCGTGGACCACGATCCCCTGGTCGTCGAGGAGCATCGAGACCGTGCCGGGGGTGAGGGTGATCGAGTTGGCGTAGATCGCGCGTCCGGTGCCCGACTTCAGCGAGCAGGGCACGCGAACGACCTTGGGGTCGATGCGCCCGGTCCACACCGCGCGCATGACCTTGAGGTTCGCCAGCAGGACCTGGATCGCGAGCCAGGGAGCGTAGACGAAGGCGCAGCGCAGGGCCGCGAAGGGGGCGTCGAAGACCTTGGGCTCGAGCCGGTTCATCAACAGCCCGACGAGCAGGCTGGCTCCTGCTCCGCAGCCCACGAGGAACACGTTCCCCCACTGGCCCGACAGGGCCAGGTAGAAGGCAAAGAGCAACACAGCCCAGATCGCGGTCCGCACCCATCCCCCGAGAGGGACAGGTTTTACCATGCATGGATCCCTCTCGGGATCCCCGCATGCTGAAACCTCTGCGTGCTGGCTCCAGGGCCTCGCTCCGCTTAGGCCTCGCGGCCGCGCCGCTCGGCCTGCTTACACGAACTTCCCGAGCTCGGTGAAGGCGAGGTGGGGCTCGCGGCAGCGGGGGCAGGGGTGACCCTCCAGGACGACCCCCTTGAGGCGGGCGATGGGCACGCGACTGCTGGCCTCGAAGTCGACGGGCTGGGCGCAGTGGGGGCAGGGGAGGGCGCTGGGGAGGGGCTGCCCCATGTAGATCAGCAGGCTCGCGAGGCGCGTACAGCACGACACGACGTAGACCTCACGGGTGCATACGTCGTGCTGGGCGATCTCCTGGTGGGTCGCGCCGAGTGCGAGTTGGTCTTCGTCGTAGCCGCAGGCGGCGCAGTGCGCCGAGAGCGTCAACCCCAAGCGGGGCTACTCCTGGGCAGCCGTCGCCGGCTCGGGAGCGGGCTTGGGCTTGGCCGCGGCGGGCGGCGGAGGCGGAGCCGAGAAAGCCATGCTGCGCGAGCGCAGGCGAGCCTGCACCTTGCGGGCCTTGCGCTGGTTGCGCTGAGCGGCCTTCCGCTCGGCGCGGCGCTGGTTGCGAATCCGCTTGCGCAGCTCACGACGGCGGGCGTCGCTGGGCTTCTCGTAGAACCGCTTCAGCCGGACGATCTTGCGGATACCTGCGTGGTCGCACATACGCTTGAAGCGACGGAGCGCCTTCTCAATGGGCTCGTCTTTGCGCACCACGTAGCTAACGTTGGGCTTGGTGGCCATGTAGCCTTCGTCCTCGAAAAACAAGGGGGCTCTGAGGCCCCCAGATGCACTGAAACCGTTGGAAGGCCGAATAATAGCCGCATTCCATCGCGACGCAAGGCTTTCCTGCAGCAAGTTTTCGGGCGAAACGAGCTGTCGGTGGGGTCCGCTACCCTGTTGGCGCGTAAATCCTTACCGGAGCGTCATCATCGCCCCTCAGTTCCCGTCCAGCGACGACGTGCCCTTGTTCGCGCACGTCCTCGGTTCGCCCAGCGAAGCGGCCGCGGCTGCGCCCCCCCCCCAGGGCGAGGCCCCGGCTGGACTCGCGGCGGCGGCCGCCTCACTGGCGGCCTGGGCCGACGACGAGCCCGAGGCGCTCCCCGAGCACGCCGAGGACCTCCCCCCCGAGCTGCGCGACGACCCCCTGCGCGCGGACCTCCGCCGCTGGTTCGGTCACGACGACTTCCGCCCGGGCCAGCGCGAGGTGATCGAGGCGCTGCTCGAGGGGCGAGACGCGTTGGCGGTGCTGCCCACCGGCGGGGGCAAGTCGCTGACCTACCTCCTCCCCGGGCTTCGTCGCCCAGGCCTGTGCCTGGTGATCTCGCCGCTGATCTCGCTGATGCAGGACCAGGTGCAGAAGCTCGTCGCCCGCGGGCTGCCCGCCGCGCTCCTCAACTCCCAGCTCTCGAGCGCCGAGCAGTCTCGGGTGCTGGAGCGCGTCCAGCGCGGCAAGATCAAGATCCTGTTCGTCGCCCCCGAACGCTTCAAGAGCCCGCGCTTCGTGCGCACGCTGCAGAAGGTAGAGGTGGGGCTGTTCGCGGTCGACGAGGCCCACTGCATCAGCCAGTGGGGGCATGACTTCCGCCCCGACTACCGCCGCCTCGATCAGGGGATCGCGCTCTGCGGTCGTCCGCCAGTGGTGGCGGTCACCGCGACCGCGACCGCGCAGGTGCGCGACGACATCGCGTCCCTGCTCGACCTGGGGCCCGATCGGCTCGTGCTCGTGCGCGGCTTCGATCGCCCGAACCTGCACCTCAGCGTGCAGCGGCTGTTCGGCGGACGTGCCCTCAAGGAGCGGGCGCTGATCGGGCTGCTCGATCGGGCGCCGCCGGGTCCGGGCTTGATCTACTGCTCGACCCGCAAATCGACGGAGCGGGTGGCCCGGGTCTTGACGGGGGCGAAGTTCGTCGGGGTCGAGGTCTACCACGCCGGCCTCAGCGCGCGAAAACGCGAGCGGGTGCAGAAGGCGCTGTTTTCGGGCAAGGCGCAGACCGTCGTCGCCACCAACGCCTTCGGGCTGGGGATCGACAAGCAAGACTTGCGCTTCGTGATCCACTACGACGTGCCGGGGACCGTAGAGGCCTACTACCAGCAGGCCGGGCGCGCGGGGCGTGACGGAGAGCCGGCGGTGTGCGCGCTGCTCTACGCGCCGCAAGACGTGCACCTGCAGCGCTTCTTCCTCGACACGACCTTCCCTGCCCGGGAGGTCATCGTCGAGGTCGCGCGGGTGGCCGAGCGAGTCGGGGACGACCCCTTCCTCGTCGAGGAGGCCATGCCCAGCAAGGTCAACGGGCGTGAGGTCGAGAGCGCGCTCCGCATCCTCGAAGACGCAGGTGGGCTGGGCAAGGTCGACTTCGAGCAGCTGCGCCTGCGCGAGCGACACCACCGCAAGCTGCTGGAGGACATGCTGGGCTACGTCTCTGGCCGGGCCTGTCGGCGACGGATGATCCTTGATTACTTCGGCGCGACCGGGGCACCCCGCTGCAACGCCTGCGACCGCTGCTCGCCGCGGGGGGACGCGATCGTCGAGCGACGATCGGGTGTCGCCGAGCCGAAAGCCAAGCGCAAACGCGCGGCGAAGAAGAAGCCCGCGGCGAAGAAGAAGGCGACCCGGACCAAGGCGACCCCTGCCTCCAAGCTCAAGCCTCGCAGCAAGGCCGCCACCAAGAAGGCCCAGGCCAAGGCCAAGGCCGTGGCGGCTTGCTTGCCCAGCGGCGACCTCCTGACTCGGCTCAAGCACCTGCGCACCGACCTCGCGAAGAAGCGGCGCACCAAGCCCTACCGCATCTTCCAGAACCGGACCCTCGAAGACCTGGTCGAGGCCCGACCCTCCAGCCGCGAAGCGTTGCTGGAGGTCTACGGCCTGGGCCCGTCCAAGGTCTCGCGCTACGGGGACCAGCTGCTGGAGGTGATCCGGCAGGCCGGCGAGTCGGAGGGCGAGGGCTAGCAGCTCCCTGACGAGCTGCCCGTCTTCCAGCGACTGCTATGCCCCCAGCACCGCGCGCAGGGCTTCGTCCACGGCGAGCTGGAGCCACGGGTCCCGGGTGTCGAGCCGGAGCTGGCGCAAGGCAGGCGCAGCGGTACACGCTGCAGGGCCGAGGCGCTCGAGGGTGCGCAACAGGTGCCAGCGTACGGGGAGGCTCGCGCGGGGGAGGGCTTCGGTGAACACGCCGCTCCAGAGCGCCGCGACGTGAGGGTCGTCGAGGTCGAGGTCAAGGAGTAGCTCGCTGAGGGCCTGGGCAACCCAGGGCCCGTCGGGGTCTCCGAGCAGCGCTGCGACGAGCCCGCGGAAGATCACCCCGCCCACGTCTTCGCCGAACTCCGCCTCCAGGGTGGTGCCCACTCGCTCGGGGTGCTGTTCGGCGGCGAAGGCGCGGCGCGCGGCGACGCGCGCGGGTCGGCTCGATGGTTGCGCCGCCAGCCGCAGCAGGGCGGCCATCGCGGCCTGTCGAAACCGTTGCTGCTCACGACGGGGGAGCTGCAGCCAGCTCCCGGCGGCGAAGCCCACCAGGGGTAGCTGATCGCTGTCGAGCCAAGCCTGCAAGGTGCGCGGGGCGAGGGTCAGGTCGGACTGGCGAGCCCAGGCTTCGAGGGTCTCCCAGGCTCGGGGGTCATCGTCGCGCAGGCCATCGGCGATCGCAGCCCAGGCAAAGGTCAAGGTCGTCGCGTCGCCAGCCGGCCCTTCGAGGAGGAGCGCGGCGGCTTGCCGGCGGATCGGTAGCTCCGGCGCGCGGAGCTGGGTGGTGAGAAGCTCCTCAGCCTTCCGGGACAGGTCCTGAGAGGTCGAGCGCAGCGCGAGCAGGAGCGCCCGCGGGCTGGGGTCCTCGGCGAGCCGCTGCTCCAGCAGCCGGTCGCTCGCGATCCGGGCTCGGGGCGGGACGGCTTGATAGACCCGCGCGGCGAGCCCGGCTGCAGGGCTCTCCCCGCATGCGAGGTCGAGGACCGCGGCCATGACCGTGGGGCTCGGTTCGACGGCTTCGAGCAAGCCCGGGAGGAGGCGCGTGGCGACGGTTGGATCCTCGAGGCAGGTGCGCAGTGGGCCGGCCGACACCTCTCCCTGGTGAAGGAACTGCAACGCGACCGCGGCGCGGCCGCGGCGGAGGGGGTCGGGGAGCGCGAGCTCTTTGCGCAGGGCGAGGGGCAGCGCCGGGTCCGCGGAGAGCAGGGTCCGCGCCTGCTCGCGAACCAAGAGCGCGGGGTGGCACAGCGCCCGCGCCGTGAGCGCTACCCGGTCGGGGCGAGACGCGAGGGCCTGCTGCCACCGCTGCGGATCATCGGCCGCGGCGACCAGGCGGAAGAAGGCCTCGGGCTGCCCGGGGTCGTAGAGGGTTGGCTCGGAGAGGAGCGACTCCGCGGCGCGAGCAACCCGGGGGTCGGGGTGATCGAGGCCCAGCGCGACCAGCCGCGCGGTGAGCCCCGAGGGGAGCTCTTGGACCCAGTCGTCGCCTGAGGTGGCGCTCGCCTGGAGGCAGGCGAGGCGCACCGCGAGCAGCTCACCCGGGTGGGCGGTCCGAGCGGCGAGCTCCGACCGGGCGCGCTCGGCGTACGGACCCAGCGCCCCGAGGGTCCGCGCACACGCCAGGCGGGCGAGCGGAGCGCCGCCGCTCAGCCCACGGCGCAGGGCGGGAATCGCGTCGACCGCAAGGAACCCCAGGGTCCCGAGGGTCTCAGCCGCCCAACGCGCTTGGGTTGGGTGCGGCAGCGCGCTGGCCAACGGGGCGACGCTCTCTGGCCCGAGGGCCACCAGCGTGTTCTGGGCCTCGGCGCGGATCAAGCGGTTGGGCTGGCTCATGCGCGCGATCCAGGTCTCCACCGAATCGCCCGCGAGGCGCCGGGGCTCGCTGGCGGGAGGCTGGAGGACGGTCCCCCAGGGCAGCCCGCCGCCCAGCACGTCCGGGGTCCCCGTGTCGAAGCCCCAGGCTGCGGGGGACGAACCCGGGGGCTTGCGGGCTGCGTCCTCGCGTGTCGAGGCGATCACCTCCCGCAGCGGGAGATCGTTCCACGCCAGCTTGGGGCTCCAGGCCACGAGCACTCGGTGGGGCGAGGTCATCAACGCCGCGCGCAGGTCTTCGCAGGCGCTGTCTTGCAGGACCTCCAGGGCGCAGAGGGCCAGGACCCTGCCGGCCGGGCTGGCCTCGCGGGCCAGGGTGCGCAGCGCGGGGACCGCCTCGCTGCCCCTGGCGAAGAGTTCACGGAGCGCGACCAGCTCGGCGTCGAGGGTCGGGGCGGCGGCCGCCGTGCGCACCGACTTCGCCTGCAGCAGCACCCGGTAGGCGAGGGTTTCGGCGGGGTCGGGTTCCTCGGCGCCGACTCCGAGCGCTGCGAGGGCGAGCAGCGCGCCGAGCCACGCCCGTCTCACCACCGGTCGCCGCCCTCGAGCCGGGCTGCGCTGGCCGCGGTGCCCAGGCTCTCGGCCGCCTTGGCGTCGGCGGCCAGGTAAGCGTCCCAATGTCCGCGGAGGGTGTCGGCGTCGGAGCTCGCCTCGAGGGCGGCGTTGAACTCCCTCGCCAACCGTAGCCGCTCCTGCTGGTGACGCACGGCGAGCATCGCCTCGGGGGAGCGCGCCGTCTTCTGCATCGCGCGCTTGGCCAGGGCCAGATCCGCCTCGAGCATGCCGATGTCGACGGGGCGATAGCGGGTCAGCCAGACCACGGCGAGGCTGCCCCCGCCGAGGGCGAGGAGCAGCACCAGGACCCAGAGTTTGACCCAGCCAGAGCGCTTCACGCCTTCCATGCTACTCGCTAACCTCCACCCGGGTCGGTGGGCCACCAGACAAGGGGTGAGCGCGACCCCCAACGAAGGCGGCCGGTTCGCGGAAGCGAACCGGCCGTCGGTGAAGGCTCGTTGGGAGGTCGCGTCGGAGCGCGATCAGACCCCGGTGGATTCGGGGGTCGGGTCTGCCCGACGGAAGTTCTCCGGGTCGGGCTGGACGTCCTCGAACTCGTTGTAGGTCCGGTTCCAGGCGTCGTCCTTGACGATGTCGATGTGGAACCACCCGAGGAAGAAGTCGACCAGCTGCCAGGGCGAGAGGTTGAACTCGAGGCCCACGATGAACGCGGCGCTGGCGTGAATGTCCGAGATGTAGTGGTAACGGGGCTGACCGTAGTCGAGGGGCACCGCGTTGGCCACGTCGGGCGCACGGCGCCAGCCGACGTTGAACTCGTCGACCGACTCGAAGAGGTAGTCGTTGCCCGCGACCACGCGCATCTTGCGGTCGATGGGGCCGAGGAAGTCGAAGCCCTTGTCGCGCCAGATTCCGGCGGCGCGGCCTTCCCACCCGTACTTCTCGAAGTCGTAGT
>Ga0070727_10004271_pt1 | contig 12321 bp, 10 predicted proteins | sample tdAd472_FD_66722 | JGI IMG/M metagenome (GOLD analysis project Ga0070727, IMG submission 66722) | Marine sediment microbial communities from the Atlantic coast under amendment with organic carbon and nitrate - tdAd47.2 | ecosystem: Environmental > Aquatic > Marine > Coastal > Sediment | place... | reverse complement strand
GGCATGGATGATCGAAATCCAGCCGGGCCTGCTGGGCGTCCGCTCGCCCGCGATGCGTCAGGAAGCGGCCCGCTGGGCTCAGCTGGCGACCAACGGTATGACTGGCGAACTCACCGACTTCCTGCAGCAGGCCATCAGAAATCCCGCCCATGTCGTGCTGGCGATGGATCTGCAGGACATGGCCGACCAGCAACGGATTCGCAACTTCCTGGAACAGTCCAGCCTGCTACCCTCAGATCCCATTGAACGGCTGAACCTGCTGCGACTGCTCGGCAATCAGCGCGGCGTTTCTCTGAGCGTTACCATCAGTGACACGACCCGCGCTCAAGCCGTCATGCACTTCGCGGAGGATCCGACCGGGCTGGAATCCCCCCTCGCCGCCGTCTTCCGGCAGCACGTCAGGGATCACCAGATCTGGCTCGACGAATTCGACGACGCCCAGGTCCAGACGGTCGGCAACAACGTCCAGTTGAGCATGGAACTCTCCGATGAAAGTCTGCGTCGAGTCGTTTCGTTGATCACGTCTCCGACTCCATCGCCACCGACTGCTGACCTGGCAAGCTCGGTCGATGACACCATTCGCCCTCGGGTCACCGTCGAGGAGAACGCGTCGAAGATCTACTTCCGTTCGGTGTCGCAAACGATCGACGACCTGGCTCGAGTCGGTCGTCGGGCGACGGATTATCAGCGAACCGCTACCTGGCACGACAACTTCGCCCGCCGCATCGAACAGCTGCGGACTCAGGGTGTTGACCCCACGCTGCAGGAATTCGGTCTCCGCGTCGCCGATCGGTTTCGAGCGCTCGGCGCATCGCTGCGTGGCCAGGGTGTGCAGATCAACGCCGAACAGCAGACCCTCGTTTATGACGTCGACTATCGCCCCGGCTGGGTCGCCGGCAACTGGTGGGGAGCCGTCGGCTACGGCGAGCCGTCCGTCAAAGTGAACAGCAACCTGAAGGAAGTCCGCGAACGCCAGGCCGCCGCCGTCAAGAAAGGCAGCCAGCAACGAGCGGCCATCTGGAAGCTGATCACCGACGACCGCAGCGACATCGAAATGCGAATGCGAGAGAAATACGGCGACGATTTCTTCCGCCGCCGCCGCTGATTCTTCAACAGCACACCGAGTAAACCGTCACTGGTTCCCTGGTGGGAGACATAAAGGTTGAAACGCGGCGCGTTACTCCGAAAGAACTTACGTCGATGCGAGACACAAACCCTGCAACAGTTGAGACACAAAGATTGAGCTGTTCCTCTGTTTGAGACACAAAGTTTGAGCCGCCAATCGGACTCGTCAGAATGAAGCCCGGAAGGAGTCGGCGTCTTGAGATCACGTGTAAGTGAGTGCAAGGTCGGATTCCGAAATTTCGCAGGTCATTGATACCACATTCGTAAGTTCATTGCCTTGGGGTGCCAAGGCATCCGCTGGCTGGGGCGGGACTCTTGGAGTCGCCCATGACAGAGCAAACAACGGACTCCTGGTAGCACGGATTGCAGCTTCCTGATGCTCTCTTTGTCGGCGTTCGGTGCGGATGGACTGCTGAAGTACCGCAAGTTGCTGCCGATCACGCGGATCATGTTTTCTTTGAGGTTGGCCAATCTCCCGGTCAATGCGGTATTGATGCTGCTCTTCAGCGAATTCGGCTCGGCGTTCTGCGAGCGAGTGTTCTCGGAGGTCTTGTTCGCAACGATGGCGAAATTTTTCACGCTCGAATTCAAGCCGCTGTTTGGATTGTTCGTAGTCGAGAAGCATACCGGTGAATTTCGCCGACTGAGCCGGGTCGACAATTGGCATGTCCATGGCTGCTTGCGATTTTAGATGCAGCGACTGTTCAAGTGACTGAAGTCGTGCAGCTTCATCGTTGAGGTCCGGCCCGGTGGACGAGACCAGGACAGATGCAACTATCGGTCCGCCCGAATATGCCGTTGCGTAACGAGTCGCCTGCTCAAACCTGCCGGCACTACGCTCTGGTGCCATGACTTGAGCATCGATCCATGAGCTGGCATTGCGATTTTCTTCGATATCAAAGAACAACTCGCGTGTGACTCGAACAACCTCGATATCAATGGCCGTCTGTTCGACGATCGATTTATCACTGCTGCCACCGAGCACGAGAATGATGAATGATTCTCGAAGCGGGCTCGTCAGCCAGAAAGATTCCGATGTTGCAACTAACCAATGTCGTTCTGACGCGATCTCTGGACCAGACTCCTTGCAGGCTGCAAGGAAACGCACCGCTGCATGGACGCTCTCGTCAGCAATTTTTCGCATCCAACGAAGTGGGGCTTCCTGAATTGCAGTCGCAAGACGCCAACGCCATGCAGGGCCATTGAGAGTTCTATGCAGCGACCGGGCCTGCTCCACGCCTGCTTCGTCAGACAATCCACTCGGTGACATGGTCACGTTTCACCTCTTGTGATGATTTACTTCATTGCCTCAGCAGACATCCGTCTGCGGACGAGCCGACTGCCAGCCACGGATTTCAGCTCCCTGAATCCGCAGCCCGACAGCCGCCAGTTGATCGTGAAGTTGTCGCCGCGTCTTTCTGAGTTCTGACCGGACCGCTTTCCGACACTCGGATATAGATTCCTGTCGACGAAGTTCCTGCTGCACAAGTTGCAGTGTCTCTCGTACCAGTGACACTCCAGCCTGATCACTTCCGAGATAGATCGATCTCTGTTTACTGCCAGACCGATAGACCAGCCGATAGTAAGGCCCCAGTCGGCGGCCTTTGTAAGACCGCCAGGATTCCTGGACGCTGCCTTGATGGCTGAAAACATCAGCCTGTTGGCGAATCAGACTGACGGCATCGATTATTTTTTGGTCAACAGATTCGAGTTTTTCCAGGATCTCTTCGTCGGCTGAATGCGGCATGTTCATTCCGCTCCCGAAAATTCACGCTGGATCGGATCATATCCTCCCGGAAGAACTCCGTGCCGTTCACGGAAATCCTGCAGACGGACCCAGAACGCACTTGCCTTACCCTTGGCAGCAACAACTCTCAACAGTCGCGACACTTTAGTGTCTCTCTCCTGACGTGAATCGGGACTGCTATCTGTGTGCAGAAAGTCGCGACCGATTTCGAACATTTCAAGGACTTCGAGCCACAGCAACTGGACGATGGTGACGCCGGTCGACTGTTCAATTCCGGGCTTAGCGCGAAGCACGAGTTCCTCATAGGCAGGATTCACGAGTGCCAGAATGCCCGTTCGTAAGTCCGATGGCAAGCTGTCAAAGTCGACGCCCTCGGGCATCCAGTACGGTCGAATTGCCGCTGGCCCTGCGGCATGATTTGTTTTCGTGTCCATGTCTTCTTGTTCCTGAATCATGAAATTGAAGTTCGTGCAGCAACGGAGACATCTGGTGGGGCTCGGCGTCCCCCCATGTCTGTGTCTGCCTGCACGGGTATCAGATTGCTGTTTCTTCGGAATGGCCGGTTGAAGTGCCCAGCTGCATAGCTGAAACCGCTCTCGTCACTTAACCGGTGCGCTGGCTTGCAGCTTCGCCCAGTCGAACGTCCAGGCGTGCAAGACGTTCGGTCATCTGAACGGTTTTCAGATAAACCTGGAGACCCGGCATGAGGGTTCGCAGCCGGTCCGAACGTCCGGCATCGACTTCCAGGCTGTCGTCGATCGCCAGTTTCAGATCGTGACACATTTCGAGAAGATCGCTTGCAACAGGACCGAGGCACGCTCGAAGCGAGTCGGGTGAATCGAGCGATGCCTCCAGGTGTTTCTGGATTCGAGCTTTTCTCTTCTCGGCCAACTGGTTGCCTCCGACCGTTTTTTGGCTGATCAGTGGCATTGGTCCTTCGGATGGCAGAATTGCCTGATCTCTGTTCGTATTGTCCGTCGTCATTCTCTTTTCCCTCCGTGTCGATGAATCCGCCGGTCATGACGCTCGTGCCGGCACGTTTCAAATTAACTTCGTCAGAATCAACGCCAGGCATCGATGCCCGGTGTTGTCGAATCTCAGCACCATGAAAGTGGTAGCCAAGTACCTCAAGAATCGGACTCAACTGCTGACGCGACTCACGCAGCAACTCTTTCGCTCGCAACATGAGCCGATTCAGTTTCCGCCACGCCTCTGTCCGTTTTTGCAACTGTTTGAGTTCTTGCTGGGCCTGTGCAGCACGTTTGGACGACTTTCCAAGCCCTCGGACAACCTGGCAGCCGTCCCTGCGAAAACGCAGTTTGAAGTATGTTCCGGAAGGTCGGATTTCGGCAGATACGAATCCCTGCCGTGATAACGACTCCAGTTCGGACTCTGTCAGATTCAAGGACGCAAGCAGCGGAAATGCGTGTAGGGCCCGCTGCGATCGGCATGATTCGAACGGTAGCGAACAATCCGAAGAACCACCGATTCCGCTACTGCTGCAAGAGCACTGAGAGTTTTCGGCAACACTTAACATCGTCGTGAAAACTCCCGATAAACTTGCAGAATCTGACCGACAAGGAGCTGCAGAGTTCGTGCATCATCAAAATCTGGCTGCCGGTCACGCCGGCGCCCCTCGATCACCCAGCGTGCCTCCCGGACAACTCTGCTTTCGGCATGACAACGCGTCATCAATTCAGCGATATTGATGAGCAACGCGCTGCGTAGAGGGTCTCGATCACTCGTGGCAGCATCACGAATGCGTTGGATGAATTCCTGGTCATGGAGTAGATTTAGTCGATCGAGTTTCACGGTCAGCGCTCGCTCCTGGCCTCTCACCAACTCTGCGCGGCGAAGATCAGTAGTGATTTCATGCCTCACTTCCGCGTAGTTACCCGGTGCTCCCGATACCGTAGGCGGCGCGGCTGCTGGGCACACGGAATCAGCGATGCTTTGGCGAAGGAATCGACGAACGAGGTCTTTGTCCTGCAGATCCACCGCCGTGCGAATTTCGTTCAGGTCACTTGAAGCGGGCTGCCAGGCAAACATCAAATCTGTGTCAAAACCAAGGACGGAATCCGCTCGATAGATCAACCGGCGAATCGAAACCATCTCTTCAGATACTTCATTCCTGATCGATGATAGATTCCAGCAGGCGAGAATGATCTGAGTCGGGTTTCGGGCTATATCCGCTCGTTGTTTTCCTCCCGGTTCACCGCTGCGAATTTCTGCTGGGCGTCCAAACAACAACCGCAGTTGAGGGCCTTTCATGGAAGCAAGGCCAGCGGCCAACGTAGCAGGAATTCCAAGCGTCCGAAGAACTGCCAGGTCGCTTAAGCTGAACGCAGCGACAACCTTTTTCCTCAGCGAAATTGACGCCGACTTTGTCGTCGAGTCGCTCAATGCCCTGAACACCGCTGGCTCTTGAGAAACTGGCAGAACACCATTGGCCATCACCAGTTCGAGCGGCAAGTCGACGTTTTCATCGAATGATGCCGCGAATTGAGCCCTTGGTCTGTTCAAAAGCGGATGAAGATCCACGTTTTCACCCACTCGGACACACACGCCCGACTGGATTAAGGTTGCGGCATCAAATTGACCGTGAAGCGCTTCACGAAGATCAGCGGGATCGCACGTGAGACGCCTGACGCTCGAATCAGCACCGAGAAACTCCCAGTATTCGGGAAGTGGCAGAGGCACCGAATGATCGAATACGAATTGAAGAATTGAGTTGATGACCAGGTCGTCCATGACACCTTCTCTGGCAGAGAGTAACCTTACAGGTTATTGTTAGTGTTACTTGCTGGCCTGTTCGTGTCAAGCATGATGCTGCCACCACACTTTCCCGAGAGCTTTCATGCCCGAATCCAATTCAGAACTCACCCGACAGCGTTTCCAACAATTACTCAATGACCTTGCTGAAATGGGACTAACGCAGCGCGAGATCGCGGACAGGGTCAACATCCCGCCTCAATACGTTTCGAATCTGAAGACCGGCCAGCGAGAGATGAAGGAGCTGGTGGCGCGGCGATTTGGAACCGTCTTTGGATATAACTACGAGTGGCTGCTCGGAAACTCAGACAAGAGGAATGCGCCGACGATCCCATCGACTCTCACGGAGTCATTGAGCCGGAAGTTCCCGGTGCTGGACCTTCTGATTGAAGGCGATCCTCAATCCAATGAGGACTGGGACGGTACATTCGCTGAATTGAGCGGCGCGGCAGCGGTGCGAGTCCGAAGCTGTCGTACTCCATACGTGCTGAGATGCTCCATTGACGATCTCCAGGGAAGAATTCGACAGCGCGATCTACTCCTCATTTCGCAGGAAGCGCGTGAGGACGCCGAAATCCATGTTGTTCGCTATCGAAAACGACTCGTACTCGCCCGTGCAGGAGCCGAAGGACGCCACCAGCGAGTCAGCGATGGGCAGGAACTGAATGCAGAATGCACCGTGGTCGCACATTGCGTGGGGATCGTCTGGGCATCGCTGGTCGGTAGTGGAGTTGCCTCTCACTTCGTTGAAGTCAGGCCGCCCCAACCGTTCGTCGGCGAGAATCCCGGGGAAACTCACAGCACATGTCCGCTTAAACAACTTTGACGGGCCTCAATGCGTAAAAAAACTGAATAAACGCGAAAAACGGGGCATAATGAAGTAGTGAGGCTCCGGTTAGATCTCACACCTCAGGTATTCGAGCCTGCAACTCACATGGGTACGTCGACTTCGTCTTCCCGACTTACGGTTGAAGACTGATGTCTGTCACGTGGCTTTATCACCCCTCGCTCTCGAAGGAGACCAGTATGAAACGATTGCGGAAGAAGTGCGCGCCGATTGAGAATGCGTCCGACTTTTCAGAGTCGTCGCCGGCGGCCTCGCGCGCCGCGTGGACTGGTTGTCTCAGGATTGGAGCCATCATCGCGCACGTGCGTGCTTATCCATCCGTGAAGGATGATGATGGACCTGAACTGCACCAGTTTCACCGAGGCTGCGGTAAGCGGATTCAGTGTCCCCGGATGTGCCCGAAGCACGGAACTCTCGCCAGTGAAGACATCGTCAAAGGCATCGAGTCCGCGAATGGAAAACCCATTCTTATGGATGAGGATTCTCTGCGACGTCTTCGTCCGCCGAAGGATGAAGAACTTGTGCTCGAACGATTCGTAGCGGAGGCTGACATTGATCCAGTGATGTATTCGGGCCGGCACCTCTACATAGCCCCGGCTTCGAAAGTGGCTTCCGCGCCGTTTGGCTTGATGGCCGGGACTCTCTCCAGACTCGGGAAGCTGGGAGTCGGACAACTCACCGTAAACGGACGAAAGAGTCTGGTTGCCGTGATGACTCGGGCTCAGCGATTGACGCTTCACTTTCTCCATTACCCAGGACAGATTCGCTCAGTCCCAGCCTTCGATGTGGTGACTGAGGATGCGAGCTTCGGTGCGCCGCTGGTTGAACAGTTTGTCAACGAGCGAAACAGCCACGTTGACTGGTCGGGCTATCAGGACCCTGTCCCTGGAATCGTGGACGAACTGATCAACACCCACAGCTCAACGCGTCGAGGTCGGCGAAAGTCGACACCACGGGCGACCGCCACCAAGTCGGACAAGTGCAACCCGACGAAGGCGACTACCTCAAGTCTGACCGGAAGGAAGTCGTCTGTTCGTAGAAACAGCCGATGAAAGAAACGTCTCCACCCACTCCCGCGTTATCCCTGACGCCATCAACCTTTCGCCTGAGACGAAGAACACCAGGCTCTTTTCTGCTGATTCCCTCGGTCCGTGAAGGACGTTGCATTCGCTGTCAGGGACAACTTGAAGGAAAGGCCGCACTGATTTTGGCCGCATGCCCATCCGTGACGTTGCTGCAGGAGCAACCAGGCCAAATCTGGTACGAATGGGATACGACTTCCAACGATGTGATCCGACTCTTTGACGAACCTCAACGGTTGAGTCGCCGTAAGTGTCGCCTGCGAACCAGCTACATCGTTCCCGACTTTCTTGTCGAAACTCGACGGCACAAACGACTGATTGAAGTCAAACCATCCAGGCGGCTGCACAAACCGGACACTGTGCGCAAGCTTTCGGTCGCTCGACTCTATGCGCAACAGAACGAAATGACATTTCACGTCCTGACGGAGCGGCATCTGTCGCGTCAGCCTCTGCTGGACAACGTCCGACAGCTCAGTCGCTACTCCAGATTTGAATCCGACCACTGTCTCGTGAGGGCAATCATCGACGGCGTTTCCCGTGATGGAACGTCGCCCCGCCAGTTAGTGACACAACTTGATCAGCCTGATTCAGTCCTGACGTGGCACATCCTCTTCCTGCTGGCAACCCACGAGGTAAGCACCGACCTGATTCAGCACTCGTTGAATACTGACTATCACCTCTATCCGAAAGGAGTTCTTGAATGGGATCCGTTCGAATCAGTGTGGGCACCGAATGGCTCGCTGACGGACGGGTCTGGCGAGTTGTTCGACAACCCAGCCCTGAAGTGCTGATCGCCAAGGAACACAAATCAGCCACGGAAATGGAATTGCATCTCGATGAAGTCCTTCGTGAATTCGCGAGCGGGAGACTGAGTCTTCTCGACACCACTCCAGACAGCTCGACGAGCGTGGTGTCCAGAACCCGCGACATTCGTGATCTTCCGGTGAAACAGCGTGAGATTGTGGAACAGCGCTGGAACATGATCGAGCCCCTTACAACGATGGAATGCAGTCCGACCAATACAGACTTTGAAGTCAGGGCCACGCAACTGCGGCAGGAAGGAATCAACACGTCCCGAGCATCACTCCGACGATACTACTCGGCATGGAAGGATTCAGGTGGAGATCCACGAGCAATTACTCCCCGCCTGGGACGATGCGGAGGACGTGGCCGGTCGCGACGGGACAGTCAACTGGCTCAGTATCCAATGCTCAATCGATTCGTTGAGAACAGCATCCGTGATGTCTATCTAACCACGGCACGGCGTCCAATCTCAGCGGCGGTCCGACGAGTTCTGGAAGACGTTCAGCGACTGAATTCACGATTGCCTTCGGACAAAGCGTTACCGGTTCCACGGGAGCGGTCACTCTCTCGGGCCATTGCTCGAAGGATCGAGCGGATGGATCCGTGGGAAGTCGACCGGCAGCGTTGGGGAAAACGGATTGCTGATCAACGACACGCTCCACGAACTCCCCAGTCCATGGCTCGTCGGATTCTGGAGCGGGTAGAGGTCGACCATTCGCCGCTCAAGGTTGTCGTCGGCACGACGGCTGGTCCGATCGGGCAGCCGTGGCTGACGGTATTGGTTGACTACTACAGCCGGATGATTGTCGGCTTCTGCCTCGGGTTTGATCCACCCTCGTATGCTGTGCTGATGGAGTCCTTACGCCACTCCATTCTCCCGAAGACAACGGTTGCCGCGACTTATCCATCAGTAAAGGGCAGTTGGCCGTGTTTCGGGATTCCGGAGATGATTGTCTGCGATCGCGGAACGGACCTGACGAGTAACGATCTGGAGAATGCAGCGTTTCAGCTGGGGATCGTGCTCGACTTTAACCCGCCGCGCACGCCGCATATGAAGGGATGCGTCGAATCATTCTTTGGAGGACTGAACGACCAGTTGATCTCTGCACTGCCGGGGCGAACATTTCGCAGCTGGGAGAAACGGGCCGACTACAACGCTGACGACGGGCCGTTGCTGCCGTATGACTCTCTACTGGAAATCATCCATGTCTATCTCATCGACGTCTACGCCCTGTCGAAACATCCGACCATTCCACAGACCCGACTTGAGGTTTGGCAGGACAGTGCCGCCGAGTATCCGCCGTTTTTGCCGGGTTCGCCAGAAGACCTCGTCGTGCTGCTGTCGAAGCGGGCCGAGCGGACACTTTCGACACGCGGCATCGAACTCGGTGGCATGTTCTATATCAGCGACGATCTGATGGCACTACGCGCCGATCTCGCAGCAAACAATCTCAGCTCAGACCGCATGACGGTGCGGTACAACCCCTGGAACCTTGGCTCGATCCGTGTGCTGAATCCAATTGACGGTTCGTACATTCGCGCGAACGCTGTGGATGAGACTCTCGAAGGAATGACGGAGTTTCAGTGGAAAGTTCTGAAGCGTGCAGTGAGGGAGCGATTCGATTCGCCGGATTACCAGATGTCACTGGCCGAGGGTCGGAACGTCATCCGTGACATCGCCGAAACCACAATGAAGAAACCGTCGAAACGAAGGCGAACGAAGGCCGCCCGTTTTCTGGGCGAATCGCGTTCGGCCAACATGGATGATACGACTGCTACCTCTCAGATCGTCGCGGCTTCGTCAGCATCAGACACTGCCAGCAAAATTCTAACCAAGCCGGACGCTGTGACTTCACAGCCTGCCGACGCCGACACGGATTGCGAATTTGATGACCTTGATCTCGACAACTGGGAGGTTGATACGACCAGCACCTGACACTTCGTCCTAACAGGAAAACAGCCATGGCCACATCGCCTGACCGAAAAAAATGGAAGACGATGGCGGCTGAGGAACGGATTGCCGCCGTCAATACACTGCTCGTGCTGCATCCTCGCTTTCGAGATGCCGTCAATCTGCTGAAACGCTGTCACGAAGACAGTCGGCGATCCGCAGAACCAGTCTGTGGAGCTTTGCTCGGAGCCTCGGGTGTCGGCAAGACCACGGTGATTGACCACTACCGGCGGTCATTCCCGGTGGAAGAAACCGAAACTGCCACGCTTCAACGCGTACTGAAAGTGACACTCCAACCCAATGCGAAGCCGAAAGGCATTGCTGCCGACATTCTTTTCGCATTGCGGGACCCGGCATGGAGTTCCGGCACGGTCCAGACGCTGACCAACCGCGCGGTTCACCTCCTTGAACACTGCGGCGTTGAACTGATCATTCTCGATGAGTTCCACCACCTGTTCGATTCCGAACGTTCGCGCGTAATGACTCAGGCCGCTCAGTGGCTGAAAGTGCTGATCGTCAACACGCGAATTCCGGTGGTCGTGTCGGGGATGCCGGAAGCGACCTACGTGCTCAATGCGGAACACACAGAACGTCGCTTCAAGGATCGGCTGACATTCCGTTGTTTCAACTGGCGGACTCAGCCGGGGCGGCGAGAATTCTGCGGGATGCTCAAAAAACTGGATGATACCATTCCACTGGCGAAGGTATCCGGGCTGGCGGCACCGGATCTGGCGGGTCGGATCTATCTGGCCTGCCGAGGGATTCCCGACTACCTCATGACCCTGATTCGCGGCGCGGTTCGCGAAGCGATTGAACGCGGTGCTGAAGCGGTCGAAATTTCCGACCTGGCACGAGTCTACGAGTCTCGGCTGACGCACCAGCGCATTCTTTCAGAACAGGACAACCCGTTCATTGGCAGTCTTGACCGGGACTCACTGAATCGTGTCCAGCCAGCCGATGGCGTACGCGTCGCCACCACGGGACTGACTCCTCGCGCCGCGCATCGTCGGAAGTGTGAACTTCAGGCGGCTGACGTTCTCTGAGTGACCAACCACAAGATAACCACGGAGTTGAGCATGTCCGTTATTCCGGCAAGAGCGCCGCCTGTCGAGGGTGAATCGCTGTTGAGTGTCATTCGTCGCACGACACAGGCGATGGGATACGAAAGCACAAGCCGTATCCTCAAGCTGATCAGCCAGGCGGGTGCTGTCCCGTTCTGGCTGAATGAGATCCAGGCAGGCAGCGTCAGCGAACGACTGGCAGATCTGCTGGGGAGGACCGCCAGTGACGTGATGCGGCACACGATTCACCGCTACTCGCAATCACTGGTCCTGACTGACGGTGAAGGTCCAGCTCCGCAGGTGTGCGACAACAAAACCAGGCTTCGTTACTTCGACCCGCAGGCACGCGTTTGCCCGCAGTGCCTGGGTGATTCGTCAAATCCGTTCGAAAGACTGATCTGGTCATTCCGCCCGGCGCCAGTATGCGTCGACCATGGAACGCTGCTGCTGTCCCGTTGCTCAGCCTGCAGTAAGCCGATTCCCAACGCTCGGCCATGCAATGCGGAATGCCGCTGTGGGCACCGTCTGGATCAACTCTGCGTTGAGCAACCAGACGACGAGCTCGTCCGGCCGATCCGAATGCTCCTCTCTGCTTTGGACACCGGCCAGCGAATGATTCCCAACGCGTCGTTGCCAGCGGCGTTCTTCTGGCTCGAACGGATGACTCGGGCAGTCGACCAATGCGCTGCCTGGAAGCAACAACTGCGAACCACGTGGAATCTCGGCAGTGCTTACACGGATGAAACGATTTCCTGGCTGGCTGCCGCGAGCATCGTCGAACGCTGGCCTGATGGTCTGTTCGAATTCCTCGATACCTACGTTCGCCAACCAAAATACTGCCAGACGGCAACCGGACTGGGAAGAAGACTCGGACGGCTGCATCACCACGCCAGTGAGCTTGAGGGACTTGGTCACAGCGGGCCGGCTGACGC
>Ga0070727_10004269_pt1 | contig 12321 bp, 12 predicted proteins | sample tdAd472_FD_66722 | JGI IMG/M metagenome (GOLD analysis project Ga0070727, IMG submission 66722) | Marine sediment microbial communities from the Atlantic coast under amendment with organic carbon and nitrate - tdAd47.2 | ecosystem: Environmental > Aquatic > Marine > Coastal > Sediment | place... | reverse complement strand
CCGATCCGCGCCGGGCCTTTCGCGTCCTGACGTTTGAACATCATTGCGTCGCTCGACTGCATCTGAGCCAACTCCACCCCTGCCGAAAAATGCCCCGTTCTTACCCGGCGGAAACCGCGATCGGGTTGTAATATTCGTTCCATTTCCAAGCCTGTAGCAGGCTTGTCAAGCTTAATGCCTTCGCCCGAAAAAGGATGTCGCCGCACCGCGCATTCCTGTCGCCAGGAAGGAAGGGATGAATACCCGCTTGCATACATGTTGCGCGCTGCGGCGGTTCATCCGCTTGCGCCGCGGCGCGCGTACCGCCACCATTCGGACCCGGCTTCCCTGTCGAAAGGGGTGGGCGGGCCCACCCACCACCATCGCGTCGGGAGCGCGTCGATGTCAAAATACTCCATATTCAGCCTGATCAGGAACGCCGGTTCCTATCACGAGAATTGGCAGCGCGCCTGGCGCAGTCCCGAACCGAAATCGGAATATGAGGTGATCATCGTCGGCGGCGGCGGGCACGGTCTGGCGACCGCCTATTATCTGGCGAAGGAATGCGGCATCCGCAACGTGGCGGTGATCGAAAAAGGCTGGCTGGGCGGCGGCAATACCGGCCGGAACACGACCATCGTGCGGTCCAACTATCTGTGGGACGAGTCGGCCGGCATCTACGAACACTCGATGAAGCTGTGGGAAGGGTTGAGCCAGGAGCTCAACTTCAACGTCATGTTCTCCCAGCGCGGGCTGCTGCATTTGGCCCATACCGTGCACGACATGCAGGAGATCGGCCGGCGCGGCAACGCGATCTGGCTGAACGGCATCGACAGCGAATTCCTGACGCCCGAACAGGTTCAGGAAATGGTGCCGCTGATGAATATCAACGGCCGCTATCCTGTCCTGGGCGCCGTTCTGCAGCGCCGGGGCGGCACGGCCCGCCACGACGCGGTCGCCTGGGGCTATGCCCGGGCCGCCGACGCGCTGGGCGTCGACATCATTCAGAATTGCGAAGTCAAAGGCTTCGACATCCAGAACGGCGTCGTGAAGGGCGTCCGCACCACGCGCGGCGACATCAAGGCGAAACGCGTCGGCGTCGTCACCGCCGGGCATTCCTCGGTCATGGCCGAGATGGCCGGTTTCCGCTTGCCGCTTGAAAGTCTGCCGCTGCAGGCCATGGTCTCCGAACCGATCAAGCCCTGCATCGACACGGTCATCATGTCGAATGCGGTGCATGTCTATGTGAGCCAGTCGGACAAGGGCGAACTGGTCGTCGGCGCGGGGACGGATGCCTATATCTCCTACGCCCAGCGCGGCGGCTTCGACGTGATGGAACACATCATGAGCCCGCTGGTCGAACTGTTCCCCTTCACGTCCCGCCTGCGCATGCTGCGGCAATGGGGCGGCATAGTGGACGTGACCGTCGACCGCTCGCCCATCCTGTCCAAGACGCCGGTCGAGAACCTGTATTTCAACTGCGGCTGGGGCACCGGCGGCTTCAAATGCACGCCCGGATCGGGCCATGTCTTCGCCCATTCGATCGCCAATGGCGAGATGCATCCGATCGCCGCGCCGTTTTCGATCGACCGGTTCAATACCGGCGCCCTCATCGACGAAGCGGCCGCCGCCGCCGTCGCCCACTGATCAGGCGAGGAGATAGAGCATGCTGCAAATCACCTGTCCCTGGTGCGGCACCCGCGAAGGCGTCGAGTTCCACTGCCATGGCGAGGCGCATATCGCGCGTCCGGAAAACCCGGCGGAACTGAGCGACGCTGAATGGGGCGACTACGTCTTCTTCCGGAAGAATCCGAAAGGCGTCCATTACGAACGCTGGACGCATGACGCGGGCTGCCGGCGCTGGTTCAACGCCATCCGCCACACGGTGACGGACGCGTTCATCGCCGTCTACAAGCCGGGCGACCCGATCCCCGAGCTTCCGGCCGAGTACCGGGACGCGGCCGCACCCCAGACCAAAGAGACCAAGTGACGATGGCGCAGAAGAACAGACTTCAAGACGGCGGCCGCATCGATCGGACGAAGCCCGTCCGGTTCACCTTCAACGGCAAGCGGTATGACGGATTCGTGGGCGACACGCTCGCCTCCGCGCTGTTGGCGAACGGCGTTTCCCTGGTCGGGCGCAGCTTCAAATACCACCGCCCGCGCGGCATCATGACCGCGGGGTCGGAAGAGCCGAACGCGCTGGTCCAGTTGGGCAAGGGCGCGCGGACGGAACCGAACATCCGCGCCACGCAGGCGGAGCTGTTCGACGGCCTGTCCGCCGATAGTCAGAACTGCTGGCCTTCGGTCGGGTTCGATATCGGCGCGATCAATTCGGTGATGTCGAAATACCTGCCGGCCGGTTTCTACTACAAGACCTTCATGTGGCCCGCTTCCCTGTGGATGACCTATGAACGGGTCATCCGCAACGCCGCGGGCCTGGGCAAGGGACCGACAGAAGCGGACCCGGACCGTTACGCACAGCATCACACGGCCTGCGACGTCCTGATCGTCGGCGGCGGCCCGGCCGGCCTTTCGGCGGCATTGGCCGCGGGCAGAAGCGGCGCGCGGACGATCCTGATCGACGAACAGAACGAATTCGGCGGCTGGCTGCTGACCGACGATACGGAAATCGACGGCATGGCGCCGACGGAATGGGTGGACAACGCCGTCAAGGAACTGTCCGGTCTGAACAACGTCACCCTGCTGCCGCGCACGACGGTTTCCGGCTATTTCGACCATAATTTCCTGACCGCCGCCCAACGCGTGACCGACCATTTGGGACCGCAGCAGGACAACCGGATTCCGCGCCAGCGGTTCTGGAAGATCCGCGCCAAGCAGGTGGTGCTGGCGCAGGGCGCCCTGGAACGGCCGATCGTCTTTGCCGACAACGACCGGCCCGGCGTCATGCTGGCCAGCGCATTGCGCACCTATATCAGGCGCTACGGCGTGCTTCCCGGCCGCGAGATCGTCGTCTTCACGAACAATGACAGCGCCTATCGCACCGCTTTGGATGCGAAACGGGCCGGCGCGATCGTCCATCTGGTCGATCTGCGGGCCGACCCGGACAGTCCGGTGGTGCATCAGGCGCGCCAGGCCGGCATTCAGGTTCATGAAGGCTCGGCCGTGATCGGCATCAAGGGGGCCAAGGGGATCCACGGCGTCGAAATCGCGCCCCTGTCGGAAGACGGAAAGTCCCTGGCCGGTCCGGCCTTCGTCGTTTCCGCCTCCGTCGTGGCGATGTCCAGCGGCTGGAACCCGAGCGTCCATCTGTTCAGCCAGTCGCGCGGGAAAGTACGGTTCGACGACAGGCTGACCAGTTTCGTGCCCGATCAGACCCCGCAGAAAACGCGGTCGGCAGGCGCCTGCAACGGCACCTTCTCGCTGGCCGGCTGTTTGTCCGAAGGGCTGGTCGCGGGGGCCGCCGCCGCGCGGGACGCCGGCTTCGACACCGCCATCGCCGGTCCCGCCCATGTGGTCAGGGAAGACGCCCCGGGCCCGATGCGGCAGATCTGGACGGTTCCGACCGTCCATCCGCTGGGCAAGGGCAAACGGAAGCATTTCCTGGATCACCAGAACGACGTCACCGCCGCCGATGTGCATTTGGCGGCGCGGGAAGGTTATCTGTCGGTCGAACATCTGAAACGCTACACGACGACCGGCATGGGCACTGATCAGGGCAAGACCTCCAACGTCAACGCGCTGGCGATCATGTCGGAAATCCGCGCGGCCTCCATCCCGGAAGTGGGGACCACGACCTTCCGTCCGCCCTATACGCCGACGACCTTCGGCGCCATGGCGGGACAGGGCGTGAAGGAACTGTTCGAGCAGCAGCGCGGCACCGCGATCCACGACTGGCATGTCCGCAACGGCGCGGTCTTCGAGGATGTCGGCGACTGGAAACGCGCGCGCTACTACCCGAAACCGGGCGAAGACATGGACGAAGCGGTTCGCCGCGAATGCCGCGAGGCGCGCGAGACGGTCGGCATCATGGACGCCTCGACGCTGGGTAAGATCGACATCCAGGGGCCGGACGCGGCGAAACTGCTGAACATGGTCTACACCAATGCCTGGGATACGCTGAAACCGGGCCGGGCGCGCTACGGGCTGATGCTGAACGAACACGGCATGGTGTTCGACGACGGCGTCACGACCTGCATCGGCGAAAACCATTACCACATGACGACGACGACCGGTGGCGCGGCCCGGGTGCTGAACTGGCTGGAGGAATGGCTGCAGACGGAATGGCCGGACATGCAGGTCTATTGCACCTCGGTCACCGAACAATGGGCGGTCGCGACGCTGTCGGGCCCGAAGGCGCGGGACGTGCTGGAGACCGTCGCGCCGAAACTGGACCTGGATCCGCAGACCTTCCCCTTCATGGCGATGCAGGAAGGCGCGGTCGCGGGCCTGCCGGCGCGGGTCTTCCGGATCAGCTTCACGGGCGACCTGTCCTACGAAATCAACGTGCCCGCCCGCTACGGCATGGCCTTGTGGGAAGCCTTGATGGAGGCCGGCCGGCCGCATGGGATCGTGCCCTACGGCACGGAAACCATGCATGTGCTGCGCGCGGAGAAGGGCTTCATCATCGTCGGCCAGGATACCGACGGCACGGTGACGCCCGCCGATCTGGACATGAACTGGATCGTGTCCAAGAAGAAGGACGACTTCCTCGGCAAGCGGTCCCTGACCCGTTCCGATACGGCGCGGCCCGGCCGGAAACAGTTGGTGGGCTTGCTGACGGAGGATCCGAACTTCGTGCTGCCGGAAGGCGCGCATTTGGTCAAGGAAGTGAAACCCAAGCCGCCCATGGACATGATCGGCCATGTCACGTCGAGCTATTTCAGCCCGAATGTCGGCCGGTCGATCGCCCTTGCCCTCGTCAAGGACGGGTTGAACCTGAAGGGCCAGTCCTTCCAGGTCCCGCTGATGTCGGGCCATGTGGAAACGGTGACGATCACCGATACGGTATTCTTCGACAAGGAAGGGGAGCGGGCCCGTGGCTAACATCACCGCATTGGCAAGAACGCCGCTGCACGGCCGTGTCCCGTTCCAGGGCGCGCAGACGCAGATCGCCGAACGTCCCTTCGTCGGCAAGCTGACGCTGCGCGGCAATCCGGACGATACCGGCTTTGCCGCCGCCGTCGGCTCTGTCCTGGGCGCGGCGCTGCCGACGGAACCCAATACGGTTGCCGAAACCGGGGTTTGCCAGATTTCCTGGGTCGGGCCGGACGAATGGCTGATCTACACCGCCGACGGCGCGCAGGGCCCGCTGCGGGAACGGCTGCAATCCGCGCTGGAAGGCGTGCATGCCGCCGTCGTCGATGTCAGCGATTATTACACCATCATCCGGATCAGCGGCGCGCGCGCCCGCGATGTCCTCGCCAAGGGCTGTCCGCTGGACCTGCATCCGCGCGTCTTCGGTCCCGGCCGGTGCGCCGGCAGCCTGTTCCTGAAGACCGCGATACGGATCATCCAGATCGACGACACGCCGGTCTACGACCTGCAGGTCCGCTGGACCTTCGCCGACTATCTGTTCCAGCACCTCATCCGCGGGGCGGAGGAGTGGCGCTAGAAGGAAACACCGGAGTTCAGGGCATGGGTATTTCGATAGCCCGGACCGTCCCGTCTTCCAGACCGTAGATCAAATACGGGCCGTTTCCGTCGCGCGGGCGAATATGCGCCAACCGCGTCGCGATGCGTGACCCGTTCGGAAAACTGGCCAGTTCCTTGAAAGCCTCGCCCGTCCAGGTGACCACCGCGAGGGTCGTGTGATCCTGGCGCGGCAGGACGATGTCCGTCACGCCGTCGCCGTTCCAATCGAGGCTGAGGGACAGGGCGAGCAATGTCGACCCGATCCGGTGCGTCGAATATCCGCGCACGCTTCGTTCCAACGTCAGATTCGGGCCGCCGTCCCAGCCGTAATGCTGCAATATCCCGCCGATATGAGGCGTGCGCACGACGGCGATTTCCACGTTCCCATCGCCGTCGAAATCCGCGACACCCGCCGGATTGAGCCATCTGAAAGCACTGCCGATCGCCTCGGATTCGGCCAACGGGCCGAATGATCCCGCGCGAAACCCGAATACGGCGACCGCCGCGCCGTCGTCCAGGTAGCTCTTGATCGCGATGACTTCCGGTTCGCCATCGCCGTCCAGATCGGCGATCCTGGGTTCCAGATCCTCGAACACCGCATCGGGGCCGAGCGAAAATTCGAACCGTTCTCCCGCCTTTTCGACCACCAGGGTTTCCGCCTCCAACCGATCGCCCAGAACAGCATGTCCATAGCGGTCGGTGTCGCCCGTGAACCAGGCGCGGATGTCTTGAAACCTGGCCACGCGGCCGTTGACGATCAACCCGTCGACGCGCTCGCCGGTGGGGCGCAGAATATCGGCGTAGTCCTCAATCCGGCCTACCGGGCCCGGTTCGGCGGCATGCGCCGCTCCCCCGGTCTTCACCAGGAGCAAAAAGACCAAGAGACGCAGTGAACCCATCATCTCTTCGCTGCCGTTATTCCTTCGCCGGCGGTTTCGGCGCGTTGTAGCAGGCCGACAGTTCCGACATGTAGTCCTTCATCCCGGCCAGGATGAAGCTGTAATAGTGATTTTGCTTCTGCTTGTCGCGTATCCGGATCAACGCGACGGTTCCGGTCAGGAAATCGTGAACGACCGTCAGATAGATGTTCCTGTCCCAGGCCAGATATTCCGGGTTGATCGCGTTCGATCCCGGTGAGAACGGCTGCGGCTGCGGCCCGAAACGTTTTTCGTAATCGATGGGATAGCGGACGAAGAAATGGCCGGTCTTGCCGCTTCCCTTGGCCAGGAACCAGTGAATCTGCTCGTCCCGGTCGTCGATCAGGTAGGTCACCCGGAAAGGGTCCGCCGCCTTGCCGATGACCTCCTTGTGGGAAATCATGATCTGCGGCGCGGCCTTGTCGGAATCGCATAGGAAGAACAGGCGCGCCTTGCCGTCGTCGGAGGTGAGCGCGATGCCTTGCAACTGACTGCCGTCTTCCTTGTCGCGGCCGCTGACCTTGGCCCAGGCGGCCATTGCCTCGACGGAAAAACCGGTCAGCACCAGGACCAGTCCCATAACGGTGAGAATTCTCATTGGCGGTCGTTCCATCCGTTCAGTCGCCCCCGGATCCTGCGTAAACCAATGCCGGGATATCTTCAATTCCGACGCCGAGCGCCCGCAGGCGCGCCTATCGGAGGAATATGCGCCTCAGAACCCCGATTGACGCACCGAGTTTGGCGTTTATGGTGCCGCACCGCGCTCAAGAAGGGCGCCGCATACAGACGCCCATAGAGGCGGACGAACGTCAGACCGGAGAACAGATATGACGCACTCCCCCCGTTTCCGCACCCTCACCCGCCGCCTGATGGCGTCCGCATGCCTCGGCCTGGGACTGTTTTTCTCCGCGGAAAGCGGTTCCGCCCAGCAGCTGGACCCGGAAAACACGCTCTACATGGACCTGGAATACGGCCGGGTGGTGATCGAGCTGCGGCCCGACCTTGCCCCCAACCACGTCGCGCGGATCAAGGAATTGACACGTGAAGGCTTCTATGACGGCGTCGTGTTCCACCGCGTCATCGAAGGTTTCATGGCGCAGACCGGCGATCCGACGGGCACGGGCAGCGGCGGTTCCGGCCAGAAGCTGAAGTCGGAATTCAGCCTGGAGCCACATGTCCGCGGCACCGTTTCGATGGCCCGGGCGCAAAGCCCCGACAGCGCCGACAGCCAGTTCTTCATCGTCTTCAAGGACTCCGACTGGCTGAACGGCCAGTATACGGTTTGGGGAAATGTCGTCGCGGGGATGGAATTCATCGATCAGATCAAGAAGGGCCCGCTGCCGTCCGGCATGGTCGACGAGCCCGACACGCTGGTCCGCATGCAGGTCGCGGCGGACGTCAAGGAATAGCCGATTTCCGCCAGTCCCAGCGCCGCTGCCGGCGATTTCCCGGCCGCGTCGCCGGGGCTGGCATTTTCTTTCATTTTCGATTATAAATTAGGCAACGCAGCAGAACGCTGCGGAGGTAAGGGCGCGGCCAGCGCCCCGGTGATAGAGACAGAAGGTCTTGTGAAATGAGCCTAGCAGGCGTGGCGCTCGCATCGAATGTGCTGCAGGGTCGCCAGCAAATCTCCATAGCCGCCGTCAAGCAATCCGCCGAGGCTGATCGTGCCATCGTGCAGTTGATCGCGCAGACAACGGGCGTACAGCCGTTGAACGCGTCCGGCCGCGGCAGCACTGTGAACGTGCTGGCGTAAGAAACAGTTTCTTCGGGGTTGAGCCTGCCGAACACGCGCCGCACGGTGCGTGACGGGGGTGTTTTCGCTATTGGCCAAGCTCTTGGCCGCCCGGCGACCGGCAGGAACCACGCGGCGCGGCGATCGGGCATGAAAAAGGGGCGGATGGTCACCGCCCCTTGTTATTTACCCTCATCCGTCCGCGCGCCGAAAAACCGCGGCGCCGGGACCGGACGGGATGGTTACTTGCTGACGACCTGATCGCGTGCGACCGCCGTCAGTTTCTGCAATTCGGTTTCGACCAGATGCTTGGAAATTTCGACGCCCTTTTCGGCAAAGTCCGCCATCACCTTGCGAATCACGTCGTCGTGCCCGACTTCCTCGAAATCCGCCTTCACGACATCCTTCGCATAGGCTTCGGCTTCATCTTCCGACAGGCCGAGCTTATCCGCGGCCCAGAGCCCAAGCAGTTTGTTGCGGCGGGCGTTGATCTTGAATTCCGTTTCCTGGTCGTGGCTGAACTTCGATTCGAAGGCCTTTTCGCGGTCGTTGAAACTATTGCTCATACCCTTCTCCCATCCTCAAGATCGTGCCGGGCCGCCTGTGTTCGGCCGGTCAATGGTCCGTTGACCCGTTAGATAATCCCTGAAGCCAATAAGCGCAATGCGAAGTCGGGGGCCGAAGTGGGATTCTGAAGCGGGTTTTGCCCTGTCCGCCCGGTTGGCCTGAGCAGCCGGAGCGCCCATGGGCGGGATATCCCGCCCGCCATCGCCAAAAAAACGGGTGGGATTCCCCTGAAAGGACCTATACGCCATGTGACAGGCGGGATCAGTTGGTATATGAAGCGCCCATGATGCCGCCTGCCCGGGCGCGCTTATCCTATTCCATGCCCATGAGGACCCGATGGCCAGAGGCAGAAAGCTTTACGAAGGCAAGGCGAAGGTTTTATTCGCCGGGCCCGAACCCGGAACGATCATCCAGTATTTCAAGGATGACGCGACCGCCTTCAACAACGAGAAGAAGGGCACGATCACGGGTAAGGGCGTCCTGAACAACAGGATTTCCGAATACCTGATGTTGAAGTTGATGGAAGTCGGCATTCCGACCCACTTCCTGAGACGCATCAACATGCGCGAACAGCTGGTCCGCGAGGTCGAGATCATCCCGGTCGAGGTCATCGTCCGGAACATCGCTGCCGGTTCCATGTCCAAGCGTCTCGGCATTCCGGAAGGCACGCAACTGCCGCGGTCCATCGTCGAATATTGCTACAAGTCCGACGAGTTGGGCGATCCGCTGGTGGCGGAGGAGCACATCACCGCCTTCGGCTGGGCCAGCCCGCAGGACCTGGATGACATTCTGGCGATGTCGCTGCGCGTCAACGACTACCTGAGCGGCCTGTTCATGGGAATCGGCATCAAACTCGTCGATTTCAAACTGGAATTCGGCCGAGTCTTCGACGAAAACGGCGAGATGCGCATTGTCCTCGCCGACGAAATCAGCCCCGACAACTGCCGTCTGTGGGATACCACGACGAACGAGAAGATGGACAAGGACCGCTTCCGCCGCGACCTGGGCAATGTCGCCGAGGCGTATCAGGAAGTCGCGCGCCGTTTGGGCATTCTGCCGGAAGGCAGCCTTCAGGACATTCAGGGGTCGGAGACCCTGCAGTAATCGCCGGGACGGGCCCATCCCGAACGGGTGGGACCCACCGGCCAGGGACAACCCAGGGATAACATGGAGACGGGCGCAGGATGAAAGCCACGGTAACCATCACCTTGAAAAGCGGCGTTCTGGACCCCCAGGGCAAAGCGATTGAGCATGCGCTGGGAGCACTGGGCTTCCAGGGCGTCAACGACGTCCGGCAGGGCAAGGTCATCGAAATCGATCTGGATGCCGCCGACGCGGCCAAGGCGGAAGCCCTGGTCAAGGATATGTGCGGCAAGCTGCTCGCGAATCCGGTAATCGAAGACTACAGCATCGAAATCTCCGCCTGACCGGGCCCTTGTCCGGACATAACGAAGATTTCTTTCCAGAAGTGAGTGAGGACGAGGCCCATGCGCGCCGCCGTTATCGTCTTTCCCGGCACGAACCGTGAAAAGGACATCGCCGAAGCGCTTGAACGCGCCAGCGGCATCGAACCCAAATTCGTATGGCACGGGGATTCGGACCTGCCGGATGTGGACCTGATCGTCGTCCCCGGCGGGTTTTCCTATGGCGACTATCTGCGCTGCGGCGCGATGGCGGGCAATTCGCCGGTGATGCGGGCCGTGAAGGCCAAGGCGGAGGCGGGCGTGCGGGTGCTGGGCGTCTGCAACGGGTTCCAGATCCTGACCGAAACGGGTTTGCTGCCGGGCGTGCTGATGCGGAACGCTCAACTGAAATTCATTTGCAAGAAAGCGACGCTTCGGGTCGAGACGGCGGCGACGGATTTCACCTGCGCCTACGATGCGGGCGAGAAGGTCGTCTTCCCGGTCGCCCATAACGAGGGCAACTACTTCGCCGACGAGGCCACGCTCGACCGCCTGGAAGGGGAAGGCCGCGTCGTCTTCCGCTATGCGGCTGCGGACGGCACGGTGAACGAGGCGGGCAACATCAACGGATCCCAGCGCAACATCGCAGGCATCCTGAACGAGAAGCGCAATGTTCTCGGCATGATGCCGCATCCGGAAAACGCCACCGACCCGGCCCAGGGCGGCACTGACGGCCTCGGCCTGTTCAAAAGTCTGGCGGAGGTTTTGCAGTGAGCGAGGTCAAGATGACGCCGGAACTGGTCGCCGAACACGGCCTGACCAAGGACGAATACGAAACCGTGCTGTCCATCATGGGCCGCGAGCCGAACATTACGGAACTGGGCATCTTTTCCGTCATGTGGTCGGAGCACTGTTCCTACAAATCCTCCCGCGTCTGGCTGAAAACCCTGCCGACCACCGGCCCGCAGGTCATCCAGGGCCCGGGCGAGAATGCCGGCGTGGTGGATATCGGCGACGGCCAGGCAGCGGTCTTCAAGATCGAAAGCCACAATCACCCGAGCTATATCGAACCCTATCAGGGGGCGGCGACCGGGGTCGGCGGCATTCTGCGCGACGTGTTCACCATGGGCGCGCGGCCGATCGCCAACCTGAACGCCCTGCGCTTCGGCGATCCAAACCATCCCAAGACCCGCCATCTGGTCGACGGGGTCGTCGCCGGGATCGGCGGCTACGGCAACTGCATCGGCGTGCCGACCGTGGCGGGCGAAGTGAACTTCCACCCGGCCTATAACGGCAATTGCCTCGTCAACGCGATGACGGTCGGCCTCGCCGACAGCGACAATATTTTCTATTCGAAGGCATCCGGCATCGGGAACCCGGTCGTCTATGTCGGCTCCAAGACCGGCCGCGACGGCATCCACGGCGCGACCATGGCGTCCGCCGAGTTTTCCGACCAGACGGAGGAAAAACGCCCGACCGTCCAGGTCGGCGACCCGTTCACGGAAAAGCTGCTGCTGGAAGCCTGCCTGGAACTGATGTCCACCGACGCGATCGTCTCGATCCAGGATATGGGGGCCGCCGGCCTCACCTCCTCTTCCGTCGAGATGGCGGACAAGGGCGGGGTCGGCATCCGGCTGGACCTGGACAAAGTGCCGATGCGTGAAGAAGGCATGACGCCCTACGAGCTGATGCTGTCGGAATCCCAGGAGCGGATGCTGATGGTCCTGAAGCCCGGCCGCGAAGACGAAGCGCGCGCGATCTTCGAGAAATGGGAGCTGGATTTCGCCGTGATCGGCGAAGTGACGACGAGCGGCTGCCTGGAACTGACCTGGTATGGTGAGACCGCCGGGAACATTCCGGTCAAACCACTGGTCGAAGCGAGCCCGATGTACGAACGTCCTTGGGTGCCGACGCCGGCGCAGCCTGTGATCGACCCGACGTCGCTGCCCAACGCCGGCAAGCTGACGAATTGCCTGCGGGACATCCTGGCCACGCCCGACATGTGCTCGCGGCGCTGGATTTGGGAACAATACGACCACTTGATCCGCGGTGAGACCCTGCAGACGCCCGGCGGCGACGCCGCGGTCGTGCGCATTCCGGGCAGTCTGAAGGCCCTGGCGACGAC
>Ga0070727_10004268_pt1 | contig 12323 bp, 9 predicted proteins | sample tdAd472_FD_66722 | JGI IMG/M metagenome (GOLD analysis project Ga0070727, IMG submission 66722) | Marine sediment microbial communities from the Atlantic coast under amendment with organic carbon and nitrate - tdAd47.2 | ecosystem: Environmental > Aquatic > Marine > Coastal > Sediment | place... | reverse complement strand
AGGGATTGTCAGAAGAAGGCAAGCGCGCGCTGATTATGACACTTATGGCCGTGATCCTGTTCGTGACGGAACCGGTTCCGCTTCCCTCTGTCGCGCTCATGATCATCGTGGGACAGGTTCTGTTCCTCGGGCGAGCGACAGCCGATGTCGCGGAGAGCCTGATGAGCGACTCCGTGTTGTTCATCATGGGCTCACTCATGCTCGCCGTGGCGATCGTCAAGCAGAAGCTCGACAAGCGATTGGCCTACCTCATCGTCAGCATGACGGGGCCCAAGACACTCAACATTGCCGTGGGAATCGCCCTCATCTCAGGTCTCATGGCGTCGGTGATCGGGGAGCATACCGTCGCGGCCATGATGCTGCCGGTCGCGCTGACGCTGATCACCCTGGCGAAGGAAGACGGGAAGAGCATTCGCGGGGTTGCCGCGATACTGCTGCTGTCGATCTCGTATGGCTGTTCCATCGCCGGTATCGGCACCCCCTCCGGCGGTGCGCGAAATGTGATCATGATCGGCTATTGGCGGGAATTCTTCTACGACCCGCTCAGCCCTGAAAGCGGTCGGTATCTGATCAGCTATTTCCGGTGGGTGATGTACGCCTATCCGATTTTCCTCATCCAGTTGCCATTTCTGACGTTCGTCCTGTTCCGCGTCTTCAAGCCCGAGAAGTCGGACTTGTCCCGCGCAGTCGTGAAGCTTCGCGAACAGATCGCTGCTGAGGGGCCCATGCGGTCGCGGGATTGGGTAGCGATATCGGTGTTTGTATTCACGCTGATTGGCTGGATCGGATTTTCCCAGAATATCGGCCTGGGAGTTGTCGCATTGACTGGGGCAATCGCCTTCCTTGTCATGGGGCTGACGCGCTGGGAAGACATGAATACCGGCGTGAATTGGGGCGTGGTCCTGCTCTACGCCGCGGCGATCTCGCTGGGGGTGGAGATGAAGGATAGCGGCGCGGCGGAATGGGTGGCCTCAAGCCTGCTGGCATTCCTCTCCCCGATCGGCGTCGACAGTGGGCCGCCGCTCTGGCTGACGATCGCCGGGCTGACGACGTTGGTGACGAACACGATGTCCAACGGTGCGGCGGTGGCTGTTCTGGGGCCGATCACGCTCGATATGGCAGCCTCGGCCGGTGAAAGCCCGATCCGGCTCGGTTTCATCACCGCCATATCGTCGTCTTTTGCCTACTTCACCGTCGTCGCGACTCCCGCTTGTATGATCGTCTACTCTTCGGGATATCTGAAGACCCGGGACTTCCTCCGCGTCGGCTATCGCATGGCAATCATATCGCTCTTCTTCCTCATGATCGCAGCGATGTTCTACTGGCCACTGATCGGACTCTAGAGCTCATGGATACTTCAACAGATCGCTTCAAAATCCTGTTGTGTGTCGACGGATCCGAGGAGTCCAAGCGCGGGTTGCGATACGCTGTCCGGGTTGGCAAGGGTAATGACGCGGACATCACCCTTCTCTATGTCCGCCCGCGGGACCCGTCTCTCGGGACAGGTGGGATCGATCTGCGCCTGGTGCGTGAGAACGTGCTCGACTGGGGGCTGGAGCTCCCAGGGATGCGCGCGCTCGAGGAGGCGCGGACGCAGCTCATCGAGATGGGTTTCATGGATGCGCACTGGCGGTCCAAGGCGGTGAACCGGGAGGTGAGCGGAGACCCGGTTGGCGACAGCATGATCGTCTATACCAGCGAGACCGGCGCGCAGATCGTGTTGAAGAACATGGTCTCCCCCTCGGTGGCGCGCGGTATTCTCGATGAGTGTGACCTCAACGAATACGATCTCACAATCCTGGCCATGGGCGGGGAAAAGGAGGGCTCCGAGCGCGGTCGCATCAACTGGGATGTGACCCGTACCGTGGTGCTCGATCATCACGGGACGGTGCTACTGGCACGCGGTATCGAGGAGAGCCATGGTCATCTGATCTGCGTGACCAATGACCAGAAGTCCATTGAGGCTGCTGCCAAGGATGCGGTCATGGCGAGCCGGTGTGATTGCCCGGTTCACCTGTTTTCGGTTTCCGAGAACGAAGAGGGTATCGCCGATGCGGAAGCCGCAATCGTGGCGGCGCGCGAAGCCATCGAGGCGGCGGGCGTGAAGATCGTTGATCAGGCAGTCGAGGTCGGCGACCCGATCGACTGCATCATCGCGCGAGGTCAGCCGTACTCGGTGATCGTTCTCGCGGACTCACACGTGAAAGGATTTCGGCGCTTCTTCGAGGTCAGTGTCGGCTATAAGGTTCTGCAGTTTGCCCACAACTCAGTCATGATCGTCCGTTGAGACCTGTGCGGTGCAAAAGATTTTGGGATTGCACTCAGCGCCATAACCGAGCACGTTAATATTAGCGTATCCGAATAAGATAATAAGCCGGGGGCGCGAGTTGCGTTCAGAATACTCACTTCGCGAGCATAAGCGCGAAGACGCAATGGGGAGGGTAAGCATTGTCGGTCAACCCGTTCGAGACCGTTCGGGAGCAGGTAGAGCTCTCGGTCGAGCCCTCAGATGAGGTCAAGACGACCACATGTTACATGTGTGCGTGCCGCTGTGGCGTGAAAGTCCATCTGAAGAACGGACAGGTCCGCTACCTCGAAGGCAATCCCGATCACCCGGTGAACAAGGGCGTGCTCTGCGCCAAGGGGTCTGCGGGCATCATGAACCAGAACTCGCCGGCGCGTCTGAAGAAGCCGCTGCTGAGAACGGGCGAGCGTGGTGCGGGCGAGTTCAAGGAAATCGAGTGGGATGAAGCCCTGGCGCTGGCAACGGAGTGGCTGGGCGAGGTGCGGAAGACCGACCCGTCGCGTCTGGCCTTTTTCACGGGACGCGACCAGAGCCAGTCCTTCACCGGCTGGTGGGCCAAGCAATACGGCACACGCAATTTCGCCGCGCATGGCGGGTTCTGCTCGGTCAACATGGCGGCGGGCGGACTCTACACGCTGGGTGGCGCCTTCTGGGAGTTCGGCGAGCCGGACTGGGATCTCACGCGCTATTTCATGATGTTCGGCGTTGCCGAGGATCATGACTCCAACCCGATCAAGGCCGGGATCGGCAAGATCAAGTCGCGCGGGAATGCCAAATTCGTCTCGGTCAATCCGAGCCGCACCGGCTATTCGGCCGTGGCGGACGAGTGGGTCGGTATCCGGCCCGGAACGGACGGGCTTTTTGTCTTCGCCCTGATCCACGAACTCCTGCGCTCCGAGAAGATCGATTTCGCGTCGCTTGCCCGATATTCCAACGCGCCCTGGCTGGTCATCCAGGACCCGGGTGCCCCGGATGACGGCTTGTTTGCACGCGACAAGGAAGGCAATCCGCTCGTCTTTGACCTGGAGAAGGGCGCGCTGGTCAGCGCCATGCAGCCCGATTTCAAGCCGGCCTTCGCCGGGGTGCGTGAGCTTCCGGATGGCCGCAAGGCCGTACCCTCCTTTGAGCTGCTCGCGCGCCGCTACCTGTCTGACGCGTTCTCACCGGACACCGTGGCAGCGACTTGTGGCCTGCATGCGGACGACATTCGCCGCCTCGCTGCGGAGCTGGCCGAGGCTGCATTCGAAAACGAGATCGTCATTGACCAGGCCTGGACCGATGCCTGGGGGCGCAAGCACGACAAGATGATCGGACGGCCAGTGGCCTTCCACGCCATGCGCGGGATTTCCGCGCACTCGAACGGCTTCCATACCTGCCGGGCGATCCATATTCTCCAGGCGCTCCTGGGGTCCGTCGACACGCCCGGCGGCTGGCGCAACAAGGCGCCCTTCCCCAAACCCATCCCGGCAGGACCGAAGCCGGCTGGCAAGACGTGCGAGCCGGAGACCCCGCTCGACGGCATGCCGCTGGGGACGCCCTTTGGTCCGGAAGATCTGATTGTCGATGATGACGGCGAGCCGCTGCGGATCGACAAGGCCTATTCCTGGGAGCATCCGCTGTCGGCGCACGGGCTGATGCACATGGTGTTGCAGAATGCCTGGGCCGGCGATCCCCAACCCGTCGACGTACTCTTCATGTACATGGCCAACATGGCCTGGAACTCGTCGATGAATACGGCGGGGACGATCAAATACCTGACCGACAAGGACGAGACCGGCGCGTACAAGATCCCGAAGATCATCTACTCGGATGCCTTCTATTCCGAGACCGTCGCCTATGCCGACCTGATTCTGCCGGATACGACCTATCTCGAGCGCTATGACTGTATCTCCCTGCTCGACCGCCCGATCTCCAGCGCCCATGGACCGGCGGATGCGATCCGCCATCCGGTCATCAAGCCGGACCGGGATGTTCGCCCTTTCCAGGATGTCCTCCTGGATATTGGCGCCCGACTTGCGCTGCCGGGCTTCGTCAAGGATGACGGCGCCCCGGCCTATCCCGGCGGGTATCCGGACTACATGGTCAATCACGAACGTGGTCCGGGGTTGGGTCCGCTGGCTGGCTGGCGGGGTGAGAAGGGAGACAAGCAGGGGCGCGGCGAACCGAATGCGAACCAGCTGGATCGATACATCGAGAACGGGGCCTTCTGGCACTACGAACTCCCGCCGGAGCAGCAATACTACAAGCACGCCAACCAGGCCTATCTCGACTACGCCCACTCGATGGGCTGGATGCCGAGCGCGAGCCCGATCGTGTTTCACCTCTATTCCGAGGTGATCCAGAAATTCCGTCTCGCGGCGATGGGCCATGGACCGAAACAACCGCCCGACCGGCATCGCGAGCGGGTGAAGACCTATTTCGATCCGCTGCCGATCTGGTACCAGCCCTTCGAGGACGACACGGCGTCGGACACCGACTACCCGCTGCACGCCCTGACCCAGCGCCCGATGCACATGTACCATTCCTGGGGGTCCCAGAATGCCTGGCTGCGCCAGATCACGGCGGCCAACCGTCTCCACATGCATCGGGGAACCGCACAGGCCCAGGGTATTGAGGATGGTGACTGGGTCTGGGTTTCCAGCCGGATCGGTCGCGTGAAGGGCCAGGTCAAACTGGTCGATGGCGTCAATCCGAACACCGTCTGGACCTGGAATGCGATTGGCAAGCGTCGGGGCGCCTGGGCGCTCGACAAGGACGCGCCGGAATCCAATCGCGGCTTCCTGCTGAACCATCTGATCGACGAACTCCTGCCCAAGGGCGAAGCCGGCGGCCGGTATTCCAACTCGGATCCGGTGACCGGCCAGGCGGCCTGGTTTGATCTGCGGGTCCGCGTCGAGAAGTGTGCGCCAGAGGAGTTCGGAGCAACCGAGCCACTCTATGACGCGCAAAATCCGATGCCGGACGCGCCTGCGCACCAGGATGTGCTTCGCTATGGCGCTGATCTCAAGGGTGAGCCCAAGGGCACGCCCGCACCGTCTGAAGACTGGATCGCCCACCGGGCCGAGGTGTCCAAGACTGTTCCGGGTGTGAAGCACGGGCGATACGGACGTGCAGATAAATCGGGGGAGGGCCAGTCATGACGCAGCTTCCCAAGACCGCCCCGGCAAAGAAGCTGGGTCTCGTCATCGATCTCGACATCTGTGTCGGTTGCCACGCCTGTGCCGTGAACTGCAAGGAATGGAATTCCGGCGGCCACAGCGCGCCGATGACGGACACGGATCCCTATGGCAGCAAACCCCAGGGGGTCTGGTTCAACCGGATCCACACGTTCGAGGCGGTTGATGAAGCCGCCGGCACGAGCCGCACGGTCCATTTCCCGAAATCCTGTCTGCATTGCGACGACGCGCCCTGCGTCACGGTCTGTCCGACCGGCGCGTCCTACAAGCGCGAGGAAGACGGCATCGTCCTGGTCAATGGCGATGCCTGCATCGGCTGCAAACTCTGCTCATGGGCGTGCCCCTACGGGGCGCGGGAGTATGACGAGGATGCCGGTGTGATGAAGAAGTGCACGCTTTGCGTGGACCGCATCTACAACGCCGAACTGCCTGAAGAAAACCGCGTGCCGGCCTGTGTCTCGACCTGTCCGGCCGGCGCACGCCATTTCGGCGATCTCGGTGACCCCAACTCCGACGTCTCGCGTCTGGTCGCGGCGCGCGACGGCGCGGCCTTGATGCCGGAACAGGGGACGTCTCCGGTCAATCGCTATCTGCCGCCGCGTCCCAAGGCGTCAAACGCCACCGTCGCGCCGCGCATGCTCAAGCATGAGGACGAGAGTACTGACGGCGCCGGTCTGCTGGCGCGCTGGGTCGACAAGATCTTGTCCTGAGGGACAAAGAGGAGGGTTCAAGACCGTGCATCCGGCCAAATCCGTCATCTTCTTCACCACAGCCTCCGGCGCCGGCTACGGCATGCTGATCTGGCTGGCGATCTTTGCCTTTGCGGGGATGCTGCCTCCGGACCCGGTTTTCGGCTTCGTGGCCTTCGCGCTCGCCTTTGCTCTTGTGGTCGGCGGGCTGCTCTCCTCGACTTTCCATCTGGGGCATCCGGAACGGGCCTGGCGCGCGATGAGCCAGTGGCGGTCCTCCTGGTTGTCACGGGAAGGCTTGCTGGCGGTGCTCACCTTCATTCCCACAGGTCTTTTCGGCGCGTCCTGGGTTTTCCTCGGCGAACACCAGGGTGTCGCCGGGTGGCTCGGCCTGCTCGGCGCGGCCATGAGTTTCGCGACGGTCTTCTGTACCGCGATGATCTATGCCTCGCTCAAGGCTGTCCCGGCCTGGTCAGATCGCTGGACTCCGCCCGCCTATCTGGCGCTCTCACTGGCCACGGGCATGGTGCTGACCGCTGCGCTGGCCGCAATTTTCGCCCTGCCATCCCTGCCGGTCTTTTTCATGATTGCCGTGATGGCGCTGGCGGCCGGACTTCTGGTCAAGCTCGGGTACTGGGCTTCGCGTCGCTCTGCAGCACCGGTGTCGACCGCCGAGAGCGCAACCGCGCTTGGCAAGTTCGGCACCGTCCGTCTGATCGAGTCGCCGCATTCGGAAAGCAATTACCTGCTCGATGAGATGGGGTTCCGGGTCGCTCGCAAACACGCCGACAAGCTGCGCCGCATCGCGTTGGTTTTCGGCTTCGTCCTGCCGCTGCTCCTGTTCGGAGCTCTGCTGATGTTCTCATTACCGTTTCCCGCCCTCTGGGCCGGGCTGGGGGTTCTGTCCTGTGCCGTCGGAATTGTGGGTGAGCGCTGGCTCTTCTTCGCGGAAGCCCGCCACGTGGTCACGCTCTATTACGGCGAACACGGCGTGTGATCCGGCGCGGCCCTCTCCGGCCGCGTCGAAAACCCTGCCGCCTTCCGGCTGGCTGCGGGGAAAAATCATAAGGTCGGACAAGACAGAAATTGGGAGGATACCAATGAATTTCAAAACATCACTCAAGCTGGCCGCTCTGGCCGGATCATGCCTCATGGCGGCTTCGGTAGCGGGGCCGGCCAGCGCAGAGGACGTTACCGATCAGGCGCTCGGACAGTGGCACCGCACCAATCTCGACTGGGTTGTCGAGTTTGCGATGTGTGGCGACTATCTGTGCGGCGAGATCGTTTCCGGTGACGGCGCCGACTCCGAGACCGGTGAAAGCGTGGTCGGCATCCAGATGCTGTTCGACCTCGAGCGTCACAGCGATACGGAGTGGCAGGGGCGCATGTATAATCCGGAGGATGGCCGCACCTATATGGGGAAGGTAACCATTCTCTCTCCGGACGAGGTTCGCATGTCGGGCTGTATCGTCGGCGGTCTGATCTGCCGGTCGGAGGAGTGGCCGCGCATCAACTGATCGTCCGCTCCATCACACACAGAAAACGCCTCCGGATGTTGGGTCCGGAGGCGTTTTTCATGGTTCGGGGAGGAACCAGTTCGAGAGGCGGTGCGTGCCGCGCCAATCTTCGAAGACCCGGGCTAGTCTTCGAAGACCACCGTCTTGCGACCGTTGACAAGGACACGTCCGGCGAGGTGATAGCGCACCGCCCGGGCCAGGACCCGGCGTTCGATATCGCGGCCCTTGCGCACAAGGTCATCGGGACGGTCAGCATGGCTGATGGGTTCGACGTCCTGCACGATGATCGGTCCTTCATCGAGGTCGGCCGTCACGTAATGCGCCGTCGCACCGATCATTTTCACGCCGCGCGTGTGAGCCTGATGGTAGGGTTTGGCGCCCTTGAAGCCGGGCAGAAAGCTGTGGTGGATGTTGATGCAGCGTCCGGACAGATAGGCGGACATCTCGTCGGAGAGGATCTGCATGTAGCGCGCGAGGACGACAAGCTCCGCACCGGTCTCCTCGATGATATCCCGCAGACGCGCTTCCTGCTCGGGCTTGGTGTCCCGTGTCACGGGCAGGTGGTGATAGGGGATGTCCTCCAGCAGGGTCAGGTTGAGGGCTTCCTTGGGGTGATTTGAGACGATCGCTACGACGTCCATCGGGAGTTCGCCGATGCGGTTGCGGTAAAGCAGATCGCCCAGACAATGGTCGAATTTCGAGACCATGAGAAGGACGCGGCGCCGGGCGTCGCGGGGTTGCAGGCTCAGCGTTTCCGGGCGGGCGATGCCCAGCTCGCCAAGCGCGTCGCGCAGGGCGTCTTCCCCGACGGCGCCGTCGTCCGCCTCGAACTCCACGCGCATGAAAAAGGCGTCTGTCTCTGCGTCATTGAATTGGGCCGCCGAGAGGATGTTGGCACCGGAGCGGTGCAGCTGTCCCGAGACCGTGGCGACAATACCCGGACGGTCGGCGCAGGCCAGGGTCAGGATTTGGGCTGATTGGGTCATGTCCGTCCGCTCCGACTGAATTGTATGCAAAAGGGCCTGTTGCTTCGCCATTTCGATTGACAAACGGGACTATTGCATACAAAAGTGGCAGAAATCAAACCAGAAAGCGCTCAACGGGCGTGAAATGCATACAATCCTGGCGGAGGAAAAGATGACGGCATCGAATTTGGAACAAGTCCTGGCGGGCGCAGGCAATGCGGTCGACATGCTGCGCAACTCCCAGATCGGAGCCTATGTCTATCCGATCGTCCCGACGGAGTTCTCCAACTGGCGGGATGAGCAACGCGCCTGGCGCGAAACGGCGGTCCTGTTCGACCAGTCCCACCACATGGTCGACCTTTTCATCGAGGGGCCGGACGCGCTGAAACTCCTCTCCGACACGGCGATCAACAGCTTCAAGAACTTCCAGATCGACACCGCCAAGCAATACGTCCCGTGCTCCTATGACGGTCATGTCATCGGTGACGGCATCCTGTTCTACCTGGCGGAAAACAAGTTCGTCTTCGTGGGCCGGGCCCCGTCGGCAAACTGGCTGATGTTCCACGCAGAGACCGGCGGCTATGATGTCGAGGTCCGCAAGGATGACCGCTCCCCGGGGGCGCCGATGGGCCGTGCGGTTCGCCGTGATCACTATCGTTTCCAGATCCAGGGACCGAACGCCCAGCAGGTCATCGAGAAGCTGACGGGCGAGCCGATGCCGGACATCAAGTTCTTCCGCATGGGCTACATCAATGTGAAGGGCCGTCAGGTCCGCGCCCTGCGCCACGGCATGGCCGGTGCGCCGGGACTGGAAATCTGGGGTCCCTATGAGGAAGGCCCGGAGATCCGTGAGGCCATTCTCGAGGCGGGCAAGGATTTCGGCATCGTCCCGGTCGGTTCGCGCACCTACGCGACCAACACGCTCGAATCCGGCTGGATTCCGTCCCCGCTTCCTGCGGTCTACACCGGTAACCGCATGAAGGCTTACCGCGAGTGGCTGCCGGCGAATGGCTATGAAGCCACGGGCTCCATCGGCGGCAGTTTCGTCTCCCGCAATATCGAGGACTATTACGTCACGCCCTACGAGCTGGGTTATGGTCCCTTCGTGAAGTTCGACCACGAATTCATCGGTCGCGAGGCCCTTGAGACGATGGATCCGACCACCCAGCGCCGCAAGGTGACGCTGGCCTGGAATGGCGATGACATGGCCAAACTCTTCGCCTCCTATTTCCAGGGTGAGGAGAATTACAAATTCTTCGACCTCCCGCTCGCCAACTATGCCTCATCGAATTACGACGCCGTCCTCTATGACGGCGAGACGGTCGGCTTCTCCATGTTCACGGGCTACAGCTTCAATGAGCGTTGTGCCCTGTCGCTGGCCACAATCGACCCGCGCGTCGAGATCGGCCAGGAGGTCAAGGTCGTGTGGGGTGAGCCGAACGGCGGTACCGGCAAGACGACGGTCGAGCGCCACAAGCAGTTCGAAGTGCGCGCTGTGGTCAGCCCGGTTCCCTACTCGAAAGTCGCCCGCGAGCAGTATGCCGATGGCTGGCGCAAGGAAACCGTCCTGGCATAAGCGGCACGGGGTCAGAGCGTTATGATGAGCACTTCCATCGAGACCGCACGGACGATGTCACCCCTGAAGGCCTTTCTCTCGGGCTATACCTCCGAGGTGACAACGCGCGATGAGGCCGTCATCCAGGCGATTGCGGACTATCTCCCGGCTGGCTCGGAGGTCTTCATAGCCTCCCTGCCGAAGGAGCCGCTGGAGCGTCAGATCGAAGCGGCACGTCAGCTTCGGGCGGGTGGAATGCAACCCATCCCGCATATCGTCGCGCGCAATGTCATCGACCGAGCGGAACTGGACTGGTTGCTTGGCGCGTTGTCAAAAGATGCCGGGGTCGACCGGGCCCTGATCCTGGCCGGCGACCGGGACAAGCCCGAAGGCGATTATCCCGACGCCTTGTCGCTCCTGCAGTCCGGCTTGCTTCAGGAGCACGGCATTCGCCATGTCCGCCTGTCAGCCTATCCGGAAGGACATCCGCGCATCGCCGATGACAGGTTGCTGAAGGCCCGGGCCGACAAGCTCGCAGCGGCAGAATCGGCAGGACTGGCGGTGGAGCTGGTCAGCCAGTTCTGCTTCGACCCGGCCCCTATTCTTGCCTATGCAGAAGACCTCCGTGCCGCGGGCGTGGTCGCGCCGCTGCGTGTGGGTGTCGCGGGTCCGGCCAGTCGGAAAACGTTGCTGCGGTATGCCATTCTGTGCGGCGTTGGACCGTCCATGCGGGCGCTGAAGGAACGGGGTGATCTCACCCGTCACGCGATGGGCGGTGATACGCCCCAGGCCCTCCTCGCGGAGATCGCCCGGGTGGCCGAGGCGCGTCCGGAGCTCAAGCTCAGCGGTGCCCACTTCTTCACATTTGGATCGCTGCCGGCCACCGTGTCCTGGGTGGACGCGCAGACCCGCTAGTCTTCGGATTTGCGGACCAGGGGCGCCAAGTCCTTCTCCAGCAACGAGACGCCGGGAACCTTGTCGTAGAGATCGAGGCGCTGGCGGGCGGTCGAGAGGTTGCGGCGCGCGAGCCGGGCATGTTCCCGGGCGATGCCCTCGGCCCGTGCCCCTTCCCCGCGTTCGATGGCATCGACCAGGTCAGCGTGCTGATGCTGACCGAATTTCAGGATGTCGAACTGCTCCTCGGCGGCAAATCCGACAAACACGAAGGCGTTCGGCGAGGCGAAGGGCAGGGCCTCGACATGTGCCAGGGAGCGCAGCAGCATCGGGCTGTGACACAGCTCGAGGAGCAGCGCGTGAAAACGTCCATTGAGCTCGGCATACTGGCGCTTGGTGTCCTCGGTCATCTCCCCGGCCAGCAGCTTGTCCAGGTCCGTGCAGACGGCGCGAAGGTCGGCGATTTCGGCGTCGGACGGACGACGTTCCGCAGCCAGTCGCGCGGCGGTACCCTCCAGCACGCCCCGGATTTCAATCGCGTCGAGGACATCCTCAAGGCTGAATTCGCGCACGCGATAACCGCCACCAGGCAGGGCGCGCAGAAAGCCTTCATGCTGCAGAATGGTGAGTGCCAGCCGGACGGGGGTCCGGGAGATGCCCAGGCGTTCGACGACGGCGAGTTCAGAGACACGTTCGCCGGGGGCAAACGTCCCGGACAGGATGAGCTCGCGCAATCGTTCCAGGGCCGAAACGAGTTGTTTGGAGCGAGGGGCGGGGCTCATCTGGGCGTCTCCTTCTGACGCCTGAACATCCAGACGACAGGCACAACATATTGTTTTCGAAGTTAGATCGAAATCCGCGCGTTGTATACAATCGGAAGCGTGGAAGACGCTTTGCGATCAGGCCGGTTCGAATTCCTCGGTGTCGATCGTGCGCTGCATGCCCGGAGCGTATCGCGGGCCCGAGACGGATGACTGATTGATCAGCGCATCCACGTTCGCGAACACACTCGTATCGATGTCGAGCGTGGTCGTGGCGAAGTTTTCCTCGAGATGGGCGATATTCGTCGTGCCGGGAATGGCATGCACATGATCGCCGCGGGAGAGGACCCAGGCGAGAGACAGCTGGGCCGGCGTCACCCCGGCCTGAGCGGCGAGGGTGTTATACTGGTCGACCAGGGCCAGATTGGCGGGCCAGTTTTCCGCGTTGAAACGCGGTTGCC
>Ga0070727_10004264_pt1 | contig 12327 bp, 10 predicted proteins | sample tdAd472_FD_66722 | JGI IMG/M metagenome (GOLD analysis project Ga0070727, IMG submission 66722) | Marine sediment microbial communities from the Atlantic coast under amendment with organic carbon and nitrate - tdAd47.2 | ecosystem: Environmental > Aquatic > Marine > Coastal > Sediment | place... | reverse complement strand
CCGACCATCTGGCAGATGCTGCTGACCCATCTGCGTGAGACCGGCAAGAGCTTCTCAACCCTTCAGCGCGTTACAGTGGGTGGTTCGGCCTGCCCGGAATCGATCATCCGCGAATTCCGTGACGTACACGGTGTGGATGTCATTCAGGGCTGGGGCATGACGGAAACATCTCCGCTTGCCACCGTCTCCATCCCGAACCGGCGCATCAGCACACTCAGCCAGGATGAGCAGGTCGCCTACAAGCTGAAGCAAGGCCGCCCGCTTGCCGGCATAGACCTGAAACTCATTGATGATGAAGGTCGCCGGCTGCCGCATGACGGACGCACGCCCGGGCGTTTGATGATCAAGGGCGCCACGATCGCCAGCCAGTATTACGGCCACGACACAGATGCTCTGGATGAGGAGGGCTTCTTTGATACCGGTGACATCGCAACCCTGGACAGTGACGGCTACATGCAGATCACAGACCGCGCCAAGGATGTCATCAAATCAGGCGGCGAATGGATCAGCTCCGTTGATGTCGAAAACATCGCCATGGGGCATCCCGCGGCAGACATCTGCGCCGTGATCGGTATTCCCCATCCGAAATGGGATGAACGTCCCCTCCTCCTTGTTAAACTGCACAAGGGCCAGAGTGCTTCGGCCGACGACATGCTCGGCTTCCTGAAAGGCAAGATCGCCACCTGGTGGATGCCGGACAGGGTCGAATTCATTGATGACATGCCAACCGGGCCGACAGGCAAGATCGACAAGAAGAAACTCAGAGAACAATTTGGCGGTGTGACATTTATTCAATCCGCAGACGCGCCGGAAAATAATTAGTAATCTAATCAATAAGTTGGAGGATACGCACCGCCACCAGACACGCTGCCTGCAGACTATCGACGCCCCACACTGACGCAATGTCGTGAAAGACGCAGGTCCAAGCCACTTGCTGCACCCAAAAAAATAAATTAGCTAACTAAGCAAATAAGCCGGATAAAGCGCAGGCGTAGACCGGCGCAAAGGGAGGAAAACATGAAAACGGGTATATCAGTACTAAGTCTCGCTATCGCTCTGTCCACAATCTCGGGCATCGCTGCAGCGCAAGACGCAACCAATCCGGAAGAGCAGGAAACGCGCAAGCTGGCGACCGTCACGGTCACCGCGCAGAAACGCGAGGAAAGCCTCCAGGATGTGCCGATCTCCATGGAGGTCATGTCCGGCGACAAGCTGGATGATCTTCAGGTTAATGACTTTCAGGACATGACACGCTACGTGCCAAACGTCGCTGTTCAGCTGACGGCCGGCAACAATGTCGTTTATATTCGCGGCTTCGGCTCACCGGCGGCAAACTTCTCATTCGACCAGGCGGTCAGCCTGTATGTCGATGGCGTCTATGCCGGCAAGTCCCGCCAGACTCAGGGCCCATTCTTTGATCTGGAGCGTGTCGAGGTGCTGCGCGGTCCACAGGGCGCCCTGTTCGGCAAGAACACGGCCGCCGGTGCTGTCAGCATCGTCTCTGCCGGCCCGACCGACACATTCGAAGGCGCCGTCAAAGGCGTCTACAATTTCGATCTCGAAGGCTTCGAGGTGTCCGGCCATGTCTCCGGCCCGATCAGCGACACCCTGTCTGGCCGTCTCGCCGTCAAACGGCTGGACCAGGATGGCTGGATCCGCAATATCGGCAAGGGTGGCCAGAAAGAGCCGCAGGTAGAACAGACCCTCGCCCGCGCCACACTGCTTTATGAGCCGACCAGTGACTTCGATTATACTCTGAAGGCGGAGTTTGGCGACAATCGCCGCACGGGCGGCATGAACGTCGCCGGTCGTCTCGATATTCCGCAAGACCCGGAGCTGACACGCTACGTAACGGATTCTGTCGTAGGTGAAGAAGGCACCGAAGCCACCTCCTGGCTGGTGTCCGGAACCGGCAACTGGGACATTGGCGAATACACACTGACCTCCGTGACCGGCTACTCCTGGTTCCGCGCGGACATCAACAATTATTTCGACCAGCAGGCCCCAGACGGCACCATCGTGGATAACAGCGTCTACAACAGCTATCCGGAACACTTCCGCCAGGTCTCCCAGGAGCTGCGCCTCCTGTCACCCACCGGCCGGAAATTCGAGTACATTGTCGGCGCCTATTACGACTCCGCCCGCTATAACCTGACCCAGCTTGGCGGCTTTGACATCGCAGCCTTCAATTATGAGGGCCTCGGCCGGACGGACTTCTCCCAGTTCAGCAAATCCTACTCCATATTTGGACAGGGCACGTATCATTTCTCAGATACACTGCGCGCTATCGGCAGCCTGCGCTACACAAACACCGAAAAGCGCGCGAGTTTTGATGGGGAGCTGATCTACGGCCCCTATCCGCTGCGTCCGCTGACCCAGGCCAATGGCGAAATCAGCGAAGACGGCGTTGACCCCTCCATTACCCTGCAATGGGATGTGCACCCGACCAGTATGGTGTACTTCACCTATGGCAAGGGCTCGAAATCTGGCGGTTTTGTCGGCAATACCTATGGCACGGTCGACAGCACCTTCACCTACGACCCGGAAGAATCGGAAAGCTTCGAGGCCGGCATCAAGTCCACCCTGCTGGACGGGGCACTGGTCCTGAACGGCGCGGTGTACGAGACCAGCTTCAAGGATCTCCAAACATCCGTCTACGATCCAAATTTGTCCACCTACATCACTGGCAACGCCGCTAGCGCGAAGTCGACCGGTGTGGAGGCCTCGCTGGCATGGGTGCTCTCAGACAATTTCAGCATCACTGCCTCGGCGGCCTATCAGGATGCGAAATATGAAGACTATCCCGGCGCAGCCTGCCTCGCCAGCCAGCCTGTCACCGAATGTGATCCGGCAGACCCGACCAGCGTGGCGCAGAACAATATCGCCGGTAAGCCTTTGCCCTACATCTCAGACTTCAGCGGCAATATTCAGTTCAACTATACGCGAGACCTATGGGACGACCTTGTCTTTGACAGTGTGCTCGCCGTCACCGGCAGATCTGAATATTATGACTCCGACAATCAGAGCCCGCTCTACGGTCTCCAGGAAGGCTTCTCCAAGGTCGATCTTCGGCTGCAGGTCGCCCCACAGGATGAGCGCTGGCATGTCGCCCTGGTCGGCAAGAATCTGACTGATGAGATCACCACCGGCAGTGCCTTCAATCTGCCCACCCCGATCACCAGCGTTTCACGTGCCATCATGTATGTGGAGCCACCACGCACCATCGCTCTGGAAGCGGGCTTCCGCTTCTAGCACCGCATAGAATTTTTTCTCTCAAGTCTGGGGCCACGAGAATCATCCACGTGGCCCCTTTTTTGTGTCGCTTGGTACGCTTTCGCTTTGCGCGTCCATGAATCGCCCCTGCCACTCCCACAGTCGCCTGGAGCAGCCCACATCCAGTCATATCGCTGAGGCGAAATAATTCCCTGATAATAAAGGATTTAACTTATTCCAGCTCGCACTCCGAATGCTTGATCCGAAGGGCCTTCTGCCTAGCTTCTGGTCTGTTTTTACGGCCGATTTGCCCCGCTTGGGACCATTCCTTTGCCCCAAACGATGCAATATTATTGGATGATTTTCCCAAAAAAATCACATTCGACAAAATATATGGGACAAAATTCTCCCGGAAATCAGATAATAATCATTCCCCAATGATAATTCAGAAACGAAGCGAGGCCCTTAAGTGAGAGCAGCAGCTGATACCTATCAGAGCCACCCAGTGGCGTTTCGTGAAGAGCGGAAAGAGCGTCCCCAGTCCTATCGCGATTGGGTTCGTCAGTCCGTCATCCGCATTCGCGCGGAGGCAAACCGCAAGGGTGACACGAACCTTATCAAGCTGCAGCTGAATGAGTTTCAGAATGTCGACATCTATCTCAAGGATGAAAGCTCCCATCCTTCCGGCAGCCTGAAGCATCGCCTGGCCCAATCCCTGTTCCTCTGGGCGCTCTGCAGCGGACGCATCGGTCCGGACACCACCATTATCGAATGCTCCTCCGGCAGCACGGCCATCTCCGAGGCCTATTTCGCCAAGCTGCTCGGCCTGAAATTCGTCGCTGTGGTTCCCGAAGGCACGGCCTGCAAGAAGATCCAGCAGATCGAATTCTATGGCGGCCATTGCGAGCAGGTGCCCGCCTCCGAGATCAGCGACCATGCCTGTCGTCTGGCAGAGGCCGAGAACGGCTATTTCATGGACCAGTTCACCTATGCCGAACGGGCCAGCGACTGGCGCGGGGAAGACAATATCGCCGCCTCGATTTTCCGTCAGATGGCGGATGAAGAGTGCCCTATCCCGGAATGGATCGTCGTTGGCGCCGGGACGGGCGGCACGTCCACCACGATTGGCCGCCACCTTTCCTATGTGCGCACGGGCAACAAGACCAAGCTCTGCGTTGTGGACCCGGAAAACTCCGTCCTGTTTGATTATTACTGCACGGGCGATGAAAAGCTGCGCTCTGCCATGCCGTCGCGCATTGAAGGCATCGGGCGCCCGCGGGTTGAACCCTCCTTCTTCCCGGAACTCGTCGACCGGATGATCAAGGTGCCGGACCATGCCTCTATGGCGGCCCTGCACTATCTGGAAAGCCTGACCGGTCGCCGCTTTGGCGGCTCCACCGGCACCAATTTCTGTGGCGCCTACCGACTGGCCCAGGAACTGGACGCAGCAGGCGAAAAAGCCAGCATCGTCACGCTGATCTGCGACAGCGGCGAGCGCTATTTTGACAGTTATTACGACGCCGAATGGCTGAAAACACACGGATACGGCCAGCTGGATTTTCCAGCCTGCCTCTAGTTCGCCCTTGCTGGCAGGATACAGGGAGACCCCACCTCTTATCCTCCTCCCTTCTGGGCGAAAGAGCCCCTGATCTGCCTCCGGATCAGGGGCTTTTGCTTTTCTGAATTCGTAGGATAGCCCGCTGGCGCACACTTGCGGCCATGGATCGCCTCTTCGCCCCTCCCTGCAAGCTGGTACCGGAACTGGAGCAATATCGCTTCTGGATCTGGATGCAGCTCATCATGATTCGGCTCTATGTCCGGACCGTGAAAGGTGAGCAGGCGAATTTCCTCTATGGCATCGCCCCGAACGGACGCGTCGTGCTGGTCCGCATCTCCGACACGCAAGCCGAGCGCGACGCAGCGCTGGCAAAGCAGAAACGGCAGGATCAATTCAAGTGGGAGCCGTCGAAGGCCTACCGCGATGCCCTCTGCGAAATTGAAACGCTCACGCCTCTTGTCCGCTCACCCCGGCGAAAGCCGGGGTCCAGTGCGGCAGGCTCTGCACGCACGCCCCTGGATACCGGCGTGCGCCGGCATGAGCGGATGTGGGAAAGTGTCCCCCCACCCGACACCTGACCCGTCTCTCTACGGATAAAAACTCAAACCCCACCCACAAAGCGCCTTCACGGGCGTCGCATGTGCAGCTGGAATCCTAGTTCAGCTGCAGTTCCACCAGCCGCTTATAGGCGCCACTATTCGCCATCAACGTGTCGTGGCTGCCCTCTTCCACGGCGCGGCCATCTTCCATCACGATAATCCGGTCGGCAGACCGCACGGTCGACAGACGGTGCGCAATGATCAGCGTCGTGCGGCCTGCGGAAAATTCCGCCAGCGCCGCCTGCACCTTGGCTTCGCTTTCGGCGTCCAGCGCCGACGTCGCCTCATCCAGCAGCAGGATCGGCGCGCCGCGCAGAATGGCGCGTGCCAAGGCGATCCGCTGGCGCTGCCCGCCCGACAGGTTCCGCCCCATCTCGCCAGCTGGCGCTTCATAGCCGCCCGGCATCTGCGAGATGAATTCATGCGCATTGGCCGCGCGCGCCGCCGCTTCGATCTCGGCATTCGTCGCGCCCAGACGGCCCAGCGCGATATTGTTGCGGATCGTGTCGTCAAACAGCGCCGCATCCTGCGCGACCAGGCCGATATTTGCGCGCAGCGTATCGCCCACGACATGGCGAATATCATGGCCATCGACCCTGACCTCGCCGCTCATCGGGTCATACAGGCGCATCAGCAGATTGAAGACGGTAGACTTGCCCGCGCCGGACGGGCCGACAATAGCCACCGTCTCGCCCGGCTTGGCGGAAAAGCTCAAGCCATGCAGCGCGCGGGTGCCGTCCGGATAGGCAAAATGCACATCGTCAAAGCGGATCTCGCCAGACACCCTGGTCAAGCGCTCCGCATTCGGAAGATCAGAGATATGGCACGGCGCATCGATGATCTCGAACACACGGTCGGCCGCTGCGCCACCTTCCTGCGCCACGGAGTTCAGCGTGCCCAGCGCGCGAAGCTCCGGCGAGACAATACCCAGCGCCGCGATGAAGCCCAGCAAATCGCCCAGCGTCATCGCACCTTCAGACATCCGCCAGGCCGCAAAGCCCAGAATGCCCGCCAGCGCGGCGCCGCCCGCAACCTCCAGGATCGGGTCCACTGCCGCCCGGTTCGACAGCACTTTCAGGAACAGGCGGGACCGCTCGACAAAGCCCGTCTTGGCGCGCGACTTCTGATATGGCTCCAGCCCATAGGCCTTCACCACGCGCGCAGATTGAAACCCTTCCGACAACAGGGAGGTCACTTCGCCGATCTGCTGCTGCGCCTGCTTGGAGCGTTTACGGATACGGTTGCCGAGGCCAATGACCGGGCCGAATGCAATCGGATAGGCCACCAGCAAGAGCAGGGTCAGCTGCCAGTCAATGTACAGCATCACGCCCAGCACACCGATCACGGTGATCACGCTCTTGGTGAAATTGTTGGCAAAGCGCAGCGCCGCATCGCGGATCGCGTTCACGTCATTGATGAAGCGCGACACGAAATCGCCGGACGCATCGGCAGAGATGCGCGCATAGTCTCCATCCGTCAGGGAATCGAACTGGCTGGTCTGAACCAGAACCAGCCCGCGCTGAACGCCGGTATTGTTGAACAGCGTCATCAGATAGAGCGACAGTGCCCGCGCCGCCGACAGGCCGATGATCGCCGCGGCGACCCAGCCGATCCACCCGGCATCGGCCTCTGCCTGTGCGGCGGTTTCCCCGAAGGTCGCCTGCAGCTGGTCGCCCATCTTTTTCAGGATCAGCGAATAGCCCATGGCGCTGAGCGAGGTCAGCAGGGCCATGAGCGTGCCCGCAACAAACCAGCCCATGTGCTGGCTGAAATAAGCCGAGAACAGTCGTCTCAGGCTCCCCTTTTGCCTGGGGGCCTTACGTGTCACCACCTCAGACGTGATGGTGATCTCCCGTTTCCGGGTCCAGCAGCTTGTGGGCGTGCAGGATGAAATAACGGACTTCTGCATTGTCCACCGTGCGGTGGGCCGCATTTTTCCAAGCGTCGTAGGCTTCCTTATAGTTCGGGAAGGCCCCGACAAAGTCGACCTTGGAAAGATCTTCGAATTCCACTTCGGCCACATCCTTCAGCTCGCCGCCGAATACGATGTGGAGAAGCTGCTTGGTATCGCGGGTCGCTTCGCCCATTTTTACTGGCTCCGTAATCTGTGCGGGGGCTATTTCAGCCGCCCTTTCCTGTGGGTCAGGTATATCCACAATTTCTGATCTGCGCACTAACAGAGGATGCAAGGCGTTTCCAGATGCGATGACGCTTCGTTGTGCAGGTACATCGCGATTAAAGACGAGTTTTTCGCCCTTGTGTGTCGTTACGACACCGCCTGCCTCCTCAACGAGCACGGTTCCAGCGGCAAGATCCCAGTCAGACTTGTTCCCCATGGCGATGGTTGCGTCCCACGCGCCGGAGGCGACAAAGGCCAGCCGCAGCAAGGTCGCGTTCGGTTTCGGCTGCGCCAGGGTCAGCTCCGGCCAGGGCTCGTTCCAGCCCTTGTGGCGGATCATTTCCTTGGCCGCGATCATCCGGCAGCCCTGTTCCGAGCGGCACTCCGACACGCGGATGGACTGGCCGTTCAGGAACGCTCCGCCGCCGCGCCGGGCCTCGTAAAGCTGATCCAGTTGTGGGGCATAGATCACGCCGCCCACGGCCTCGCCCTCTTCGACGATGGAGAGGCCGACACACCAATAGGGATCATTGCGCATGAAGGCGCGGGTGCCGTCGATCGGGTCGACCACCCAGCAGCGCTCCTTCATGCGGGCGTCCGGATTGTCCAGCGTCTCTTCGGACAGCCAGCCATACTCCCGGCGAAAACGCGTCAGCCGGTCGGAGCAGAGCCGGTTCACGGCAATGTCTGCTGCCGTCACCGGGCTGCCCCCGGATTTGCGCCAGGTTTTGACCGCCGAGTCATCCAACATGAAAGACAAGGCGAGCTTGCCAGCCTCCTGCGCGACCTCGCGCAGGATCTTCATGTCTTCAGACAGGGTGCGGTCAGCTGCCCGCAAGGCTCATATCCTCGATCAGAATGCTTGGCGCATCCCGCGTGCCCCGGAATTCCAGATCCGATGCCGGGATCAGCCGGGCAAACATGGCCGGCAGGTCGCCAGCAATGGTCACTTCAGAGACCGGATAGGCAATCTCGCCATCCTCGAACCAGAAGCCCGCCACGCCGACGGAATAGTCGCCGGTATTCGGGTTGATGGACGGCCCGAACATGTCGGTCACCAGCAGGCCCTTGCCGACCTGCTTCACCAGATCGGCAGGCGTCTTCTCGCCCGCCTTGAGATAGAGGTTTGACGTCGTCACCCCCGGCGGATCACCAAAGCCAAGCGCCGAAAAGCCGTTCGGCTTCAGGCCCAGCTGGCGCGCGGAGGGAGAATTCAGCAGCCATTCGGTCAGGCGGCCATCCTCGATCAGATGCGTCTCGCGCACCGGCAGGCCTTCGCCATCATGGCTGCGAGAGCCCATGCCCATCGGGCGGAACGGATCATCAATAATGTGAATGCCCTTGGCGAACACCTGCTCGCCCATCCTGTCCTTCAGGAAGCTGACGCCCCGCGCCACAGACGGGCCGGAAATCGCGCTGAGGAAGGCCCCGATCAGGCTGGCAGAGACGCGGCGGTCATACAGGACAGCCGCTTTCTGCGTCGCCAGCTTGCGGGAGCCGAGGCGCGAAATCGTGCGCTCACCGGCGGTCTTGCCGATCTCTTCGGCGCTCGGGCGGTCCTTGGTGAAGCGGACAGACCAGCTGTCATAGTCCCGCTCCATATGGCCATCGCGTTCGGCCACGGCGGCCAGGCCCAGACTGGTCGAGGTGCCGGTCTTGTAGGCGGAAAAGCCATTGCTGGCGGCCACCCAGCGGGAAGACCGGTTCCAGGCCGCCCCGCAGCCCGCCACAGTCTTGACGCCCGGCACGGAAAGGGCGCTGGCTTCTGCTGTCAGGGCTTCGGTTTCCAGCACTTCGGCGGAGATTTCCGGCTCGCCGGTCAAATCCATGTCCAGCTCGCCGGTGGCCAGTTCGTCAGGGCCCGGCAGGCCGCAGAATTTGTCTTCCGGCACAGCCTTCGCCATCGCCACGCAGCGCTCTGCCAGGGCCTTCAGCCCCTCGGGCGACAGGTCAGCGCCGGAGACGTGCGCCTGACGCTTTCCATAGAAACAGCGCAGCGCGACAGAGCGGCCCTCTTCGCGTTCAATGCTTTCGAGATTGCCATCGCGCACAGAGACGCTGACGCCATCGGCAATGCCGATTCTTGCGTCGGAGGCATCGGCGCCTTCCTTGCGGCAATGGTCCAGAAGTCCGGCAAGCAGATCGGCCGGCGGTGTTGTGAAATCAGCCATGTAGCGTAGATGGACTGCGCCGCCTGACTGCGCAACTGCGGGAGTCAGGCAACCGGTCCGTTCCGGCCAGCAAAAAGGCCGCCAGCATTGGCTGACGACCCTTCAGTTCCCCCCCGAAACATGGCGTCTGCTCAGTCGTCGCGGCGCGCGTCCGGCAGGCGGTCATTGATGTCGTCGCGAATGTCCAGCAGCGTCACGATCAGGCCGCAAACCAGGCTCGCCGCGATCCAGCCACCAACGGTGAAGATGGCAAAGTCAGCCACTTGGGCCAGCGTGCCACTGAGGCCCAGCAGCTCCCCCGAAAACTCGCCGCGATTGTACAGGCCAAGTGCGATACCGGCGACAATAATGGCGATATAGGCCACGTAAACCATCGTCCGGAAGCTGTTGATGATGAAGAACTTCATGGTATCCCCTTCCTTAACTCCGCGACACTTCTAAGCGGATTGCTGTCTCACGTCACGTTAATACACGCGAGAAACGAAGTTGAGCCTCCCAAGCGGGGGCAATTCTGCATCAGTCTGCAACACTTGCCTCATCCGGCTGCGACAGCTCGCACGACACCATCTCTGTCAGAACACTCGCAAATTCGAGCTGTTCTTCCAGCTTCAGAGAGCTGACAAACTTGCTGACATCGCGCTTCTCGCGACCGATCGCGGCGGCGGTTCGGCGAAACAGGTCCGGGCTCAAATTCTCTTCCATCGCCGCAGTAATACACTGGCAGGTCGCCGGGGTCTCGCCATCGGCCACGCAGGTCTCTGTCAGGATTTCCCGGTCAGATTTCTGATTGCAAGCGGTCAGGGCCGCCATTGCCGCAAAGGTCAGGATAAGCACGCGCATTCCGGCAGCTCCGATCTGTCTGGCCCAAACCAAGCATGAAATTAACCAGCAGGTAAAGCGCCTATTCCCGGTTCAGGATCTTGTCGACCTGAATGCCTTTACCAAAGTCGCGCATGAAATCTTCCTTCACTTTCAGGCGGTCATAATCCTCTTCCACCCAGTCCAGGAAAGGCTTCCAGTCTTCCTTCGCGCGCCCGGCATTATAGTCGGCATAGGCCTGGAAGAAGGCGTCCAGCATGCCCGTCTTGCCGTGTTTGACGTGCAGGTATTTCAGGGACAATTGCTCCACCGCCTCTTCAAACGGCACGTTTTCGCGCAGCAATTTGTAGAGAACAGACATCAGCCCCGCCCGGTCCGCGCCGGATTTGCAATGCATCAGGGCCGGATACTCAATGGTCTCGAACAGCTCTTTCGCGGCAAACAGGGCCTCTTTGGTCGGCGTATCGCGGGAAAAGACCTGGAAGTCGACCAGAGTGATTCCCGCTTTCTCGCAGGCTTCTTTCTCCAGCAGGTAATAGCCCTTGGTGCTTTCGCCGCGCAAATTCAGGATCGTGCGGATGCCAAGTTTCTCGGCATATTCCACCACTTTCTTCGGTGAGGGCTGGTTCGCCCGCCACATCTCGGGCGAGATCTGATGCAGATTGGAAAAAGCCGCGCGCAGGAAGCCATGATCCTGCCAGACCAGTTCCCGGCGGGCCCGGGCCCGGCCTTCGCGCGTCATGAGGTCAGCCGCCACATGGGGCGTCTTCCGCTTTTTCTTGGACCTGATCTTTACCATTGCCCTGCGGATTAGCCGCCCCTCCTTCTGCCTGCAAGCAATAGCGTCAGAAAGAAAATGACATCCCCCTGCATCCAAACGCGCCCCTGCCTGCATCTCACAATCAAAGGCGCCGCAGTGAGCGCCCATAAAACACCTGAAGGAGCTTCAACATGACTGAAGACATCATCGTCCCGCTTGGCCTGTTTGCCATGATTGTCGGAATTGTCTGGCTGGTCAGCCATTTCAATTTCAAGAAACGCAAAACCATCCACGAAACCGTGCGCGGAGCCATCGACAAGGGCCAGGTTCTGGACCGCGAGATGATCGAGCGCCTGGCGCTGGTGACGGACCCGGTGCGGGCTGATCTGCGCCGCGGCGTGCTGTTCCTGGCCGTCGGGATCGCCTTTGGCTTTCTCGGGGTTATGGTCGGAAGTGAACAGGGCGAAGCCATCAAGCCGATGATTGGCGTGGCCTCATTTCCGGTATTCCTGGGTCTGGCCTATCTTGGTCTCTGGGCATTCGGCCGCCGTGAGACGGCCTGAGCTGAGACTGGTCTCCGAAGGAGGGCGCGACATGCGCAGCGATCCAGACCTGGCCGAAGACGCCGCACAAGGCAGCGAGGCAGCCTATGCCGAGCTGGTGCGGCGCCACCAAGCCCGCGTGCGGGGCATGGCCCGGCGGCTGACCGGGTCTGCCAGTGACGGGGACGATATTGCCCAGCTGACCTTTCTGAAGGCCTGGCAGAAAATCGGCACCTATACCGGCGGCACCTTCTCGGCCTGGATCTGCACCATTTGCTGGCGGGAATATCTGCAACTCCGCCGCAAGCAGAAGATCGAGATCGAGTTTGACGAAACGGCAGAGATCATTCCGTTCGAGCGTACCCAGTCCGATGAGGTGGGTGACCAGATGGACCTGACCAATGCCTTGCAGAAACTGACAGAAGCCCAGCGCGTGTGCGTCACGCTCTGTGTCGCGGCGGGCCTGTCACATCGCGAAGCGGCCGACGCCACGGGCTGGCCGCTCGGCACCGTAAAATCCCATGTGATGCGCGGCGTGGACGCGCT
>Ga0070727_10004261_pt1 | contig 12330 bp, 6 predicted proteins | sample tdAd472_FD_66722 | JGI IMG/M metagenome (GOLD analysis project Ga0070727, IMG submission 66722) | Marine sediment microbial communities from the Atlantic coast under amendment with organic carbon and nitrate - tdAd47.2 | ecosystem: Environmental > Aquatic > Marine > Coastal > Sediment | place... | reverse complement strand
TGATTTCCAATTCAATGCCGGTCAGAAATTCGTAAAAGAACCAGACACGTCTCGCGACTGAGCCTGTTGGCGTTGAGACGATGAAACTGGCCACATCCTTTTGAGGCAGAGCTTCGAATACCCGTTTCATTACAAGAAGGTCGATAACTTCATGCCGAAAGGCAAAATTCAGATGGCCTTCTAATGAGTCTTCAGGCTTATAGCGCTTGTCAAATGTCTCCCAATTTCCGTCTTTTTTCTTGTTGCCCCTGACGTGCCTGTTCGAGACAGAGGAGAATTGGCGCAGGGGAACATCTACGCCGTAACTTTTTACAAGCGCTGCCCAGCCTGCCAGAGTGGTATCCGGAGGGATTTGTTCATATTGGAAATATTCAGGTGTATTTGATTTTTCTCTCACTTGTCGAATTTCTATCACTAATATCGAAAAATATACCAATTAGCAGAATAATGTCGAAAAACACTATAAATTCAAAAATGTCGAAAATCAATCATGAATGTCGAAAAGCCATATTGAACTCCCAATAAAGTAGAAAATAGGCATATCAGATGGTCAGAAGCTCCATTGTTCCTGACAGGCCCCGGATGACAGGACGGTTTACGGTGCAACCCAGGAAGCAAATTGTCCCCCGGAACAAAACGGGGTCCGCACTGCAATATACTGATAATACATACAGTATAAAAGGGTATAGTTTGTCATGAAGCTCCATAAAAAATATGAGCGCATATACATGGCTGAAAGAACCTAAAGGAGGTATCAATCATGGCCGGGGAAAATGAAAAGACAGGTAAGAAAACGGCTTCTGCAGCGGCGCGCACATTGCGAAATCCGAAAGCATCCAAAGCCGCAAAATCAGCAGCAGGTTCAGCTTTGACCCAGCGAAAGAGTAGTGAAGTTACTGGAAAGAAGGCTGCATCTGCCGCATCCAGGACTTTACGAAATCCCAAGGCCTCCAAAGCCACGAAGTCGGCCGCCGGTTCGGCCCTGACGCAACGGGTGAAGCGGAAGTAAGAGCACAGTTTTTGAAAACCAACTCCAATCTGTAGAAGACCAGAAGCCCCATTGCTTCAATTTGGATTAAAAATAAACGGCTTTAGCCACAAGGACTCGGAGAAAAAGGCAAAGCACTAACGTTTAACAGCTGTTGCTTTGAACATTCACAAGATCGGCATATTATTGTCGTAATAATGTCGTAGAGGAGGGCGAATTCAACGGGTTTTTCACAGAAAAGTAATATCAAAATGAGCGGCTAGTAAAAGTAGGATAATCTATTACAAGGCAGCTACTCGTAAACCATTCGACACTAAAATGTGCTAGACAGGCCTACAAGATCCCGCTAAATTCGGGCTACGAACATTGTGGGAAGGCAAGGGCTACACCCTGACCATTTATTGGTCACCTCCGCACAATCTATCCAATAAAAACTGAAAAAAAATAAGAGTACGGAGGTTATCGTGCCTTTTTCGCCTACCCGTGGCATCGCCATATATTGCCTGCAATCAGCCGTTGTTTTTCTTTCCTTGGCATATTCAACACTCCTTGCCGCCCAAGAATCCGGACGTTTCTGGGTAAGACCCAATGGTGGATATGTCGTTGCGGAAGGATTCGATATCGAAACAGTCTGCGAATTCATGATTACAGACGCGGATCAGTTAGCTAAATGTCCCGACGGTACACCGAAATATGGCTTTGGCAGTGTCACGCAACTAGATGTGGATAGCTATCAGTGCAACATTGAAATAATCGTCGAACGTTGTCCAGCGACAATTGGTACGACGCCGCCGGCTACCCCGATTCCCATCAATGCATCGAACCCACGTTACTGTGAATCCCCAAAAGAATTTCGGCAAAATCTCTTTCTTCCTCCATCACAATGGCAAACTGTTGCGCAGTATCTAGGAGACGGAGGCCCGAGTTGCGATAATTATTGCCCTGATGGCAAGACACCGATTGGACCTGGGGGACAATGTCCTGAACCGCCGGATCAATGTGAAGATGAGTGTGGTGATAATCCGATTAATTTAGCAGCCTGTTGAAAAAGTCATAATCCGTTAAAATACTGCAAACTAACAACAGAGTCATTCCAATGCGTGGTCATAGTGAGCCTCAGTCCTCATTGTTCAGTTACGTAGACCTAGAAAGTCGCATCCCCAAGCAGCATCCAATTCGCAGAATCCGTCAGATCATTGATCAGGCATTAATAGATCTGGAACCTGAATTCGATGCCATGTATGCGGAGGCCGGTAGGCCATCAATCCCTCCCGAACGCTTGCTTCGTGCCACGCTACTACAAATACTGTTTACTATCCGCTCGGAGCGCCAACTATGCGAACGGATTGACTACGATCTCATGTTTCGTTGGTTTGTGGGTCTCGGTATGGATGATTGCGTTTGGAATCACTCTACTTTTAGCAAGAACCGAGACCGCCTGATGGCGTCGAATATTGATGAGTTGCTGTTCGATGCCATCAAGAAACAAGCTGCAGCTAAGCAATTGTTGTCCAAAGAGCACTTTACCGTGGACGGTACTTTGCTGGAGGCCAGCGCGTCCATTAAATCGTTCAAGCCGAAGAACTGTCCTGCGAACGAACCTCCGGATGATGATCACAACCAGGGCGTAAACTTCCACGGTGAAAAGCGCAGCAACAGCACTCATGAATCGACTACCGACCCAGACAGCAAGCTGTTCAGGAAGGGCAAGAATCAAGAAGCCAAGCTTCGCTATATGGGTCATTTACTCACCGAAAACCGCAATGGGTTTATTATCGAGTCTGAAGTGACTGAGGCAGGCACAGCTCAGGAATGGGATGCTGGAGTGACCATGCTGGCGCGACAGAGCCAAAGGCCGGGGCAAACTGTGGGTGCAGACAAAGGCTACGACACGCTGGAATTTGTTGAAGGCTGCCGTGAATTCAAGATGACACCCCATGTGGCGGCCAAAGAGAGCCGCGGGGTAGTCGATAGACGAACCACACGAACGCCTGGTTACAGCATCAGTCAAACCAAGCGAAAACAGGTTGAAGAATGTTTTGGCTGGATGAAGACTTTTGGTTTGATGCACAAGCTGCGAGTGCGGGGTATGGCCAATGTCAGTTGGGTATTCCGACTTACCGCAGTGGCTTACAATATTACCCGGCTGAAGTCGTATGCATGACGGACTGGGGTTGATGGTGAAGAATTGTACGATTAGTTGCCGAAATTCGGTTACGAAAACAAGACCAAAGCAATTCTCTAGTCTCGGCATCATTAGCGATTTGTTGGTCGGCATCAAACTCATAACTTCGATTAAGATTGGTATTTCCTTCTCAAATAGGATTTTTGTTAGAACCGGTATTTTTTCAACAGGCTGTTAGTTAATGGTCACAAGTACCGCACTGAAGTGGATTACATGGGCTCAGGGGCATTCCCGCTACGCATCGAATGGCGCTACAACAGTTTTGGCAATAAGAACCGTACCAGCCATGGCTTGGACACTGATCCAGATTTCCCAACAACGGGTGGCCCGACAGAAACGCTGTATACCGAATCTGCACCAAACAATACTTCAGGGTTTCGGCGATACGGTGCGGAGATTCCCACTGACCCTCAGGAGCTGCTGACAACCTACACTGGTAATGCACAGCGCAAGTGGCGTAACTACTACGATCGCTACTTGGTGGCCAGCTTTGAAAAGGACAATATCGATCCGAATGATACGCCACAGGTCATTAATCTTTACCGCTATGACGGTGAGCAAGAAATCTATTTTTATAACATCGGCGCTTATGAGCCACAGAATGCCTATAAGACTAAGATTTCACGCCTGGATGTGTCACATCCACTAGCACCCGGCTGGGAAGCAATCAACGCGGCCAATGAGCGCGAGATTTACAGTCTCGATGGGAAGCTGCTTCAGATCACTGCCCCTAGCGGTCTTTCTCATACGCTGACCTATGACCCGGTCAACACGGCTCTGTTGTCCACTATTGCCGACGATTTCGGGCACACGCTACAGTTTTTTTACGAAGACGTTAATGATCCCGCGCTGGTCACTCGAATCACTGATCCAGATGGACACGACTATCGCTATACGCATACGACTCGCGGATTGATTGCTACGATTGTTTATCCTGATGAGACGCCGGGAGATCCCAACGACAATCCTTATCGTGAATTCCAATATAACGATGTGCGATTCCCCGATGGGATTACCGATATCTATGATGAAAACGGGGATTTGTATTCTCACTATGAATACGATGACAGCGGTTGGGCCACTGTTACCGAACTTGGTGCGGGAGTCTCACGCTTCGAGATCGACTATGACTGGGTAGCAAACACTCGCACGGAAACGAACGACTTGGGATTAGAGTCGGTCTTTACGCTGCTCTCGAATGACTTGATCAGTCAGATTTCCCGAGCGGCATCACCGTCGGGCTATTTCCCAGCTGCGAATCTGTCGCGTACCTACGACACCAACGGCTATCGCGCCAGTCAGACAGATTTCAACGGCAATGTTACTAACTATGTTCATGATATTCGAGGCCTCGAGATTAGCCGTACAGAAGCGGTGGGCACATCGGAAGAACGAACCATCACCACTACCTGGCACCCGGACCTACGCTTGCCCACTCAGATCGTCGAGCCAGGACGCACAACAGACATGACCTATGACAGTAACGGCAATCTGTTAACCCGAACCGAAACCGATACCACGACCCAATCGGTACCGTATTCCACCAACGGGCGCACCCGTACCTGGACCTATACCTATTATGCCCAGGGAGCCAATGGCCAGTTCCTCGTTGAAACGGTAGACGGTCCTCGAACCGACATCAACGATGTCACTACGTATACCTACACGCCAGAAGGCTATGTCGCCACGATCACCAATCCGTTGGGGCAGGTTACCCAAATCACTAGCTACAATGCCCGCGGCTTACCACTGACCCTGATCGACAGTAACACGGTCACCACACAGATGACCTATCACCCGCGAGGGTGGTTGCTATCCAGCACGGTAGTTGACCCCGTTGGTAGCAACGATGCCACCACAACCTACCAATACGACAACGTCGGGCAACTTACCCGAGTGACGCTACCCAACGGCGCGTACTTGGACTACGAATACGATTCGGCACATCGCCTGACTGCCATCAGCAACAACCTGAATGAACGCCAGGAATACTCGCTGGATGATGCGGGCAATATTACGGCGGAAACCACCAGAGATGGCACCAGCACCATAACTCGCACCCAGACCCAGGTCTATGACGAGCTGAGCCGTATTTATCAAGCTATTGGCGGAGCCAATCAGTTGTCGCAAATGGCCTACGATGACAATGGTAACCAGACCACCATGGCGCTGGACCCGCTCGGCATCAACCAAAGCACGATACAAGCATTCGATGCCCTAAATCGCCTGGTCACCGTGACTGATGCAGACTTGAATGACAGCGATTACGGTTATGACGCCAGAGACAACCTGATCTCGGTTACTGATCAGCGCGGCCTCGCAACAACCTATACCTATGATGGTCTAAACAATCTGATTCAGCTTGATAGCCCGGACACGGGAATCACCATCTACACTTTTGACGACGCAGGGAATCAGGGTAGCCAGACCGATGCACGAGGTGTTGTCACCAACTTCAGCTATGATGCCCTGAATCGACTGGCGGCGGTTACTTATCCAGCCACCCCGTCTGAGGATATCGCTTACACCTACGATCAGCCTGCAGCTGGATACGGAGTCGGACGGCTTACTCAGCTCACCGACCAAACCGGCAGTACTAGCTACGTCTATGACCATCGGGGTAACCAACTGCAGGCTTCGGTGACTATTCAAGGGAATGCTTACACAACCGCCTACGCCTATGACCTGGCCGACATTATGATACAGACAACGTACCCCAGCGGGCGGGTTGTCAATCATCAGTTGGATGTTCTGGGTCGGGTTGAAACTGTAACAACACAACAGAATGGTGGCGCACTTTCGGAGACTATTGCTGAAAATGTCAGCTATCTCCCTTTCGGCCCAATGCAATCACTGGATTATGGCAACGACCTGGAGCTCAATCTCTCAATCGACCAGGACTACCGCATTGCGGGACTCGTTGTTGAAGACAGCAATGCAGTTAATCCGGATGTCCTGGACCTGACCTATACGCAAAATGCTATAGACAACATCACTGACATCGTCGATGCCGTCGATCCGACGCGAACGCAGGCCTTTAACTACGATCAGCTCAATCGCTTGATCTCCGCCGACGGGCAATACGGATTGCAGGGCTATAGCTATGACGAAGTCGGTAACCGCCTCTCACTCTCAGTGACAAAAGACGGGTCCACCACAACGGAAACCTACACCTATGACACCGCCAGCAACCGGCTACTCTCGGTGGATGTCGATGGCGACTTGAGAACGTTTCAGTACGACAACAACGGCAATATCATCGGCGATGACCGCGGCAGCGACACCGGTTTTAACTTTCAATACAACGATCAGAATCGCCTGATTCAGGCCACTCCTCAGGGAGGGCAATAGTCATGGGGTTTTCCAGGTTTTTGCCTCGCCGATGTAAAAGAATTAGTGAGAACTTTCTCTCGCTATTCCAATATACTTTAACCGTAGTGCTGTTTACTTTGGCAGCGACCAGTCAAGCAATGGCTCAAACCAGCGTTCAAGTGAATGTTCAGGATGATCTGGGCAATAACCTTTCAGGCCTTAATGTCTATGCCTTTGATAACACCACCTATACTGGCAATTCGGCGGTAACAGACGCCAGTGGGAATGCACAGTTTACCCTCGCCGACGGTGATTACCGGCTTCGTGTCGATAAAAGCGGCACACAGTATTTCAGCGGGGCGAACAATCACTGCTCAGTACCGGCCTGTACCTCTGTTTCTGTAGAAGTCCCTCGTGCGGTTGAAGTCACCGTGTCCAGCAGTGCCGGTGGATTTGAAAGCGGCCTCAATGTCTATGCCTTCACCGGAACGACTTATGCCAGCAAGTCCGCTGTCACCGATGCCAATGGCGTCGCAACCTTTCAGTTGCTTTCTGATGACTACCGCTTTCGTATTGACAAGAACGGCACGCAGTTCTTTACCTCCCCGACAAACCATTGTTCGATTCCCGGCTGCACGGCCATTACTTATGAAGTCCCGGAATCAGTCACCGTTACGGTAACTGGCGCCGGCGGGCCAGAGCAGGGGCTCACTGTGTATGCCTTCGATGGCACAACCTACGTCAATAAGTCAGCGGTGACTGATGTTAACGGTGAGGCGGAATTTACCCTATTACCTGGCGATTACCGGTTTCGCATCGATAAAAGTGGGACGGAATATTTTACTGATACCGCAAACCACTGTTCAGTGCCCGGCTGCAACAGTGTCAGCTTTCAAATGCCTGCGCAGGTGACTGTGAATGTCACCAGTAGTAGCGGCTCCGCCGAAGCCGGATTGAATGTGTACGCCTTTGATGGCAGCACCTATGTCAATAAGAGTGCAATCACCGATGCGAATGGTGACGCGGTGTTCACGCTACTTGCTGGTGGCTACCGGTTTCGTATTGATAAGAATGGCACCCAGTTTTTTACCGATGCAGTCAATCACTGTTCGGTGCCAGGTTGTACCGACATAAGCTACGAGATCCCAGAGTCGGTAACGGTCACCGTTACCAGCAGTGGTGATGGATTCGAAGCGGGGCTCACTGTGTATGCCTTCGATGGCTCAACCTATGTCAATAAATCCGCAGTAACCGATGTCTACGGGGAAGCCGTGTTCACGCTGTTACCCGGCGATTATCGCTTCCGCATCGACAAGAATGGCACGCAATTCTTCACCGACACGGTAAATCACTGTACCGCCCCAGGGTGTACCGCAGTGGCCTACGAAGTGCCTGAATCGGTTACGGTAACAGTCACCAGTAGCGGAGGTGGGGTCGAAGAAGGGCTCAATGTGTATGCTTTTGATGGCTCGACCTATGCCAATAAATCCGCAGTAACAGACGTCAACGGAGAAGCCCAATTTACATTGCTTCCCGGCGACTATCGTTTCCGAATCGACAAGAACGGCACCCAGTTCTTCACCGACGATGTGAATCACTGTACCGCGCCGGGCTGTACGGCAGTGACTTATGATGTCCCTGAATCGGTGGTTGTCAGTGTGACCAATAATGCGGGTGGTGTTGAGCAAGGATTGAACGTCTACGCCTTCGATGGATCGACCTATGTCAATAAATCCGCCGTTACAGACTCAAATGGCGAGGCGCTCCTCTCTCTGTTACCAGGTAACTACCGATTCCGAGTAGATAAGGGTGGCTCACAATATTTCACTGACACAGTGAATCATTGCGCAGTGCCTGGCTGCACATTTGCGACAGTGGAAGTGTCGGCTAATTTGTCGGCCTACGTTGTAGATCCAGCCCTAGGCGCTTGCCTGGACGCAGCCGGCTCTGCGAATAGTTGGACTGCACCTGCCGATGTCACCAGTTTAAGCTGTAACGGACAAGGTGTGACCAATCTGACAGGTCTGGCTAACTTCAGCAACCTGACCAGTTTGTCGTTGACCAACAATGCCATCACCTTACTGAATGAGCTCTCTGGGCTTACCAACCTCACTTCATTAGACTTGTCCGGAAACATCTCGCTTGAGTGTAGCCAACTGGGTGATCTTGATGGGGTGCTTGGCGCTGGGGTGATAACCCACCCTTCCTCCTGTTTGGGTGAGGGCGAACAGGTTTTTAACGTACTCAATCCCGGAAAGCCCGCAACAAACCTGTTCAGCTTTGCGGCGGCCAGTACACCTGTGGGAGATATTATAACCAGTGCGGTTACCTACAACCCGGGTACTGATTCTTATGACGGCAGCGTGTACCTGATTGATGGCACCAACGGCAATGCACTACTGGAAATTCAAAACCCAAGCCCGACTGGCTCGGACTATTTTGGTTGGTCTGTGGCATCGACGTCCAATGGCAATATTGTCGTCGGAGCGTGGAATGATGAAGTTGGCGGTATAGCCGCCGGTGCTGTTTATCTGTTTAGCGGTGTAGACGGAACGCTCCTGCAGACTTTTACTAATCCCTCACCCAACGTGGATGATCGTTACGGCTATTCACTGGCCACAACCAGTAATGGCAGACTAATCGTTGGGGCTTACCAGGAAGCCGGAGGAGGGGTGGTCTATGTTTACGATGACCAGGGCATGCTGTCGCAAACCCTATTCAACGGATCAGGAGACAGTAACGGCGAGTTTGGTAAAGCTATAGCCACAACCTCGTTTGGTGACATTGTGATCGGGGCACCTAAGCAGGATGTCATTGTGGGCCCGATCACATTGACCGATGCCGGAGCAGTCCACCTGGTTTCTGAACTTGGTGGAACACTATTATTAACCATCGACAATCCCAGCCCGGCTGATTTCGATGACTACGGCAGTGCCGTGGCTACATCCGCATTGGATGATCTTATCATCAGCGCGCGCTTTCTGGATAACAATGCACTGGATGACGGCAGTGTGTTTGTCCATGACAGCCTTGATGGATCACTGCGTTGGTCGATTGCTAACCCACTGGCGGATTCTAACGGGCAGTTTGCGGCCACCGTGGCTGGCACACCGCAAGGTCATGTGGTTGTTGGCTCGGTGAATGACGATGCGGGTGCGGACAATTCAGGTCGTGTGTTTGTCTTTGATGGCAACGACGGCAGCTTGATCAACGTCATCGACAATCCCAATCCACTCGCCAACGTGAATTTTGGCCAAGGTCTTGCCATCACTCCGGTCGGGCAGATAGCCGTTGGTGCATTTGGCGCTGACGGAGGATTCGGGCAGCTTTATCTCTTTACCAGCGTCGGTACAGGAGAGTCACTGGATCTACTTAATGAACAGGATTTTCCTGATCCCAATCTCGAAGCCTGTGTCATAGGAGAGGCAGCAGCAAACGGTTGGTCCACAACGGGTGAAGTAACTAGCCTGGGTTGTTCCAATAGCGACATTGTGGATGTGACTGGATTGGAAATACTCACGAATCTCACAACTGTTGATCTAACCGGCAATACAGAGATCTTGTGTAGTGACCTGGATGATCTGGAAGCAGCGTTGCCTTCTACATCAGTGACACGACCGAACCCGTGTGACTTGGGTGGAGGAGCTGGAACAGCTCAAGTGCAAAATTTGCACAATGCACAGGGACAACGTGTGGTCAAAACTGTGAACGGGGACCCAAACACTGCTGTTCACTTTATCTATGATCAAGCTGGACAGGTGATTGCGGAGATTGATTCCTCCACGGGTGCCACGCTAAGAGAGTACATCTACGTCAATGGCCAGCAGGTCGCCGTTGTCGATGATACTGGTACACAGGAAGAGGGGACGTATTTTGTTCACATTGATCATCTAGGAACGCCGCAAAAGATAACCGATGATACTCAAACAATCATCTGGGATGCAGTGTATGAGCCTTTTGGAAAAACTGAAGTCGTCACTGCCAGCATCGAGAACAATGTACGGTTTCCTGGGCAGTATGAAGATACAGAAACAGAGCTGCACTACAACTATTTTAGGGATTATGACCCAAGCTTAGGGAGGTATGTAGAGAGCGATCCGATTGGGTTGAGAGGGGGAATGAATACGTTTCTATATGCGTCTGCATCCCCAGCCTTGTTCAGTGATACATATGGCCTCATGGTTTCCGGATCATTTATTTCGAGGCCTAAATACAATATCACAGATTTTGGCTTTAACCCCTTCGATGGATTAGCAAAACCCGGCTTTAATAAATGGGGCTTCGTGAAATTTATAAGGGCATCTGGTCAAGTGTCTGGATTCGTTAACATAGATGTAAGGTGCACTACAGAATGTGAAACTTGGGAAATTCACGAGAAAGTCTCTGTAGATTTTGCTGGAAGCACAACATGGGGATTTAATGCGTACTCTGCTGCATTGGGTTTCGCATTGGGTGGCCCTCTTTCGATTGGTGCGAAACTTGCGCTTTGGGCCGGTGCAAATACTTCCTTGATTGGAGGCGCAGCACTTGAGGCGGAGTATAAGTTATTACAACAAGCAAACACCAAAGCAGGTAGTGTAATTTCGGGAATTTTGGCGTATGGCCCAACTGCGATATGTGCTATGGGGGTACCGTTTTGATACTTGAAAAAATATGTTTATATCTAATACTAGTGATCTTCCTTTTGTTTGCAGTTTCTGTGTTTAGAAGAGCCTATTTTCAAAACTGGTTACAAAACTATGTTGCAAGCAGCTCTAAATATGCAATCAATAATGAAAGAGCCTCGATTTCCGGATTGATTCTTAAACGAGTGTATTTTGATCAGAAGACTATGGGCATAATTAATTCGATTATCAAAGAGGGAGATAACCTTTCAGTAGTCAAAAAAATAGAAAAATTTAGAAGGTGGAATGTCTTTGCAATTTCACTTTTTTTAATGTTAATAGTTTTTCCAATGTTTGCTTACCGTATTTGTTGAATAATCCGAAACAATATTTTTTTCTTCTTTACGCATATGTAGAGTAATTGGCTGTACAGATTCATCATGCTATTTGAATTTTTCCGTAAAAGGAATTCTGAATATCCTTTAGTTGAGCGAATTGCTCTATCCGTAATCGTTTCTTCTATATTTGCTGTAATCTGGGTATTCTACATATCTGATTCATCGAAACAGCAAGACTGGTTAAGCTGGTGAATGAGTAATTACCAGATCACCGTTTCGCACTTGAATACCAGTAATTTTGCGCTTGGTTGGCTTGGCACTAATGATGTCCAGGGCCTTTTTGATCTCTTTAGCGGATTTAATCGATAAAGCGGCGACTTGTTCTGCCATGACTTGCTCCTCAATTCAGTAAAACAGGTGGTTTAGGGAATGCTGTCGTTAAGCTTTTTGATTATGTTTTCGTAGTGCGAGACGGCTTCTTCATTGTCGTTAGTGGGATAAACTACACAGTTGAGCAGGGTGGTTTGCTGAGCTGTCAGCGTCCCGTTAAGTGAAGGGCAATCCGTAGTTGAGTGACCAATCTCGTCCAGTACGGTTTTCGCGGAGGCTGCCTGTGCGGTTGTTGTAATACGGCCAATGGCTGCAACGCCTACAGACTGAGCCAATTCTGCACGGGTAGCGTATTGCTGGCAATCTGTTTCAGCACGGCGCTTTTTATACCCTTGGATACGCCGTCAAGCACGCAGGAAAGTTTTCTCGCTTTCACTGTTTCCGCGAGTTATACGGTATACGCTTTGTAAGCGTCACGCCAAACACATCTACTAATTCCTAAGCAGCTCCTGCACCATCAGCGTTTTCTTAACGGAGAACGCAATGAGCAGACCTCTCACAGCAAAACAACAG
>Ga0070727_10004255_pt1 | contig 12337 bp, 6 predicted proteins | sample tdAd472_FD_66722 | JGI IMG/M metagenome (GOLD analysis project Ga0070727, IMG submission 66722) | Marine sediment microbial communities from the Atlantic coast under amendment with organic carbon and nitrate - tdAd47.2 | ecosystem: Environmental > Aquatic > Marine > Coastal > Sediment | place... | reverse complement strand
CATACTCTTCTCTTGTGAGTGTGCTCTCAGCCGATGACGAACCTGAAGACGGTTCGTCGCCCAGCGGCGTACGCGACGTCAGAACGAGGTGTCGAGCACCGTGATCGACGAGCCAGCTCGCGACCTCGCGGCCAAGCGTGCCGAGCCCACCGACGATCAGACAGCTCGCTTCCGGATCAAACTCCGTGATCCGTACCTGACTGCCGGATTCGTCCGGAACAAGTCGAGCGACATGGCACACGCCATCCCGAATGGCAAACTGCTCCTCACCATCGTTCAGCAGCAACGACGTGGCGAGGACTTCCAGATCGTCCGTCGTGCTCAGATCAGAGATCGCGCCGAAAGCTTCGGGACGCTCGACCGCCATCACCCTTGCCAGGCCCCACAACGCCGACTGACCAGGGTGCACATCGTCGTCAACTTCCACTCGTTGAGCGTTCCTGGTGACGAGGTGCAGTCGAGCGTTGCTGCGCAAGACCCGCTGCTGCAGTTCCAGACTTTGGAGCAACAGTTTCTCGCTCGCTTCGAGATCGTCCGGAGCAGAGACCGCTTCGAGCGGGCGGACGTCAACAACGTTCATCGGGCGGCTGAGCAGTGCCGCTCTTCCCTCAGGACGGACTTCCAGTCCGTTGTATAGCGGCGACGGCCCGGAAGTCCGTCCAGCAGAGGAAGTGTCTGACGACTGCTCTCCGCTGAACTCAAAAGCCTTGACGTCGTGAATGGACTCCGCCTGCTGGCCTCGCGCTCGGAGAATCCCCGCCAGTTGGTCGGCCGCCGGACCGCCGATCACTCGCCACTGCGAACGCTCTTCGTCTCGCGGGGTCGCAGCAGGAGCAGCAGCAACGGCAGCGATGGCGACCTGGCCATCGCCAACCGGATCCGTCACGTCGACGGTCGAGAACCCGGCTTCCGTCAGCAACGAAGGCCAGCGGTCGATGGGCACCAATGCTGAGTCGCTGCGGACGTCATCTTCAAACCGCCACCAGCCGTCGAGCATCCCGAACGTGAAATCGAGCCACGGGTGCGGCACGGTGTGCTCAATCAGCAGCAGCGTTCCGTCGTCTTTCAACAGAGACCGCACATGGGCGAGCGTGCTTCGAATGTCGCGCGTCGCGTGCAGAACGTTCGCGGCGACAATGACATCGCAGGAGTGCTCTGCGAACCCCTGCGCAACCGGTTCGTGTTCGATGTCGAGCGTGGCGAAGTTGAGGTTCCCCAGCTCCGCGGCCAGCTTCTCTGCGTACGTTGCAAAGGCCGGAGACACGTCCGTGAACGTGTACTCGAACTTTTGATCGGCGAGCGCTTTCAGCAGCGATTCAGTCGTTGCTCCCGTTCCGGCTCCGATCTCGAGAAGTCGTAACTCGCCGAAACTCTGCGCGAACTTCGCGACTCCGCTGAGTTCCGTGTCACTCGTTCGACGGCCCACAACGTCGCGGAGCTTACTCGCGAGAACATGGCTGGCCGCCGTTTCGCGATAGATTTCAGCCGCTCCGACTTCTCCGTCGGCTGGAAACAGCAGGTCGAGAGCCGGGGCGCCGCGCAACACGTCGGGCATTGCTGATCCGCAACGACGAACAATGTCGAGCGTCGCAGCCGGCACGCAAACCGTCGGAGCGCTGTGGTCGTGGAGCAAAGCCAGCCGATGCAGACGTCGCCAGAGTTGCCGGTGCGATACCGCGATGCCACAACGATCGAACGTTGCCTCAAGGGTTGAATCATCGTCGCACGGTTCGATGCCGAGACGAGCCAGCACCTGCAGCGCCCCCTGGCACGCCTCGCGATTGGCCTGCGCCAAACTGGCTCCCGGCGGCGGCCCTGCGGCACCGGCGCGAAACACGGCAGCAGGTTTCCATTCGACCCGGTACGCCGCGGTGGCCACGCTCGCTCGCGATGCTGCTTCGAACCAGTACCGCTGACGCTGAAAAGCGTAGAGCGGTCGACCGCCGAGTCGTGCGTTTCGGGACCCGGTCGCCGCATCATCTCCGACGAGAACGTCTGCAGCCTGCAGGACAACATGTGCGTTCGTGCCGGAGTAGCCGAAGCTGCTGACGCCTGCCGCGGCAAGTTGCGAGCGTGCCACGAGACTCTGCGGTTCGACGGCGACCTGCACAGCCAGACGTTGCCAGGGAATCTCCGGATTGGGACGCTGAAAGTGCAGAGTCGCCGGCAGCATGCCGTGCTGCAGAGCCAGCGTCGCTTTGATGAGACCCGCGATTCCCGCCGCCGCTTCGAGATGCCCGATGTTCGACTTGACGGACCCAACCAGCAGCGGCGACGCATCGTCACGGTCGGTCCCCAGAACGGCAGCCGCGGACTGCAGTTCGACCGGGTCTCCCAGCGGTGTCCCGGTGCCGTGAGCTTCCAGAAACGTCACGTCAGTCGGAGCCAGTTCCGCGTTGGCCAGAGCCGCTCGAATGAGCTGCTGCTGTGCTCTGCCGCTGGGCGCGGTGAGGCCGTTGCTGGCTCCATCATGATTGACCGCCGTCCCGCGAATGATCGCCAGCACGTCGTCGCCGTCGCGTCGCGCGTCGCTGAGTCGCTTCAGCACGACGACACCGCACCCCTCGCCACGCACATACCCGTCGGCCGACGCGTCGAATGTCCGGCAGCGACCGGTTGGCGAAAGCATGCCGGCCTGTGCAAACTCGAACGACGGTTCCGGACTGAGCAGCAGATTGACGCCACCGGAAAGCGCGAGATGACACTCGCCGGAGCGCAGGCTCTGACAGGCAAGATGCACGGCAACCAGCGACGAAGAACACGCCGTGTCGACGCTCATCGCTGGCCCGTTCAACCCCAGCACGTAGGCCAGGCGGCCTGCCAGAACAGCACTCGAACCGCCCGTTGAACTCCAGCCGTCGAAGCTTCTACCAGCCCGCGCGCGAAGCCGCTCATAGTCGTTCGAGAATGCGCCGACGAAGACTCCAGTGTGCGACTCCTTCAACGCTTCGCCAGAAATTCCAGCATGCTCCAGAGCGTGCCAGGCGACCTCCAGCAGAATGCGCTGCTGCGGATCCATCGCTTCCGCTTCGCGCGGAGTGATGCGAAAGAACGCCGCGTCGAACAGGTCAACATCGTCGATCAGGCCGACATTGAGTTCCGCGACCCGCTGCCGCAGCGTGGAATCCACCTGCGGATACGTCGCGGCGTCGAGAGCATCTCGCCAGCGCGGAGCATCCGAAGTCGCAACAGCATCGCGACCGTCGAGCAGCAACTGCCAGAAGTCGTGCAGCGACGGCGCTCCTGGAAAGCGGCACGCCATGCCGACAATCGCGATTGGCTCGCGTGAGGACGGTCGTCGAAGATCGGAAGCATGTGCGACGGCAGCCGTGCTTCTCCCGGCCAAAGCCCGCGCTACGGCAGCGACCGTCGGGTGGTCGAAGAAGAACGAGGTGCTGAGCACGGCACCTGTGGCCTGCGACAAAGTGGCTCGCAACTGCGTCAGGTCCAGCGAGTCCAGCCCGAGTTCCAGCAGCGGCACATCGGTCGTCACTTCGCCAGCGGCCACGTTCAGCAGCTCGGCAACGCTGTCAACGACGGCTGACGTGATCGCCGAGTCGGCAGCCGAACTCGACGGCCTCTCTCGACGCGTTCGGCTTGCAGGCTGCTCGACGTCGGCGTGTTTGAGCATGGCCGCGCGCATGCGTTCGAAACGAGCTTCGAGGACGTACCTCACCAGAACTCCATCACCATGATTGTCGGCGTCGCCCGGACGATACCCGCAAAGCGGACCAGCAATCTCAGCACCGTGCAGTTCGTGAAAACGGAGAACTGGATCGGACAGAACGCCGGTCTCAGTTCGCAGCGTCAGGTACTCCGCGATTGGCATCCCCGGATGGCGGACGAAATCGCGGCAGCGTGTCACGCCAGCAATCTCGTCGACATCTCCCTGGGACGAGTAGACCTGCAGAACGTGCTCGAGCAGTTCGAATCCGAAACTGCGATTCTGAAACTCGGTCGCCACGTTGGCTGCCAGCAACTGGATCGTGCGCCCCTCCGGAACGTGGTGGTCCTCGACCGATCGATCGTTGCTGGTCTCCAGCACGGCGCCACTCTCGATCCGCTGCGAATACAGCACGGCAGCAACCCGCGACTCCAATTCCAGCACGAACTGACCACTGGGAAAGCGGTCGATTCGACGCTGCAGCCGGTCAGACGAAGCCGCCATCGCTTCGCCCCAGCAGGCGACTTCCAGCCGTTCGAGTTCCGGCAGATCCGACCGACGTGCGCGACGAACGCGATAGTCCCGCTGGTCAAGCTGCCAGCGAGCGTCGTCACTCGAAGAAGAGAACGTCGCAACCGGAAAGAGGCCCGCACTCGCCGCGGTGATCAGCAGGTTCGCGCCAACCGCCCCGTCGTCAAGCAGCGCGTCGGCCAGTGTCGAGATGAGCTGCCTGTCAGAAACGTCCGCCAGATCCCGGAACGCCCGCAGTGGCGCGATTCTTTGGTCCGGTCCCCTGACGACACGGCTCGTGACAGACAGCGATCCCCTCTCCCTTCCGGACGGGCGCGGTCTCTGCCGCGGGGAGGGCTGTCCGAATGCAGCCCCCAAAGACGCGATGCCGCCGTCGAGCCGTCGTCCCGATGCCGCGGCCCGAGCCAGCAACCTCTCAGCGAGACCGTCGTCGCCGTGCCGTCGCAGGGCGGCCACAATCGAGGGGCCAGCTTCCGCGTCGCTCAGCGAGTTCAGCAGTCGAGCGTTGTCGTCGCGGGACTCGGCGGTCATCAAAAGCTCGGGCATCTGTCGAAAGAAGGCTGAGGAACGCGTCGGAAACAACTTCCCCAGAGTGGCGTCTCGCTCCAGAGCGGGAAGAATCAGGAGCGAATTCGTGAACTTCCGTCAGCCATCGGTCATCGGGATGCTGCGGGTCGAGAGCTGCCCAGGCTTCGATCTCGCTGGGAATTCAGCGACGGCAGAAACTTTGCCAGATTCTCTCAACTGCCTGACCTGCCCGCCAGCGTTGGCGCAGCCCGCCGGAAGAATTGGCAGCCGAATCAGATTCCAGTCGGCAATTCCTGAAGTGCCGTCAGAGAATGCGTTTCATCGTTGACTGTTCTGCGGCAGAATCCGCCGCGGGCTCGACGCGAGGACGGATCGCGGCCCGCAGAGGTCGAGTCGAAAACAACCCGTTTACGAAGGAACGTGTCCGAAACAACTTCCCGTTGATTGTGGCACGCCGCTACCAGCTTGTGAGTTTTTTAGATTGCCGCTTCGCCGTAGCTGGATTCGCAAGAATTCAGACTCAGTTGAACCGGCTGAATTCTTGCGAATCCAGCTACGGGCCAGAAACTCACAGCAGCTCCGCGGCGTCAGCCTGATCATTGGGCTGACCTCGCGGAGCGAGGTGCCACTTTGGGGAAGTTGTTTCCGACACGTTCCTAAGCCGAAATCCCGTGCTGAAGCTCGGGGCGAATGAATCACAATTCCGAATCGGGCAGTTGTTTCCGACCCGGCCTGTATGTCGTGACCGGATCGTCAGACAGTCAAGTGAGCCGCGCTTTGAAGCTTTCCCTCTGGATTATCGTCACCGTCGTCGCGATGGCTGCCGGAACGACCTTGTTCGTGGTGGACCGAGGCGATCCCGCAACCGGCTCGACCGGCTTGGAGACGGCAGCGGCGAACTCTTCAGTTGTGGCCAGAACGGCGGTGACAGCGCTCGGGCGGCTCGAACCGGAGACGCGTGTCATCAACGTCGGCGGCCCCGAATCGGCACGCGTGCTCTCGCTGTCCGTCACCGAACACGATTTCATCAACGCCGGCGAGGAGATCGGGCGGCTTGACGATTACCCCCAGAAACTGGCGGATGTCGATCGGCGGCGAGCGATCGTTGAGGAACTGGAGCGACAACTGCAGGCGGAAGAAAAACTCGGCCAGGCGAAAGTCAAAGAAGCCGATGAGAAGGTCGATCGCCTCACCCAGCTGAAGCCGCTCGACCTGCGCATCAAGGAAGCGATCGTGCGGCGTTTGACGGCAGAACTTCAACGCCAGCAGGAAGAACTCGATCGGCTGAAGAATCTGGAGAAGATCAACGCGGCGACCGCCGGCGCGATGACGGACGCAAGGTCCAGCACCGAGCAGGCCCGCGAGGCACTCGAAGAAGCGAACCTCACGCTCGAGCGGCTGCAGGCATCCCTGCACCTTGACGAGCTGATTGCCAAAACCGAAGCCGAATCCGCACGAGCCCAGACCGAGCGGGACATTCAGATCGTGGGTCTCGAATCCGCGCGGGCGGAACTCAAGCTGGCCGAGGCTCAGGTCGACTTATCGGTCGTCCGGGCACCGGTCAGCGGCACTGTTCTGAAAGTTGTCACGCGACCGGGCGAACGTGTCACCAGCGACCCGATCGTGCAGATCGGCGACACGCGGCAGATGTACGCTCTGGCGGAGGTTTACGAAACCGATGTGCGATTCGTTCGTGTCGGCCAGAAGGCTCAGCTGACCAGTCCGGCACTTGAGCAACCGCTGACGGGCGTCGTCGAGGAAGTCGGACTGATCGTCGACCGCAACTCGGTGCTCGACATCGACCCGGCTGCCCCGATCGATTCCCGCGTCGTCGAGGTCCGGATTCGACTCGACGACAGCGACGTCGCTGCCCGCTTCGTCAATCTGCAGGTCACCGTGCGAATCGAAACTGGCGGCGCTTCTGAATAGGTCAGTGCTGCTGGCAGGAATGTCGAGCCTCTCGCCCCCGTGACGTTCACTGTGAGATTCACCGCAAGGCAAACGGTAACTCGATTCCGCCTCGTTCCCTGACTCCCTCTCAACCTTCTCACCGTCAGGCAGCTCCGTGTTTCGTCGCACCGCTCTCGGCTGGCACAACTTCAGGCACCGGTGGTTGCGGACGCTGGCGGCGCTGTGCGGCATCGCGACAGCGATTCAACTGCTGTTCCTGCAGTACGGTCTGTACCGCGGCGGCTGCCAGGGCTCCGTGCTGCTGCTGAACCAGTTCGATTACGACCTCGCCATTGTGCCGCGTCAGTACCGGTTTATTGGCAACTCAGCGACGGTCGATCGCGAAAGAATCAGTCAGGTGCTCGCCGTTGAAGGAGTACGCCGCTCGGCGCCGTTCTTTCTCGGAGAAGCACGCTGGCTCGACGACCTCCAGTCCGTCAAACGCGAGGTCCTGGTTGTCGGCGTTGATCCGGCGTCGCAGCCATTCCGCATGGCCAAGGCGAATTCGCTGCTGCCGCAGATCACTCGACCAGACACCGCATTGATTGATCGCAAGACCGGCAGCGGATTCGACAACCTGACGGTCGGACGCTCTGCAGAGTTCAGTGGCCGGCGACTCGACCTGGTCGACGAGTACAAGCACGGCATCGGCATCCTCGGAGACGCCGCGATCATCGTCAGCGACCAGACGTTCTCCCACCTGATCAGCGGCAGCGAGACGACGCTCACTCGAATGACACTCGGCTTCGTGTGGCTCGATCCGGGTGCAGACCGATCGACCGTGATGCGCGATCTGAGATCCGTCCTGCCGCATGATGTCCAGGTGCTCGATCGAGAAATGCACCTGCAGATCGAAGAGAACTTTCTGATGCGGGAGAAGCCGATCGGCGTGATGTTTATCACCGGCTTGTGGCTGGCGATCATGGTCGGCGGCGTGATCCTCTATCAGATCCTCGCCGTCGATGTTGAAAACCGCATGCCCGAGTTTGCCACGATGAAAGCGTTGGGCTACAGCAACTGGCGGATCTGCTCCGTGGTCTGGCAGCAGGCTCTGATCTTTGCCGTGGCGGGATACCTGCCGGCTCTGGCTTCCGCCATCTTCATGTACCACATGATCAACACGACAACGACCGTGCCTGCCGAGATGGACCTCGACGCGATGAGCAAGGTGCTCGCCCTCACTGTCATCATGGCCTGCATTGCCGGAGCGTTGTCGCTTCGCAAGCTGGCCAAAGCTGATCCCGCGGATCTGTTCTGAGAATCCCATGCTGCGTCGCACTCCTCTTGCCTGGCTCGACCTGCTGCATCATCGCCGACGGTTCGCGATGTCGGTCACCGGAGTCGCGTTCGCGGTGTTTCTGATTTTCGTCGAAGTCGGCTTTCTGAACGGCGTTTACGACAGCCAGACGGACCTGGTCAGCCACTTCAACGCCGAGCTGATCATCGTCAACCGGTTGAAGGAAGACGTCCGGCCGCTGATTCCGTTCTCGCGAGGCATCGCGATTCAGGCGCTGGCTGTCGACGGCGTCGCGGACGTCTACCCGGTTTATGCCGACTCAGGCCGCTGGAAGAATCTCGATGAACGCGTCAGTCACTTCGCCCTGACGCTCGGCTTCAATCCCTCGCATCCCGTGCTCGATCTCCCCGAACTGGCACGACATCAGCACGATCTGCAGCTTCCCGAAACGACGCTGTTTGATCGCGAATCGCGTCCGTTCTTCGGAACCGTCAAGCTGGGTCAACTCGCCGAGTTCGAACGGAAACGGATCGTGCCGATCGCGACGTTCTCGCTCGGCCCGGACTTCCGCACCGACGGGATGCTGCTGATGTCCGACACGAACTTCCTGCGGTACTTTCCGAACCCCGTCAGCGGCGAGATCGAACCGGATCGCATCGAGTTTGGACTGGTCCGCCTCGCACCGGGTTACTCGGCAGCGGACCTGCGAACGCGTCTGACAGAAGCGCTCCCCGACGACGTCAGCGTGCTGACCAAACCGGAACTGATGCAGCGTGTGCGTGGTTACTGGAAGCGCTCAAAGTCGGTCGGCATGGTGTTCGGGATCGGAGCCGCCGTGGGCTTCACGATCGGCGTCATTATCTGTTACCAGATTCTCTTTACCGATATCTCCGACAACTTCCCGCAGTACGCGACGCTCAGTGCGATGGGCTATTCCGGAACGTTTCTGATGAAGGTCGTCCTGCAGAAAGCTCTGCTGCTGTCGCTCTTCGGATTCATTCCGGGTCTGCTGTTGAGCGGTTCGCTGTACTCAGCACTGCAGCGCTGGACGGGAATCCGCATGTGGATGACGCCGGACCGGGTCGGAACCGTCCTGCTGATGTCTGTCGGAATGTGCGTGATCGCCGGAATGCTGGCGTTGTTCAAAGTTCTGAAAGCCGATCCGGCGGAGCTGTATTAGATGACGACCGAACACAGCTCGACACCGACCGTCAGGATCGCCGGCCTGTCGCACTTCTTCGGGACCGGCGACAACCGCCAGCAGGTCTTGAGCGACGTCACTGTCGACATTCATCCCGGCGAAATCGTCATGCTCACCGGCCCGTCAGGCGCCGGCAAGACGACGCTGCTGACGCTGATCGGCGCGTTGCGCTCGCTGCAGGAGGGTTCATTGAGCGTGCTCGACCGTGACTATTCAACGCTGGGCCGCACCGGTCTGATGCAGGCTCGGCGACAGATCGGATTCATCTTTCAGGCACACAATCTCTTCAGCTCGCTGACCGCCTTTCAGAACGTTCGCATGGCGCTCGAGCTGCACGACTGCTCGCCACAGGAAATGGCCAACCGGATCCAGGCCCTGCTGACTCGGCTGGGACTCGGCGACCGGATGACCCACAAGCCCGAAGCGCTCTCCGGCGGCCAGAAGCAGCGAGTGGCCGTCGCGCGAGCACTCGCGAACCGACCGCGACTGATTCTCGCTGACGAACCCACCGCGGCACTCGACGAGACGTCCGCGACGAACGTCATCGGTCTGCTGCGGGAGATGGCTCACGATGATGGGGCGACCGTCATCATGGTCACGCACGACGACCGCATGATGACTCACGCCGACCGGGTCATTCACATGATCGACGGTCGGATCGCCACGGATGAGCGGCCGAACGGAGCCGCGACATGATCCGAGCCACTCTCTGGTTCATGCCGACAAGCGGCGTGTCGATCGAATCGCTGGCTCCGTTCGTAGCAGAGTTATCCCAATCGGAACGCGACCGCGCCGCTCGCTTCGCCTTCGATCGCGATCAGCGGGACTACCTGGCCGCTCACATCCTGCAGCGCCGCTTGCTGTCCTCGGTGCATGGCGAACTGCTGCCAGCCGATTGGCAGTTTGAACCAGGACGCTTCGGCAAGCCGCGCGTCGCCAATGAACTCACGAGCGTCCCGGAGTTCAACCTGTCCCACACGCGCGGACTCGTCGCCGCGATCGCTGCAGATGTGCCCGTCGGCGTCGACGTCGAGTGGCTGCAGCGTCGGACCAATCCGTCGCTGGCCGAGTCGTTCTTCGCTGCCGAAGAAATCCGCGAGTTGCTCGCCCTGAGCGGCGACGAACGCAAACTCCGCTTTCTGCAGATCTGGACGCTCAAGGAGAGCTACATCAAAGGGACGGGTGCGGGGCTCAGGCAGCCGCTGGACGAGTTCTACTTCGACCACTCGTCAGCCGAGCCCGTTCTGCAGTGGAAAGGTTCCTCGCCACAACACGAAGCGCCCTGGCGATTCCAGCAGCACCGCCCCACCAATGAGCACATTCTCGCGCTGGCCATCTGCGCTGAACGGGAAGCACAGCTCACAATTGAAGCTCGAGAGCTAACGCCGGGCTGCCTCTGACACGCACACCGCAGTTCAGGCGATCGATCAAAGCGACGCTGCGAGAATCGAACAAATGTCGCGTGTGACCTCGTCGCGCTGGCTGTTCGGGAAAAAATGATCGCCGTCGAACATCTTCAGTTGGAAGCCGCCGATCGTATGTCGCTGCCAGTTCGCAAGTGACGGCTCGGAGGTGCTCAGATCCTGTCGGCCGCCCATCACGGTCAGTCGACAGCTCAACGGATCGTCCTCCTGCCAGCGATGAGACGCCAGGACCGCGAGATCGGCGCGGATGATCGGGATGAAGAACTGCAGCAGGTCCGGATCATTTCGAATGGCGTCCGGAATCCCTCCGTAACGTGCATCGAGCAACGCGACGAGTTGCTCGTCCGGCAGTTGGTGCAGAGGAGGGTTCGTCTGTCCGGGAGCGTCTCGTGCTGCGAGAAACAGGTGCGCCACATCGCCGGTCGCCCGCCTGCGCAACACTCGCGCCACTTCAAAGGCCAGCAGCGCTCCCATGCTGTGACCGAAGAACGCCAGAGGCCGATCGGCAATCGCCTCAATGGCCGGCACGAGATTCTTGAGCACGTCATCAAACGACGTCAGCAGCGGTTCTCCGCGACGACGCTCGCGGCCAGGCATCTGCACAACATGAACGTCGACCTCGCCCGAGAACGCTTCCGGCCAGGCAAAGTAAGAAGCCGTCCCGCCGCCGGCACACGGAAAGCAGACGAGCCGACACGCAGCATCGGGCTGAGGAATTCGACAGTTCAGCCAGGGAGAGACCGGCATCAATTTCCCGTCCCGAACTGGTGGCTGCTGCTGTGCAATCTGAATGTCGCTTCCATACTGCCCTGCAAATAAACGTCACACTTCAATAAACCGCACGCCCGTCCCTGAACGCCGAGTATCTCCGGGAAACGTCGCACGAATCGCAGAACGCCGCAAGCGCTCTCTCTTATCCCGCTGCCGACCGCTGAAGCCACAAGAGCCGCCGCGTTCCAGATCACACGCTGCAGAAGTCGAGAAACTCGACGCACAGAACTCAGTCCCCACGAACTCGCTCCGATGTTGTCGCCCGCCGCGTTGAGAAACGTGACAGGATACAAGCTGAGCTTAGGAACGTGTCCGACATAGCTGCGCCATAGTGGCGCCTCGCTCCGCGAGGCCAGCCCAGTTCCAGGCCTACCTCGCGGAGCGAGGTGCCACTGTAAACCGGGAAGTTGTTTCGGACACGATCCTTAGCGAGGCTCTGACATCATTGTGTCGACACACAGAAGCACAATCGCGCGGAGTCTGCTGCGAAACAGCGTTGAGACGGACGCGAGTTGCGCGAACTGCTGAAGTCTCGTCCGGATCGCGATGCACGCAGCGATCCGGTGCTCTGACACGACGGAAGAGGCAGTGGGTGAACCGTCAGGTGGCGGATGGCAGAGTTTCGGTGGCTTCAACAATCGACGGTCGATTGATTCGTCTGTGGGCCACGGCTGATCCCGGCAGAGATCCGTCAGCACAGACCTGAGTAGCTGGTGATACTCAATCTCATTCGATTGGATCGAGTGCGTTGCGGGAGGGTCTGATTCTGGAGCTGAACAGTTTCTTGACCGTCCCATCTCCGTGTCTTTGTGTTCGTTTCGTAAGCTCGCTGTCTCATTCGTGCTCGTGACCAGCTTCGCTTCTGACACTGAGGCGTCGAACGAACCCAATGTCTGCCAACCTGCCCGCCGCCGATTCGAATCGCTGGCCAGTCATTCCCAATCTGCAACGTGACGAGCTTCCGATCGTCGTGTCTGACCTTGACGGTACGCTCCGCGGCGATGTCGGGCCGATGGTCAAGCTGGCTGGGT
>Ga0070727_10004254_pt1 | contig 12337 bp, 11 predicted proteins | sample tdAd472_FD_66722 | JGI IMG/M metagenome (GOLD analysis project Ga0070727, IMG submission 66722) | Marine sediment microbial communities from the Atlantic coast under amendment with organic carbon and nitrate - tdAd47.2 | ecosystem: Environmental > Aquatic > Marine > Coastal > Sediment | place... | reverse complement strand
ATTTTTTTCAGCGATAGCGCTGCTATCCCTTCAAAAAATGCCTTGTCTATCACCAAAATCGCTATCTCAAAATGCGGAACTTATTCTTTGTCCATTACTAAAACAGGAAACCACCGCCAAACTGGAACCGCCCCTGCTCTCCCCCCCAAAACCAGCTGATATTAAAGGTAGCTGCATCAAAGGGGCTAAGCCAAACTCCTCCGCCATAACTCCGATGCCATTTATCCGATGCCGCTGCTTCCAGCCAAACTCGACCGTAATCGAAGCCGCCAAAAATCCCCACCCTAATGGGTAAGTAAAAGGCACTGGTTTCAAACAAGCGTATCCGCAAATCAGTATTATGATAGAAAACAGTTGAGCCCGAAAAACGCTCGTCCCTGAAGCTACGAAGGTTATTAGAGCCCCCTAAAACACCAGCCTGATAAAACTCAAAGCCTTGACCGATCAGGTGGCTTGCGCCAAGTCTTGAGGCTAAAGTGACATTTTCGTTACCAATATAAAAGGCGAAATCACCCACCAGAGAAGAAAAATTTCGGCTGGGATCTTTCAGGTTACTTTTCCAATCTACCGAGGCATTAAACTGAATACCGCTAGTGGGCAGGTACCTATTATCGACGTTTTCATAATTAAAAATGATGGCCAAACCCGCAAAAGGTAAAGCATCAAAAATTTCCGATCTCTCAATGTTCTCTCGCGTTAAAAAGCGCTCTTCTGTCTCCTCTATTTCAACCACTTCCAAGGTTCCTTTAAAGCCAAAAAAAGAATTTCCAGCCCGGTCTATCTTCTTCCTGATCGCGGGATAAATCCCATATTCCTGCTGCCTAATCCGATTGTAATCCAGTGGCAACTCCAGCTTGTTAGTCGTTTCATTTCCCAGGCCAAAATAATTGCGCGTATATCGCGGAGTAGAAAAAGTCCCTTCCAATTGAAAATCCCAACTTCCGATAGCTTGAGTGAAAGTCCCTTCATAATTCAGCTCCCATCCCAAAGTACCCAGTGCATAATTAAACCCGAAGAGGTGTTGACTGGCAAAAGGCGTTTTTTTGAAACCATACTTGACTGATTTGGAGCCTAATCCCAAAAGCAATCCATCATCCGGATTAAAGGCCATACCCAGCGTAAATATTTGGTAATCGATTTTGTAATCAATAGAGCGACGATTATAACTGTTGTAGATAGGATTATTGGTCAACTTGACCCCTGTTTCTCCGCTTTTCACGACCTGGTTTTCTTCCTTCGAATCATAAATCTTCGTCTTTTTGGCGATTCCGCTGACCCTAGATTGATCCGTGAAGAAATCTTCATCCTCCCCGCCAATACATCGAATGAGAATCCCTCGCTGTACGTCTCCTGAAAGGTAAAAGAAATCTTCATCGTCCAGTCCATATAATTGGACTTCCTTGGTATCCTTAGTAAAAAATGTCCTATCATATAAAAGCTCCTGGCGATCCCCTTCTTCATTGGAATCATACATTCGCACACGCGTCTGTTCATTATTAAGCCTTTCAATTTCAAAATAATCATTCCCATCTGTACCAATAACGACTACTTTCTCAGCCAAGCGTTGGTAAAAATCCTTGGCGATCGCTACCAAATCATCCCGCCGACTGATGAGTTTCTCCACAATAGCGGGCCCTTCTTGCTGGTAAACGGCTGCTGGTAAAGATTGGATGGCATTTTCGATAATCGAATCCGTCAATTGTGTTTGCAGCCATTGGGCTTCTCGCACAAAGTCCTCTTCTTGTACTTCGTTCAGAAAACTGGCATCAAAGTACTTTGAGTTGTCTACTAGCCATTTGACACGAGGGACACTGGCCTTAAAATTCATTAATTTTTTGGTAGTGGGCACCATCAATTTCAAGGTAGATAGCACAAAACCATCGTACTTGGCAAATACCTGGTCACGATCCCGGGGGATGGGTCGGTAGATTTTTTTATCTTCTTGCTCAAATTGGGCCCAGCGAAATTGATCATCGTGCCGATCCCAGTCTCCGATCAAAATATCAAACAATCGAGTTCGCAAAGTGAAGTCTTGGTCTACCTGATGATCCTGATCCTCAATCATTTCTTCTACCAAATCTAAAGTGCTAATGATCTTCTTCGAATTACCAAAGCTTTCTTGGGCTTCCCAATTTCCATCAGGTCGTTCTTCTACCAAATAGACATTATCAGCATAGCTAGGATTAAAACTACCCAAGCGCGGTTGAGCCGGCACATAATAAAAACCGGGATTGGTATGATAAATACCCGCGGCTTGGGCCATCGGCGGAACAACAAAAGCGCCAAAGGGGTGGGAGGCGTAAAATTGGTCAGCAATAATATCCTTTACAAAGGTTCTATTGAAAGAACTGGGTACCAAACGACGAGGATCCTTCAAAATAGAACGCATGGTATATTCTTGCCCGCTACTAGCAACCAATCGCAGCGAATTGGTCTGGGATCCGCCACCACGCTTCACGGGCATAAGGCCGTTTTTATAGGTGGCTAAATCAAAGACGGGGAAGGCCATCTTTTGGGTATAGGCATCTCGATAATGGTCCCCAAAGAAAAAGCGATGGACTTCACTGTCGGCAGTGTTAGGATCCAACTCTTTTACAATAGTATCGAGGCCCGCCTCATATTCGGGGAAAGTCGGTGGTGCCTCCTCTTCTAAAGCCGGTAAAGGTCCTTTGATTTTCTTCCGAAAAACTAATCGACCATCAGGATGGTCGTCGTCCAACACCTTAAAATCTATCCATACTGACCCATCTTCATAGAATCGCAGCAGGCTAAAACCTTGCGCGCCGCCATAAGCGAACTGTGCTCCTTCGCCCGTGTGAGCAGGGCTGGTCTCCCCTGAGGCCGCCCCGCTAATAATAAAGGATTGGCCTTCTCTTTCTATATATTGTAAATTATTTTCATGACCCGCCGCAAAAATAAAATGACCATACTTATCCGCAATATCCGTTAGTTTTTCTTGTAACACACGAGCTTCTGGGTGACTTAAATCTTGGCGAGTCCCTACCTTAGCTCTAAAGAAACTAATCAGGGAACCCACTCCAGGTAAGGGTAAGTAGGGCAAGTCTTTGAAAGGAAAGAAATGTTCTCTCAGGGTATACTTTCCTCCTCGGTGGCCATTGCTATACAGCGGATGGTGCATAACAATCACTACATTTTTATGCCGATTTTTTTTCAAGGCTTCTTCAAAGAAATAGAGGAACGTTTCCTTGCTGGTAATTTCACACCCCAGGTTGAGCTCTGGCTCGCTCTTCCAATCCATCATCCACCATTGGGAGTCTATAAATACAATCACCAAATCATCCGTTAGATCGTCTTCATCATCGGGGCCACTACAGCCATCATCGGGTTCCCAGCGAATATCGATGCCAGGATAGTCTTGTACATATTTTTCTATGCGATCAATCCCTGCCCTACCCTTTTTCCAATCATTGAAGCCGGGTACCATAAAAGCTTTCCCCTTGAACTCCTTCAAGGTCTTTAATTGAGCATCCAGCGCTCGCTCTGCACGAGGGCGCTGCGAAGAACCTTTTCCGGGGAAGCCGCGAGCCGGAACATTATCTCCCAAGAAGACAATGGAACTCTTTTCGGGCGCCTTCGACAAGTGCTTTTGTACTAGACGCATCGTCTGCTCATTCTTGTTGTTTTTGGCGTTGCCCGCATTACCTACCAAATAGAGCGTATGGGTCAACGCTAGGGTATCCGGCAACTTAGGTATCGGGTCTGTTATGTTTTTACTGATATTGAGCTTGTAATTGGCACAGGAGGGAAGAAAAATAAGTAGGAGGAGTAGAAACGTAAGTTTTACGCCTATCTTATCTACATACATGATGGGTGGTTATTGCGTGATGTAATCTAAGGGCATGTTTGGGCGGGCATCCTCTAAATCTAAGTATTGTCCTTTTGTCTTTTAAATAGGGTATAGTCTTCCTCTTTGAGTTTGATTTTTCGAGTTCGTTTAAATTTTCCTTGTCGATTCAACAAATAAACACTTGTTTGAGTTGATTCCTTGCCGTTCTTACTTTTGCGATGACGTTTCTGGATCAAATCCAATCTACCATCGCCATTGAGATCGGAAACCCAGGAATCCAATTGAATACAATTTTGCGCTTTACAACCATAGGAAGCCAATACTTTGACTTTCTTTAGTTTTCGTTGCTGCAGTTGATAGAGAATGAGCTGCTCATCAGCCTGTTTTTGGGGTACCTCTATTAGATAGAAATTTCTTAGTCCGTTGGCTCTAATGGCAAAAATGGCTTTGGGATGGCACTCCTTCGTAGAAGTCCATGGGCGTACTTTTTGGGGTAAATAGGAATTATAGGCGGGTTTGATGGCTTTCCCTTTCAAATAGGAAGTCTCCGTATCTGAATGCGTTTTTCTGGGCTGAATATATAGGTGGAGACTACCTACATTCTTGTCTTCGAACAAGCCAGTAAACATTTCTTTTGAATACTGTTGCCCCCAAAGCGGGAAGACTATACTCGCCAATAAAAAAGCAGATAGCACCAGTTGTTTAAATTTCATTTGGCTTCTTATGGTCAATTAATAAGTGGTAAATTTGGCTCATAGTTGGGATTATGGTTTTACATTTGATGTAATACACCTCGGCTTTCTTTGATTTTCACCTTATTCAAGAATTCAATCAATTCCATGTTAGCATAGATTCCATATCCCGATACTATGGTTCCCTTAGTTCCATCTTCGGCTTCTAGCACAAAGAGGATCGACATATCGCTAGGGTTTGTAATTCCTTCAAATCGATGATGTTCTATGATCAGTAATTCATCAGAAGTATAGGTTTTTTCTGTACTGTTGTGGATGAGGCGATGATTTTTGAATCTAAAATCACCACTATATCCCAGTTCTTTTAATTTTTCCAGGGCTTGTGACAAACTCCTGTAGTTTTGAAATTTCATAATCGCTAATTTTAATGAATGGGCTTTCCCTTATCAAACATAAAAGCCCTAATAATAAATAAGTTTATAGAAGTTGTTTTCGTTAGCTAATCTAATTGGTTTTTATCCTATGCTTAGGGGGAGATTCCCCCAGCAGGATGGCTGTCAAGTGCTATACCCTTAGGCAACCGTCAATTCTACTTCTTCCTTAGTGGCCCAGGCGTCTAGCATCCAGCTCTTTTTCTCAATGTTGGATAAAAATCCACCCACCATGTCAATCGTACCTTCATCATTCGTCTCCCCTGCTGCTTTCAGCACTTTTCGCATATTTTGAATCAAAATGCGATGATTATCTAGAATGTATTTAACCATTCCATGATCCGATTTTATTACTTCTGGTTCTCCGATATCAGCCACTTCCAAGTATTCTCCCAGGCGTGAAATAGGGCTTCTTCGGAGGGTCAGAATTCGCTCTGCAATTTCATCAATCTTCAAACGGGCATCGTTGTATAAATCTTCAAAAAGAACGTGCAGATCGAAAAAGTTTTCGCCAGCAATATTCCAGTGAAAATTTCGTAAATTCTGATAGTATATATGATAATTGGCTAATAATTCATTGAGGGCTTTTGAGGTTCTAATAACTTCTTCTTCTTTAAATCCGAGGTAATTCATGTTTGACTTTTTATTTTTATCTTGATTTAGACAGTAATGAGAATTAAATCTTTACATTCGATTTTGTAACCTAGTCAGCGCCCGAGATGTTCGATCCAGTTCGATTATATTTGCCTGGTGCATTTAATCGAACATTCAGCTAGGAAAGGCACTTTCGAATAGGAGGTATTTCAATGAAGAAGAGCCAAAAATTGTCAGAGAACCAAATTGAATGGATATGAATGATAGAAATGTAATCGGGAAACTGTGCATACTTATTGGCCTGTGCTGGTCGTGCAAACCTAGTACGCCCCTTTCTCCTGAGCAACATAATGCGCCAACAAATTATACTTTTGTTGACCCTGTTAGTCCGGCTCATATGGATACCATCTATGTACCCATCTATTCGGATATCTATGATCAGACCGTTGATTCCAAGTCTTTGTTAACAGCGACGCTGAGTATTCGCAATACCAGTATGCGAGACTCTATTTATATTGTAGATGTAGACTACTATGACACACAAGGTAAGCTTGTAAGAGGGTATTTGGATAAAACACTACTGCTGACACCCCTTCAATCGACAGAATATATTGTGGAAGAGGCAGATGATACAGGTGGGACAGGTGCCAACTTTATTATTACTTGGGGTGGAAATTCCGCAAAAATAAAGCCTATTTTTCAAGCAGTGATGGTATTGAAATCTGGGCAACATGCTTTGTCTTTTGTTACCCAAGGCCTATCTATTAGCGAGTATGCTGATCCAGCTTTAGACTAATTTTCTTTTTTGATATTAGGCCCGCAAAACTATCTACTACTTCTTTATTTTTTAAAAAAAGCGTGTACGGGAAGTTACTGATTCCCATTTCAGCAGCCAAATGATCATTCTTCTCTACATCTATCTGATAGATACTAACCCCACTTTTATCTTCAATCAAATCGTACAAGAAAGATTCCAGCATGGAATTTATCCCTAACCATTCCATGGTAAAGATCAATAAAATCAATTGTTCTTTGCTCTCCTCAATAATTCCACTAAGGTTTTCTCCTTCAAAAGAGCGGTAAGTAGATTTTTTCAAAACAACTTTTTATTGTTGAACAGGTCTAGCAGCTGGATGTTCGCTCGAACCTCAATTCTTTAGTATATGTTCGAACTTCCTCACTTTCACCTAATCATGGAAATTTAAATCTATGCTTCATACTGCTGGACATTTTACGCCAATCGAGTTTAAACCTTCAACTGATAAACCGTATTTGTCTACTAGCATATCTATGCTTCATCTAAATCGAACATATGCCCACAAATTTAAGTTTAAAAAGCGAATTATGACAGGTAGTATACCACAAATTTAAAGAAAAATCATGTACTTATTTCAAGTTTTACTCTTAACTATATCTCTCCATTTCTTCCCCTCACCTCCTGCGGAAATCAGCTGGGATAAGAAAGAGTATTGCAATGCAAGATTTGATTTTTGCGTTCAATATCCGGCCAATCTCCTGTCTGAACAATACAAAGCAACGAATGGAGATGGAGCCAAATGGAGCAATGAGGATCAAAGTATCCAGCTGAGTGTTGCTGGCTCCCACAATGTTGAAGGTTGGGATATTGAAGCGATCAATCAATTTTATTTCGACCAATTAATCCGTAAAGATACAAGTGTTCATCTCATAGCCATTCATACAGATGATACTTATGGATGGGTTAAGATGAGGTTCGCTGATAAGGTGCAGTATTTTAGTGTTCGACTACTGGAAAATAGTTATGTGACCACATTGATTACAGTGGCTAAGGACGCTCCCAAACGATTGGACGAAGTAAGAGCGCGTTTGGACATCTCCTTTCCGGTCTAGTACAGATTAATTTAAGGCTTCCTTTTTAATCGCTAGCTTTCGCATCTTAGAGGCAAGTGTTCGATCATTTAATCCCAATAGTCGCGCCGCGCCTTTAGGGCCAGTGACTCGCCAATTGGTACGCTTTAAGGCATTAATAATATGCTGACGTTGCATTTCTTCAAAAGTTAAGAACTTGGTATTTCTCTTCTTAACTAAAGTCTGGCTCCGATCAAAACTAGACTTTAAATTTAGCGTCTTGCCATCCGAAATAATCACTGCCCTTTCGATCATGTTTTCAAGCTCTCGAATATTCCCCGGAAAGGAATAACGTTCTAATGCCTTTATATCTGCGTCTAGTACCTTTTCAATATTTTTGCCTAGTTGCTTACTGTATTTCCGGGTAAAGTGTTTAATTAATAAAGGAATGTCTTCTTTCCGATCCCGGAGTGGTAAGTTGATAATTGGAAACACATTAAGCCGATAGTAGAGATCTTCTCGGAACTTCCCACTCTGAACCATATCTTCCAAGTTGCGATTAGTAGCTGCCACGACTCGTACATCCACCTTTAAGGTCCGTGTACCTCCTACCCGCTCTAGTTCACCTTCTTGCAAAACACGCAGTAACTTAGCCTGTAAGTCTAATGGCATCTCTCCCAATTCATCCAGAAAAATCGTACCTCCGTCAGCCATTTCAAAACGGCCTTTCTTCTGCTGGACAGCTCCCGTAAAAGCGCCTTTTTCATGTCCAAAAAGTTCACTCTCAATCAGGTTTGGTGGTAATGCCGCACAATTGATCTTCACCATGGAGGCTGCATCGCGATCACTCAATGAATGAATGGCTCGAGCCAACAATTCTTTGCCCGTCCCTGTTTCTCCCAGGATCAGTACGGTGGCATTGGAGTCCGCTACTTGGGCTACTTGCTTCAATACTTGTCGATAGTTGGGACTACCGGTAATAATATTATTGAAATTGTAGGTATTGCTAATTTCTTCTCGAAGCAGTACGTTTTCCCCTTTTAGGCGAATGGATAATTCTTCCACTCTTTCCCTGGCCTTTGCCAGCTCCTCTTCTTTCTTTTTTCGTTCACTGATATTTCGCGCAATTAGGCACCAACTAATTCTTCCATCTACCTCTAATCGAGTCCTACTCAACTCAGTGGGTAAGTGGGTATTTCTTCGCGTTTTGAGGGTCACTTCTCTTTGATCATACACCTCTTCTTCATCTAAAATCAATGGATCAGTACAGATTTCATTGAAAGGTAATCCTTGCAGCTCAGCAGTAGAGAACCCCAATATAGTGCTAGCAGACTGATTGGTGAACTTGATAAGACCTTGCTCATTCACCCAGAAAATACACTCTCCAGCAATTTCAAAAGCACTTTTAGCCAGTTCTATTTCCTCATCCCTACGCTTTTTCTTCGTCCAATCTCGCATGAAGATGCAATTCAACTCCTTCCCTTCGAAATTGATATAGTTAAAGCTACAATAAACCGGAATTTGCCGCCCATCTTTAAGGGTAAAATCTGTTTCTACTTCCAATTGCTTTTCTCGATGCAAATCTTGCCAAAACTCCTGCTTTGACAATGGGCCTTCGGCACCAATATACAACTGGTCTAAATGGATGCTTTGCAGATCAGCTGCCGTGTAGCCTGTCAGATCGTAGAAGCGATTATTGACAAAAATAATCTCACCATCAGCATCAACCCACAAAATCATTTCCTGGGCATTCTCTAGCGTAAATTGTGATAATAAGAGCTGCTCTTGTGCTTTTTTTCGCTCCGTATAATCTGTTGAAAATACACAGTTAAATTCCTGCCCTTTAAACTTGATATAATTGAGACTGGAGTACAGGGGAAACAACTGATGATCCTTGGTCAGGAGTTCTGTTTCGAATTCCAGGTATTTTTTCTCCCGCAATGCCTTCCAAAGCTCTTCTCTAGCTGATTGGTCAAAATCAGGTGCAATATCTTGGGCTTTCAAGGCCATCAATTCGTCCCGGGTATAACCTAGCTTATCACAAACCGCTCTATTCGCATAGGCAATGCTGCCGTCAGGACGAAACCAGAAGATCATTTCATTGGAATAATCTATAGAAAATTGGGTGAGGTATAGGTCTTCGGTCCTGGCTTCAAAATTGGAAATATCCTTTACCGCGCCATAGACTTTAACGGTTTGCTCTAGCTCCGACTGTTGACTAAATCCATTAATAGATAGGCGGCGAAATTGACCTGCTTTGGGTTCGAAGATGACTTCCACTTCAAAGTTTATCCCATTTTTTATACTCGCTACCAATTTCTCCTGCAAGCCCACCAATTCAACGGGGCTAATCAAGCCCGTGAGCTGGTTCATAAAGTCGCCACTTGGGTGTACGCTAATATCTCCCTCTAAGCCCAGAAGCCTTTGGCATTCTCCGGTAATCGTCACCTCGTTTCGCACCAAATCTAAGGCCCAACTTCCCACCTTAGCTGCAGAAGAGGTTACACTTAATAAGTCTTTGAGACGGTGGCTTTCCATGAGGTCTTCTATCACGAATAATACACTTGCCGTTTCGCCAAACGTCAGTAATACACCATCTACGGCGACAGGTATAAGCAAGCCATCAGAGGTAATGTATTCGGTTTCCTTATGGTATTCTGTATTTTTGAGCAGAGCGCGCCAAGTTTTTTTCCATTGCAGCAAATTGAGTCGAGGATCAATCTCAAAAATATTCTTTTGCTGAAGTTTGGCTTCTGTGTATTTGAGAAGCTCAGAAGCCTTTCGGTTCGTGCCTATAATCACCCCCGCTTCATCTAACCAAACCACCCCACTTCGAAAAAATCGAAATGCCTTTTTGTAAGCATTGAATGTTTTATGATGAGGTGGCACACTTGATGTCATTAGTCATTGAATAAACCTAACTCGAAAATAATAATAAAGAACAATCCAGTCGATTATTTGAATGAGTTTTGTTCGCTTAGGTGTGGGCAACTGTAGTAAAACTACAATTGGTAATAGGTAAAAGGTAGAAAAGTAGAACAAAGATAGGAATATTTATACCCTGATTAATCGTCCATTTAGAAGAAAAAATGACACAATCGGAACTATTTGAGCAATAGGAAGGGGGGAAGAGTCTGCATCGGGTGAGATTCCTGGAGCAGAAATTATAATTATAAAAAACTGATTGTCAGTCTTGTTTAAACAAAGATATACTTCTTACGTCCTTAGGTAGTAGTCCATATTTCTCTTTAAACCGACGAGCAAAGTGGCTCTGATTAGAATAACCCACTTTTTTTTAATCGGCAATCCAACAGCACTAGGCTGATCCCATAATCGAAGGTAAAAGCAGTAATGCTTCCCTTTCCTACAGAAGAGGGTAGCTTAATGTGGAGTTCTTGGCAATCTTTTATTAGGGTAGTGTCTAATCGTTTAGCCAAAGCAGACATACTTTCTTCTAGCTTGGCATTATCAAAATGAATTATCATACTAAGGGTTCTTGAAAATAGGAATACGAACGATACAAGAATCGCCATCCCCACGCAGTGATGGGAGTGGCGATTCAGTACTTGTCTGAACGAGTGGTACTCAAATTAGGCAAATACTAGCAGTAGACCGTATTATAAGCTGTCAATAAAGTCTTTGACTTCTTGTTTGGTCTTTCCCGTTTTTTCTTGAATTTGACCTAGCAATTGGTCCTCTTTTCCTTCTTCGTAGACAAGATCATCATCGGTCAACTCAGCATATTCTTCTTTGAGTTTTCCTTTAACTTGGTTCCACTTTCCTTTCAATACATCGGTTAATGCACTCATGATTCTAATTTTGTTTTTGCTTAGTACATTGTAAATTAAATAAGCTTATCTTTGAGTAAAAAAATACTCAAGATGAAAAAAGCATATATCCAACTTACGAATGATCAGCGAAAAGAACTCAAAGGGTTACAAATCAAGGGCACATTGAAAGTAAGAGTACAAAAGCGAATAATTGCTTTGCTAGAGTTGGACAAAGGTCAAACTCAAGCTGCAGTGGCAAAAATCATTAATCAATCCAATACGAGTGTAAGTCAATTGGTTAAACGGTTCAAAGCTAGAGGTATGCAATGCATCTATGATGAACAACGGCCAGGTCGCCCCATTGACATTACAGATGAACAACGAGATAAAATCACAGTATTAGCTTGTGAAGATGCTCCTGAAGGCCATAGCCAATGGAGTCTTCGATTACTTGCGGATAAAGCAATTGAATTAGGCTATTGTGAACATTTATCTCATACTCAAGTGCAGAACATTCTTAGAGAAAAAAACTCAAACCGCACCTTATAAAAACTTGGTGTATAGGTACGATCAATGGGATTTTTTTAGCAAGAATGGAAAATATTTTGCGGCTATATCGCTTACCATATGATGAGCGTTTTCCTGTAGTTTGCTTTGATGAAAGACCCTGTTTTCTTATCGGAGATGTTATAGCGGGTTTTGAATTGAAACCAGAACAAGTCCGAAAACAGCATTATGAATATGCTAAAAATGGTTCTTGTAATTTACTGCTGGCAGTTGAACCTTTGACAGGTAAACGTATTGCCATGGTTACAGATAGACGCAGAAAAATTGAATATGCAGCGTTTATGCAAAGGCTTGTGAGTCATTTTCCAAAAGCAGAGAAAATTAGGCTAATTCAAGACAATCTAAATACGCATAACCCAAGTTCTTTTTATGAGAATTTTGATGCCGAGACTGCCTATGAGTTGACTCAGCAGTTCGAATATCATTACACTCCTGTAAAAGGCTCATGGCTTAATGCAGTTGAAATGGATTTTTCGGCAATAGCTAGGACCGCACTAAAAAAACGTATCCCTACAAAAGAGCAATTAGAAAAACAAGTATTCGCTTGTGTCAAAGAACGTATCCAAAAAAGGATTAAAATTAACTGGCAATTCGATATAACGGCTGCTCGAAGTAAAATGAATAGACATTATCGAAAGGTAAATTCAG
>Ga0070727_10004252_pt1 | contig 12343 bp, 12 predicted proteins | sample tdAd472_FD_66722 | JGI IMG/M metagenome (GOLD analysis project Ga0070727, IMG submission 66722) | Marine sediment microbial communities from the Atlantic coast under amendment with organic carbon and nitrate - tdAd47.2 | ecosystem: Environmental > Aquatic > Marine > Coastal > Sediment | place... | reverse complement strand
GCTGATTCTTCTTGCCTCCGCCATCCTTGGAGGGGTGGTTTGGTGGCTCCTCAACCAGGTCACCTCGCTCCGTTGGGTCGCCATCACCGGGTTCAGCCTCGCCGGCCTCATCCTGTTTCTCCGAGTCAGCGTCCCCAACACTCTCGCTGCTGGTGTCTTGCCGACCGCTGAAACCTGGAACGCGCTGACCATCGAGATGTCGGATGCCTTCGGATGGATTCGTAGCGGCGTGCCACCCATCACTCCAACAGATGGAATCGTTGCGATTCTGGTCTTAGTCGTTTGGGTCGTGGGCGCTCTCTATGTATGGGGGCTCACGGGGGGTCCGGTAGCGGCCATGGTTCTCCCCACGATGATCCTCTATCTCCAGTTCTCCGTCTTTGACCGAGCCGAAGCCGGAATCACATGGCTCGTACTGTCTGCGACGATGCTCGGCCTCGGGATCACCGCTATCGGTCTCGAACGAAAACGGGACGCTGGGAGAGCCCGTGATGACCAGGGTCGTCCCAAGCCGCGTCGCTCGATGGCTGTTTCCTTGACAATGGCGGCAATCATCGGCGTCATTGCTGTCGGTGTATCAACGTCTGCCTCAACTGCGGTGTCCGAATACGGCAACTATCCCTGGCGAACCGGGGATGGACTATTTGGCGGTGCCAGTGGTGGGGGCAACTTCGACGCCTTCGTTGGCCTTCGCCAGCAGTTGTTGAAACCGACGGCCGAGGTGATGTTTCAGGCCGAGGTTGGAGACGACTCACCCCCATTGAGTGAGTTGTACTGGACGATGGGCGTTCTCGACGAGTTCGACGGAACTCTTTGGAAGCGGTCATCTGATCAGATATCTCAGATACGTGGATACGACGAGGACGAGGCCATCGGGAATCCTGACCATCGTTACCAAGGAACCACTGCCAACGTGTTGCAGAACGTAGTTATCGACGGCTTGAAGGGCTTCTTGGTTCCTTCCATCGGTGGGGTCGAGGAGGTCCATTCACTGCCCAACGATCGTGCTATCCAGCCGTCCGAATTCGATGTGACGCCAGCTGCGACGCTCCTCTACCAACCCAAGATCGCTAGGGGAGACACTTATCAGGTCTTGGCTCAGTACGCCCTCCATCGAGGGGATGTAGGCGCCCTGGCAACCATGGACAACGGCCGCTTGAGTCCGATTTTCGCGGGTGCCGCCGAAGACGGACTCTTCGACGCGGACCCCGGTGAGACACCGGGGAGCATCCTTCAGCCTGAGGATATCGAGTTCTACACCAGGCTCCCCGAGGACAACTCCGGCTCGATAGGTGGAATCGCTCGTGCCAGGACAAGGGGAGCGGTCACCAACTACGAGCGCGCGTTCCTACTCCAGTCCTGGTTCCGGGATTCCGGGAATTTCGAGTATTCACTCGACGTCACCACGGGTAGTGGCGCACTTGTCCTCGAGGAGTGGCTCGGTAATCCCCAGAGTCCGAACTATCGCAAGGGATACTGCGAGCAATTCGCCGCCTCCATGGCAGTGCTGGGCCGTTCATTAGGTATCCCGAGTCGGGTCATCTGGGGGTTCACACCAGGGGAGGTCGTGAACGATGACCTCATCGTTGTCAAGAATCAAAACGCTCACGCCTGGGTCGAGATGTGGATGGATGGGTTCGGGTGGGTGAGCTTCGACCCGACACCGCGAGGTGAATTCCAGCCAGAGAGCATCACCGCGGGCTTCACTCCGGCGGACTATCTTCCGGAGGCTGCATCGACAGACAATCTTCCGCTGCCAGACCTCGATCTCACTCCGGAGATTCCGTTCGAAGACAACCCCCCAGGCTTCGACCCGGTCTCCTCAGGTTCCTCAACCTGGATCTTCGCTGTTCTTGGCTTGGTGCTATTGATGTTCGTCCCGCCGGCGGTCAAGTGGCAGCGCCGAAGGCGACGAATCATGCAGCTGCAGGATGGCGACATCACGGCCGCCTGGGAAGAGTTGGTGGATCGTTTGACCGACTTGGGCGAGGGAGTCCCGGCCGAACTGACTCCTGTGGAGTACGCCGGCCTGAAGGACCCTGCGTTGCTGCCGCTGGCGATGGGCTACTCGGCAAACATCTACGGGGGCCAAACCGACAACGGGTCCGAATCTCACATGTACGCCGTGGACGGCTTCGTGGACAATGCCTTTGACACGTTCGACCGAACGAGAGCGACGCTCAATCCACGGTCGCTGTTCAAACGAAACTGATCAGGTTCCGGTCCGACGTTCCTCGGCGACATCTTCTTCGACTCTACGCAGCATCGTTAGGAACGAGTCTCGGTCGAGTTCGAAATGAGAAACATCCTCTTCGACCTCTCGTGTTATCTCATCGATGGCGACGAAGAACGCCAGTTGGCCTTCTCTCAACGCATCCATCAACTCACCATCATCATTGCTGACACGGAAGATCGACTGCCCGTCGGTGACGAGCTTCACATCGGAGAGGTGAGTTTCCATGTCCCCCTCACGGCGAAGGTAATCCCAGGCGCGGCGGACGCGCTGCAATGACATTCCATTGTCGAGCAGACTCCTGACGACTCGAAGTGCCACCAGGTCCCTGAATGAGTAGAGCCTCCGGATTCCTGGCCTGCCGCCAGTCGTCTGAAGCGACGGACTGACCAGTCCAACACGATCCCAGTAGCGCAGCTGATGATGTGTGCAGTTGCTTAGCCGGCAGGCTTGCTCGGCTGTGAATGACTGCTCCACGTGGTCCTTCCTAAACCTTGACGACAAACCCTGGGACAAGGGTCTGGAAACCTCTCCTTGACCGACGACTCGCCCTGAAGCACATCGGCGGGGGCCGGAACAATAGCCGGTTTCAACGCCCGACGATAGATGGAGTGCGGTACTCCTACTCGACGGTTTCGTCGTCGGGTAGAACCTCAACCGCATTCCATCCGCGTGCACGCAATGCGTTGACGAGAGCGGTCGCCGAAGCAACCAGAAGAGCGAAGCCCAGGACCGCCACCCATGTCGTACTCACATAGGCGATCACAATGGCCAAGCCCGCAATAACACCGAGGAGCGAAAGCCGTACACCGACTCTTGCTGGACGCTCCACGCGATTGACAGCCCGAGCAAGTTCGGGATTCTCCTCGTAGAACTGCCGTTCTATCTCTTCGAGGATCTTCTGCTCGTTGTCATCTAGAGACATAAGTTTCCATCTAGCCGTTCAGCGCTTGGCTTCCCTAAACAATACACGGCGTTGAAGCACAGTTACTCATGAACTTCATTTTCTCGCTTGATAAGCCTTGCGGGAGATACCGCCTCGGTGCCAAATCGATTCCGAATAGAGGTGATGGCGTCCTCGACCCGATCCCACTCGGCCGACCCTGACATATCCAATTGCCGTGGCTCCTCTTCAGCTTCGAGATTGCTGCCACTCAAGCCAAGCAGCCGTACCGATCGAGAGGAATCGATCTGGCCGAGGAGTTCGACACCGAGTTTGAAGATCTCACGGGAGCCGCTTACCGCGCCCTCAACGGTTCGACTCCGAGTCACTGTCGTGAAATCCTCGTATCTGGCTTTCAGGTTCACGGTTCGCGCCACCAACCCGGCCTGTCTCAGGCGGACCGACAACTTTTGGGCGTGTGAAAGAAGGGCGGTCTCCATCACATCAAGGCCCTCCAAGTCGCGGTCGTAGGTCTCCTCGACGGAGATCGATTTCGAACTCGAATCGGGCTCAACCTTGCGAGGGTCGCGCCCATGGGCCAAGTCGAAGAGGTGGTTTCCAAGGGAGGGACCAACGGCATTCGCCAGGGACTGGATCGGCAGTTCGGCGATGTCGCCAACTGTGGACACTCCCAGACGATCGAGCGCAGCAAACGTGGCCGGACCAACACCCCAGAGCGAGGTGGCCGGAAGGCTCGTAAGAAAGGGCTCTTCCTCGTCCAATGTGACGATTCGAAGGCCATCCGGCTTGGCATCCTCAGATGCGAGTTTGGCTACGAATTTGGTCGAAGCGATTCCCACAGACGCAGGCAACCCGAGTTCGTGCCGAATCCTCGACCTCACGCGTTCTCCGACCGCAACCGCAGTTGGGTAATGCCGCGTCAGCCCACTCACGTCGAGGAACGCTTCATCGAGACTCAGACCCTCAACCAGAGGCGTTACCGCTCGAAACAACGCGAATACCTCGGTGGACATCTCTCCGTACTTCCGGTGATCTGGCGACACGACCGTCAGATCAGGGCAGAGCTTGAGCGCCGTCGCTGTTGGCTGAGCTGAATGGACCCCAAAGGTTCGCGCCTCATAGGAAGCAGCAGCGATGACTCCTCTCCTCCCCCGCCCTCCGACCGCTACTGGTCGACCGATCAAGGAGGTGTCATCGAGACGCTCCACCTCAACGAAGAACGAATCCATATCGACATGAAGAATCGGCTCGGCCCACACGACATCCGAAGTTACCTGGCGTTGGAGACATAAGCCGCCAAACTGAGGTCATGGCCGCACTTGTTCATCTCGTCAGACACGCAGAGGTCGATAACCCCGATCACTTGGTCTACGGGTCTATGTCCGGATTCGGACTCTCACCACACGGATTGGAACAGGCACGTCGTGTTGGGCGATACCTCGGGCCACGTGCAGTGGTTGCCATATGGTCCTCCCCTCTCGAACGCTCCCTGCGAACTGCTGAGGAGATCGCTGCGCGCTCTGGTGTTCCCGTACGTGTGGATCCGGATCTCACAGAATGGCAGCTCATGGATCGGTGGAAGGGACACCGATGGAACGGTATCGCCGAGGCTTTTCCGGGGGAACTCGAGGCGTACCTCGACCACCCCGAGAATCTGGAGTTCGAAGGAGAGACGCTCGACAACCTTGCGGAGCGCGTGGCGGCAGTCGCCCGAAGACTGGACTCCGAGCATCCCCACGGGGACGTCGTGATCGTCTCACATCAGGACGCCATCCAGTCCGGCCGACTCCGGTTGGTGGGCGCCGACTTAGCGACCCTCCACGACGACAAACCGAGCAACGGGGCTGTCGTCAGCCTGAGGCCGGGGGCCACATGGAAGGAGGAGACCATCTGGGAGCCAGGCGAGTCTCCTCGATTTGGAGAGAAGTCCGACCTGAGAGTTGTGACCGCCGGCGGAACTACGGATCCGACTTCAGCTTGACCTGATCTGGTGCGAGACTCCCGTCTCGTGAACTCCCGCCTTCCAGCCATCGCGCCCATCCTGGCCGCCTTCGCCTGGACGATCGCCCTGATGGTCGATCCGGGCCCCTACAACGCTGCTGCCGTACTCTTGATCGGCGTTGGGATGATCATGATGGCCGCTGTCTCGGTGGTTGGAATTATCGCCAATGGCGCTCGATGGGCGTATCGACTTGGCCTGGCCGTGATCGCAGGGACAGCCGTAGTTGCAACCATCCGACCGATAGACGCTGCCTGGATCGTCGGGCTCATAGTGACGTCTGCCTCTGCAGTCCTCATGTTCTTTCCTGGGGTAACCGGCAGCGTCCGCAAGCTTCCGGCGGCAGCCGGGCCGCCCGAGAAGGCTGTCATTCTCTCTTTGGTATTGCTCTCCGCACCGTTCCTCATCGGAGTCGCCGCCACCGGCGGAGCCGGGTGGGCACACCTCGTAGCTGGTTTGAGCGGAATGGGGTTAGCGTTCATCTATTCCCGAGTGATACCCGGTGGCCTGGTCGCAGTGAGGTTCTTGTGGCCCTTGATAGCAGTTGCTTTGGCACCGCCAATGGGGCTTCCCTCAGGAGCAGTCAGCGTTGGGCTCGCCTTGGTTGGCGGCTGGCTTGCCTGGACTGAAGAGGCGAGGGTCGCGTTTCACCCACCTCGAGAAACTGGGTCGACCTACCCGATTCCCCCAGAGTTGGCGCCCCAGGACATCCTCGACGCTGCCCAACTCGATGAGAAGGGCCGACGACTCTGAGAAGAAGACCCAATCCGTGGATAGCCATTCCCTCGCTGGCCATGGGTCTCCTGGCTGGAGCGCTGGGATGGGTCGTTACAGACGTCTCGTGCGGTCAGTCTGTGGAAGGAGCGGGCTGCAACGGGTGGGCAGTCTTCTGGGCATTGTTCGCCTTTATGTTTGTCACAGTCGGCGTTGCAATGGTCCTTGTTCTTGTGTACCGGAGCCTCGCCGAATGGAGAGAGCGAAGCCACGATTGAGAGCGGGCGGGAGCCGATAGGGCTCCCCCGCCATTGCTAACCGCCCAGCTTCTTGGTAACGAGATCCACTGCCTGGCCAACAGTGACGATGGACTCGGCCTCGTCGTCTGGGATCTTCACGTCGAACTCGTCTTCAAGGGCCATCAGGAGTTCAACAACCCCGAGGCTGTCAACATCCAGGTCCTCTTCGAAGTGTGCCTCGTCCTTGATCTTGTCGGCGTCGAGCCCAAGCTCCGAAACGAGAACTCCCGTCAGCCGACTCGATACTTCTCCTCTATCCATTTCCTTATCCTCTTTCTCTTGTTGAAGGGAACTTACAGGGCGATTCCGCCGTCGACCGCCAAGACCTGACCGGTTATGTAAGAAGCGGCATCCGAGGAGAGGAAGCCAACCGCTGCCGCGACCTCTTCGGGATCACCGAATCTGCCGAGCGTGATCGTTTCCATCGCGCTTTCCTTGACTTCCTCACCCAACGCATTGGTCATGTCAGTAGCGATGAAACCCGGCGCGACGACATTGGCCGTGATCCCCCTCGATCCAACTTCCTTTGCCACGGACTTGCTGAAACCGATCAAACCGGCCTTCGAGGCCGCATAGTTCGCCTGACCGGCGTTGCCCACAAGGCCCGCGACCGAAGCTATCGAGATGACTCGCCCCCACCGCGCCCGAAGCATCCCCCGTAGGGCCGCCTTGGTACAGACATATGCCGAGCGCAGATTGGTCGCGATCACATCATCAAATTCATCGGGACTCATCCTCAAGAGGAGGTTGTCCCTCGTGATGCCGGCGTTGTTCACCAGAATCGTCACAGAGCCAAGCTCTTCTTGGATCGTGGCGAACATCTGGCCTACCTGCTCCACATCCGAGACGTCGGCCCTGACGGCAATGGCCTCACCTCCATATGAAACGATCTGCGAGACCGCCTCAGCGGCTGCCTCAGCGTTGGCTGCGTAATTCACGCAAATCTTGTTTCCAGAGGACGCCAAGTTCAGGGCAATAGCGCGACCGAGACCCCTCGATCCGCCAGTAACCAATGCGACGCGTTCTTGAGTCACGCCATCCTCTCGGGAAGCCCGAAGAACTCGAAGTTGGGAGCCAGCAATTCCATCGTGTCGCGATCCGGAGTAGGCAATGCTGCATCGCTTTCGCCAAGAGGCTCGACTCTGGCGCCCCACTTGTACACGGCAGAACCCCAACTGAGGCCACCGCCGAAGGCTGTGAACACCACATTGTCACCCGGTTTGACTCTGCCGGCCTCCAGCGCCTCTGTGAGCGCCACGGGGATGGTTGCAGCGGAGGTATTCCCATACGACTGAATGTTGACGTACACCTTGGAGTCGTCGATACCGAGACGTCTCGCCGTGGCATCGATTATCCGAGCATTGGCTTGATGCGGGACCAGCAAGTCCACATCATCGAGACTCAACCCAGCCTTCTCCATGGCCACCAACGAGGATTCACCCATCTTCGTGACCGCCTTCTTGAAGACCTCTTGGCCCTTGATGCGAACGGCCGACATGACTGGGTCGGGCTCCATGCGGTCACCCATCGACCCGTCGACAGGAGTTTCGAGAATGTGTCCAGCTGAGCCGTCCATCCCAATGTCCGAACCCAACAGACCCACACCGTCGCCGCATTCTTCCAAGACGACTGCGCCGGCACCGTCTCCGAACAGGATGCAGGTTGTTCGATCAGTGAAGTCCAGTAGATAGTGAAGTTTCTCGGCACCGATCAACAAGACCGTCTTGTGGGTTCCCCCGCGGATCATGTTCGTACCGACCACCAGTCCGTAGACAAACCCCGAACAGGCGGCGTTCAGGTCCATGGCGGCGGCATTCCACGCTTCGAGTTTCTTCTGCACAACCGAAGCAGTCGAGGGGATTATCGAATCGCCCGAGCAGGTGGCGACGAGGATGAGGTCCACATCTTCCACCGTCTTCCCGGCTGCCGCCAAGGCACGTTGGCCGGCTACAGCAGCCAGGTCTGAGGCCTCGACATGGCTGATCCGTCGCTCCTTGATGCCAGTTCTTGTTGTTATCCATTCATCTGAGGTGTCCACCAGTTGTTCGAGGTCGTGATTCGACAGAACGTTTGGCGGCATACATTTGCCCCAGCCTGTGATTTCAGCGTTGCGCATTTGACTCCTGATTCAGGCCATCGTACCGATGGCTTCGATTCCCGTCGGTATGTCTTCGATACTCGACACAACGGCAACCGTCGCGTCAGGAATCGTTCTCCTCGCCATCCCTGCCGTCACATCTCCTGGACCGACATGCACTAGAACGGAGATGCCGGCACCAGCCATCGCGATCATCGAATCCGCGAACCTGACCGGGGAAACGACCTGGTCCACCAGGCTGTTGATGGTTTCATCCCCTCTGTGAGGAAGAGCAGTCGTATTTGCCCAAACCGGAAACGTCGGTTCTCCCAGGGAACAGTCAGCGAGTGCTTCCGCTAGGGGCTCCGAGGCCGGCGCCATGAATGAAGAGTGGAAGGCCCCAGCAACTTTCAAGGGAATGGCTCTTCGAACACCGAGCGTCCGGGCGTTCTCGACGAGCCAACCGATGTCCTCCTTTGACCCGGCGACCACGATCTGGCCAGGAGCATTCAGGTTGGCCACTTGAAGGTCCCCACCCATCGCTACCCGTTTCGCCGCTAGTCCCGTAGCGTCGTCTTCACTCGCCCCAATCAGGGCCGCCATTCCGGATGGCTCAACATCTGCAGCCGTTGCCATCGCCCGACCCCTCGCAGCTACCACCTTGAGTGCCTCGTCATACTCGAACACACCGGCGGCGGTGAGAGCCGTGTATTCACCGAGGGAATGCCCGGCAGCGCCAGATGGCTGCTCATCGAGATGGGAAGCGAAGGCCAACCAAAGGGCGTAGCTAAGAGCGAATAATGCAGGCTGGGCATGCTCTGTACGAGTGAGCGCTTCTTCAGGTCCATTCAGGCAGACGTCTCTGAGGGACCAGCCCAGAACGTCGTCAGACCTGTCGACGAGCAGGTTTGGGTATGCATCGAACAAATCGGCGCCCATGCCGACGAACTGACTCCCTTGTCCAGGGAAAAGCACTCCAAAAGTCACAGGTATTTCGACCACATTGGGCTGGGACTGGTTACGAAAAAGCCAAGAGGAGGCGTTCTACGTCCGCGGCGTCCACATCACGATGGGTAACCAGGCGCCAGCCGCCCGAGAACGGAGCGTTTGCGCGCAGGCTCGCTTCGGCCAATCGGGTCTCAGCCTCTTCCCAGGTGACGCCCAATCTCTGGAAATCGACCCGAACCATGTTCGTCTCTACTTGATCCAAATCCACGCTTCCCGGAAACCGCTCTGCCAACGACTCCCCGAGCAACCGTGCCAAGGCATGGTCCTCGATCAGACGGTCTCGGTTCGCAAGACCCACACGGGCGGCAGCAGCAATAACTCCTGCCTGACGCATTCCGCCACCCATCCTCTTACGTAGATATCGAATCTCGTCAATGTCGGCTTGAGATCCACAGGTGATCGATCCCACCGGAGCTCCAAGGCCCTTGGAGAAACAGAATTGGATCGTGTCCGCATTCGCAGCCCATCGATCGGCGGGGACCTCCGTCGCAGCAACAGCGTTGAATATTCGAGCCCCGTCGATGTGGACCTTCAGACCATGCTGCCTTGCCCTGGCCGACGTTTGCTCGATCAGATCGAGTGGAATAACGCGACCTCCCGAGAGATTGTGGGTGTTCTCCCACACCATCAACCCGATTCTGGGAAAGAACCCGACGTGTTCCATGGCACTATCCACGTCTTCCGGGAAGATCTGGCCTGCCGGATTGGACACGGTCCGAAAACCAACACCCGAGAGCGCCTGCGGTGCTCCGCCTTCAATCGATCGGACGTGACTGTCCGTGTGGGCGAGGACCTCTTCACCGGGGTTGGTGTGATGCATGATGGCGAGTTGGTTTCCCATCGTTCCTGTTGGCACAAAAATCGCCGCTTCCTTGCCGGTAGCCGCCGCGGCCTCCTCTTCGAGAAGATTGACGGTGGGATCGTCGTGATAAACATCATCTCCAAGAGGTGCCGATGACATGGCTGCCACCATCTCTGGTGTGGGTCGAGTCACTGTGTCTGAACGAAAGTCGGCTATGCCATCTGCGAACGCCATACGGCATGGTACGTCAGCAGATCATGAGGGGTCCAAGTCCCTCCCGGGACAAGATCGTCAGCCGGACAAGCGGTCGATGGCGGCGGATAGTCTCTTTGGCAGAACGGCTCGTGAAATACCCACTACTTCTCGTACCAAACTCAACAAATCGCCGGGACCATCCCAATGCTCATCGACCAACTCGATGCCGGCACGGTCAATGAGTGAATCGATGGCGAACATGAGAATCAACACGTCGTCGGCCCAGCCGATCACTGGAATGACTTCCGGTATGAGATCGATCGGGCTGACAACATAAGCACCCGCCAGTCCAAGGCTTATCTTCGCCCGTCTTGGAACTCTGGGATCCAAGAGCAAACGGCCAACCAGCTTGACCAGATTGGGCAGCATCAGCACGGCGTCGGCCATTAGCCGCTTCGTTTGAATACTGGTCCCCTCTGGAGGCAGCACATCGTCAGGTCGGTAACTGTTCTTCGAATCGCTCATTCCACGTCGATCTTATGCCCGTTCTCGCGTGTATTTGTGGGAGATTCGTCACTTGCGGTCCCCAACTCCTCGATGACGGCCTCCACGGCCTTGAGACTCTCCACGAGTGCCTGGAGAAGGTGATAGGCGGCACGTCGCCCTGCTCGCCCCATCGCTTCTATTGTCGGCGACGGGTCTTTCAATCCGGGTCTCCGAAGCTGACTTGGAGAACGCCACCATCAAGGCGGGCCTTCCTGACCTCACGACGATGAAGGGCATCGGGAAGAATGAACGATCTCCGATAAGGACCGAGCCGCACGTAGAGCTCACGGCCATGGCGAAACACGTCGAGATCCGACTTCTCGACGAGCGGCAACTCGAGTTCCATTGTGACCACGCCGTCGTGCTCCCGGATTCGGAACGGACTCCTAGCCGAGAAGTCTTTGATCGGGTCTGCATCTCCGTAGAGCTCAGATGCCATGAGTCGAAGGCGATCGACACCCACCATCTCGTCGTCGAAGAGCCGTAAGCGAAGACGTGGAACGTCGGCGAAAGCATCGTCAACCTCATCGAGGTGGCCTTTCTGAATCGCACGCCATCTCGCGAAGTAGGGGTCAGAAACGAGGTCGGGTAGGACACGGTTGACGACCACGCCGTCGACTCCGTAGCCAAACAGTCCGAGATAGCTGTATGTCCTTCGCGCTTCGTCGATGACCATCTTTTCAGGGTTCACCACGAGGCGAGCAGAGGTGATCTCCGGCTGAGACATCAACTCCTTCACTTCCTCGACGGATTCGAAGACTGATTGGGCAGCCGTGAAGACGTCATCTTCGGGAATCGGCAGATCAGTCAATCGATTCAGGAATGGCCGAGCCGCCTTCATGATCCGACGCTCGGTGGGAAGTACCTTCTCGAAGTACCACGACAACACCTCCGGAAGTGACAGCAGGCGTAGCGTTTCGGCCGTGGGAGCGCAGTCGACCACGATCACGTCATAGTCGCCTGAACGAGCATGTCGGTTGACCTCCAAGAGGGCGAACAGCTCATCCATTCCCGGGAACACGAGGAACTCTTCGGCTTCGATTCCAGCGGCGCCGCCCCAGTCGAGAACGTCCATCAACTGCTTGCGAATCGACCCCCAATAGAGATCGAGTTGGCGTTGGGTATCGATTTGTTGGCCGTCGAGTCGCTCCACAATCGACGTGGGTTCGGACTCGAGACCGACCGCCAACGCGTCGGCTAGAGAGTGTGCAGGATCTGTCGAAGTTACGAGAGTGCGAGCTCCCCCGTCCGCAGCTGCCAGAGCGGTGGCGGCCGCCACGGTGGTCTTGCCAACCCCGCCCTTGCCGGTGACGAGGACAATGCGCACTACTTGCCGACGCGTTCTCGGAGGCCTCGTAGGGCAGTGGTCACGATGGTCTTCTCGGCCTGGCGACGAAGGAAACCTGGGAACGAGAAGTTCGGTTCGACCGTCAACGAATAGACGACCTCGGTGGCGCCGTCTTGCAGGGTGAACTGGTAGGAACCCTCCATGGTCTTGAGGTCTTTGCTGTCCTCTGACATCCAGCTCAGGACATTGGGGTAATCGTGGGTATATCGAAGGACGTA
>Ga0070727_10004251_pt1 | contig 12343 bp, 9 predicted proteins | sample tdAd472_FD_66722 | JGI IMG/M metagenome (GOLD analysis project Ga0070727, IMG submission 66722) | Marine sediment microbial communities from the Atlantic coast under amendment with organic carbon and nitrate - tdAd47.2 | ecosystem: Environmental > Aquatic > Marine > Coastal > Sediment | place... | reverse complement strand
TTCTCGGCACCCGACGGCTTGCACGTCACCCCGACGACCGACGAAACACTCTTCATGTCGAGCTACGCCGCCATTTCTTGCGTCAGGCACGCGCATCATCTCATCGGTGCACCGCCCGTCGTGCCCGTCATCGGTCGCGTTTCGATCACCGTGCGTGACGGCGATGATGTCAACAGCGAGCAGGGATACGGCGCACGCTACGGCGGCAATCCGCACGTTTGGCACACCAACCTTCAACATCGAATCAAAGGCATCACCGAAGTCGAAGTCGCACCGCCTCACGCTTGGGGCGAATTCCCCAACGTCTTCGCCATCGCTAACCCGACCGCCGACGAAGTCACGGTCAACGACTACGAGCACCCCATCGCGCAGCAATTCACGCGACCGATGCAATTGTCAAACTCGCTCAACATCATCGCGGGCCAGTGCAAAACCAATGACATCGACATCGGCATCGAGCCGCACAAGGCTAGGATTTACGAAGTCAACCCCATCGCCATCAAGCACTATAGCAAAACCGTCTCAATGCAATACGACGGATTCACAAGCATCAGTCAGCATATCAACACCATCATCGGCAACGACTCGCTCGCTTCGTGCATCGCCGACTTCATCGGCAATGAGTTTGTCTATTGGGCCGAGGGTTGCAAGTACGGCGACGACATCGACGCCGACAAGGTCGCACGCGAAGTGCGAGATATCAAGAGGGTATACGCATGAGCCACGCAAGCAAAGCATCTTTCGACGACGAGACCGTCGGCAACCACAATGACGAGTACGCCCCGCTTCGCGCCTTTGCAGGCGAAAGAGACCGCACGCTCATTCTCTTCGACGCACGGCTCGTCGCCTACGCCAGTCACCACACCCGAGACCTAAGCGCGGGCGTGAGTCAAACAAGCGTCTTGCATGGCATCATGCACGCCGTCGCGGGCTTGTGCTCAAGCCTCAACACTCGTCGATGGTTGTTGGTTTGGGATGGTCACAACAGCGCCGCAGGCCGTCGGGCCGTCTACAAGCCCTACAAGATCAGGCAGGACCGCGACCGCACAGACCAAGAGGAAGCCGAGCGGGTCAAGCTCACCAAGAGTATCGCAACTTGCCAAAGTGCTCTTTCTTCCTACTTCGGAGCACCGCAACTCAAAATCGGCAACCTTGAAGCCGACGACCTCATCGGGTACATCAGCCGGTTTGCCTACGACCGTCTCATCACCAAGGGCGTCATCGACCGCGTCGTCATCATCACCAACGACAAAGACTACTACCAACTCGTCAAGACCGACGCCGTCGCGGTTTGGCGTCCGGGTCAGCAAGAGCTTGTGACCGCCGAGACGTTGCGAGAGCTTTACGAATTGACGCCCAAGCAATTCATCAGCTACAAGGCTTACGTCGGCGAAGGGGCAACGGGCGACAATATCCCCGGAGTCGAAGGCGTCGGTGATACTTGGGCACGCAAGTTTGTCGGCACTCATGGCAGCGCCGTCAAGCACCTTGCGTCACTCGCCAAGCGAAGGGCAGACGGTGAAAAACTCACCAAGCTCGAAGCCGCTTGTCTTGACCAACGCAAAAACCTTCGCATCAGCCTTTCGCTCAGTCGGATTCGCACGACCCTCGACGGGTTGCAGGCGATGCTTCATTGTGACCCCAAGCTCGAAGGCCAACCGCTCACGCCGTTTTTTCAAAACGCGATCAAGGCCGACTTCCCGCGACAACTCACGCGGGCGCTCACAGTCAGTCGCAAAGTGCCCGACATTCGGCGTGCCCTCGAATTCGATGACGACTTCAACTTCACAAGCATCGACCCGCAAGTTTGGGGTCAGACCGTCGGGTTTAGACTATGAGCGAAGAAATCATTTTGCCGCCCAAGATCAAGGCTCAAGCCGAGCGCACGCAAGAAGTCATCGAGAGCCAACAATCGAAGCTCAAGCTTCTCAAGGGCGTCGAAGTCTTCCGAGCCAAGGCGGGCTTTTTCGCGCACTCTTCCGATCTTTTTGACGACTTCATCAAATCGCCAAACAACGCTATTCACGAATCCGTCGGCGTCATCAAGGAAGCCTTTTCGGTTTACCAAGTCAACGAGGGCATCGGGTATTCGTGTGTCATTGAAGGCGTCAAAGGTCTTCACTACATCGTAGCTCGGAAACGTCGCAACTTGCAGCCCGAGACCGCCGTTGAAATGGGGCTCATTCCCCCGCTCGATTCAAGCGACCGGGTTTTGTCACAAATCAAAGTCGAGACCAATCAAGTCTTCTCTTGGCTTGTCATAGCACCCGACGACGAGAAGGCGCAATTTGAATTTCTCACGCATGCCAGCTTCGATGTCAACTACCACGAATTCAAATTGCCCGACCCACCAAAGTACAGCAACAAAGATTTGCATATCCAGCAAAGCGCATACGCCTTCGGCATCAAGCTAGCCAAAGAGTGTTTCACCCTTGAAGGCAATTGCTTCAATTGGCGACGTGATGCGGCACTAATGGCAACCATACTCACCGTCACCGATGACGCTACCAATCGCATGATTGAATGGGCGATGGCCGATAGAGACTTGGGCGGGTTGTCTAATTCAATAAGCCCCGAAATGATTGAAGCGTGCGTCAAGAAGGGATTTGATTCGCACAGTGGATCGGTCCCGACTACGCCCAAGAGTCAATTCAACGGCCAAGCCATCAGCATCGAGCAAGAAATCGAAGAGGCAATGCGAGCGTCGAATGCAATGGCTTCGTTTGGTCACAGATCACCATTCAGCGGCAGATAGTGCACCGTGATTCATTTGCACCTACATTCCGACAGCAGCTTTCTCGATGGCGTAGGCCGTGCCGAAGAGTACGCCGCACTTGCCAAGGCCCGAGGCGTCGAAGCCATCGCACTCACCGATCACGGCAACCTCTTCGGCTTGCCCGACCTCAAGAGGGCGTGCGAGGCCCAAGGAATCAAGCCGCTCTACGGGTGCGAATTCTACCTCAACAACAAGCGAGACGAGGCCAAAGACCTCAAACTCAGCACCAACGCGAAGGTCGCCCAAGCGAGCAACTACGACCCGGAGCTACGCAACCACCATCAGCTTTTGATTGCCATGAATGACGAGGGTTGGCGCAACCTTCTCAGGCTCAACCATGATGCCGTGCGGCACGGCTACTACCGCTTCCCACGCACCACCGTCGACAAGATCATCGAGCACAACGAAGGGCTCATCGCAACGACGACTTGCTTGACTTCGATTTTCTCACGCTTCATTCTTGAGGGTCGCACAAAGCAATTCCTCGCAATGCTCGACAAGTACCAAGCCGCCTTCGGCGACCGCCTCTACTACGAGCTTCAACCGCACCCCATCGACGATCAGCGCACCGTCAACGAAGCACTCGTCAAAGCGTGCGAAAAAAGGGGCATCGAGCCCGTCGTCACTTGTGACGTACACTTCGCCACGCCGCAAGACCACGATACCCAAGACCTCATGCTCGCCGTCGCCCGCAACACGACACTCGATGACCCCAAGCGTTTCAAAATCGACAGCAAGACGCATTGGTTTATGGACGATGACGAAGTCGTCAAGCAATGGAAAAAGAACAAACACCCCGGAGGCGAAAAGCTCGTCAGGCGAGCCATCGCCAACACGCACAAGCTCGCCGCCCGATGCGACGCCGACATTTACAGCGAGGGCGAAATGCTACCGCCGCCCTACATCGACGACGAGGGCAAGCGATACGAGGGCGACGCGGCTTTTGAAAAGCTCAAGGGCTACGTCAGGCGCGGCTACGCCGAGAGAATCAAGCCCAACGTCGATGACCCGAAGCCCTACGCCGCACGCATCAAGAGAGAAATGGGAATCATCAAGCGTTGCGGCATGGCCCAATTCTACTTGGTCACGCTCGACGTTGTGCGTGAGTGTCGCAAGCGGGGCATCTTCGTTTGGGTACGCGGCTCAGGGTGCGCGTCGCTCGTCAGCGCCGCCGTCGGCATCAGTCAGCAAGACCCGCTCAGGCACAAGCTTCTCTTCGAGCGATTCATCGACCCGAGCCGACCCAACGCGCCCGACTTCGACCTCGACATCGACAGCAAGCGACGCGAAGAAATCATTGAATGGGTCACAAAGAAGTACGGCAACGACGGCGAGAACATCGCCCGCATTTGTGCCATTCATACCTTCGGCATCAAGTCGGCCATCAATCGCGTCTTCAAGTCGCACGGGGTCAACAGCCAAGTCGCTTGGCGAGTCTCGCAGGCCGCAGACAACATCGACCCCAAAGTCGTCAACGCGCTCGCCAGTGCCACGCCCGACGACCGGCAAGCGCTCTTCGATGAAGCCTTCGACGCACTCATCGAGCACGTCAAGGGCGACGACGCACGCTACCTCACGTCGCACCGTGACATCGTCGACGACGCCTTCAACATCGTCGGTCGTCGTAGCGGCGTTGGTCAGCACGCCGCAGGCTACGTCATCACGCCTACGCCCGTCGTCGATTACTTGCCCGTGCACAGGCTCACCGATTCAAAGACCAAGCAACCAATCATCGTGACATCATGGTCGGAGGGTCAGGCCGCAAGCGACATCGGGCCGACGGGTCTTATGAAGCTTGACTTTCTTGGGCTCGACACCATCAGTGTCGTCAGTGAAACAATCGCGCTCGCCAGCAAGAGACACAACCGCAACGTCATCGACGAAGTCGATTCTTGGACGATGGATTTTTCAGACCCGGACGTTGCCGCAGAATTCGCAACAGGTCGCGGCTTCGGTCTACATCAGCTTTCGGCGCTTGACCAAATGCTCGCCAAGTTTGCCGCCCGCCTTGAGCCCAAAGACATCGACGACATTGTTGCGATGATTGCGTTGTATCGCCCCGGCTCGCTCGAATTCCTCGACGAGTACCTTGAGCGTCACAAGGGCAACAGCACAGCCGACCCCGTGCACTCCGACTACGATGCCATTCTCAAAGACACGCACGGCATCATCGTCTACCAAGAGCAAATCATGCTCATTCTCAATCGCATTGGCGGCATCGAGCTTCGTGAAGCCTACCAAGTCATCAAGGCCATCAGCAAAAAGAAGGTCGCCACGATTCAAAAGAGCCGTGCCCAATTCATCAAGGGAGCGGGCAAGCAAGGCATCGAGCAGCATGAAGCCGAGCACGTCTTCGACTTGATTGAAAAGTTTGCGGGCTACGGCTTCAACCGTGCGCACTCGGCGAGCTATGGCGAATTGTCTTGGGTCACGGCGTACCTTCGCAACAAGTACCCGCTCGAATTCTATGCCAGCCTTCTCAACGCCACGGAAAACAAGAGCACCGGCAAGGGCAAAGACGAAAGGAAGCTTGACCGGGTCATGCGGCAAGCCGCCGCAACAGGCATCGAGCTATTGCCGCCGTCGGTCGGGCTAAGCTCGTCATCTTGGAGGCCCACCAAGAGCGGCAAACTCATCGCCCCGCTCGTCGTCATCAAGGGCGTCGGGGCGAAGGTCGGCGACGCGACGCGACAAGCTCACAAAGATCACGGATTCAAAACCGTCTACCAATTCCTTGCATGGGCCGAAGACAACAAGGGCGTCGTCAATGCGGGTGCACTCAAGTCGCTAGCGAAGGCGGGTGCATTCCGCACTTGGAAAATGCCAGCGACCGCATCGCTTGACCTTGTCGAAGCTTGGAGTGCAAGACGACCCGGCAAGCGTCTCGGCACCAAGACCGAGCAAATCGAAGCGCTACTCGCCGAGGGTGCAGAGCATATTTTCACAAGCCATCCGTCGAAAGAGACGGCGATGATTTACGAGCAGCAAGCGCTAGGCTTCAACTTTTGGCACGACGCATGGGCGCTCAACGGTCGTGCCATGAAAGCACGCTCACTCGAAAAGCGGGGTCGTATCGCACCCGCCAACAACAAGCGTCTTCGAGGCAAGCGTCGTGCGTTTCTCATCGCCAGTGTTCGCACTCAGAAAGATCGCAAAGGCGGTCTCATGGCATTCGCCACACTCGAAACCAAAGACGGTGAAAGCGTGCGGTGCGTTTGTTTTTCCAGTGTCTACAAGAAGTGCAGGGCCACGCTCAAGACCGGAAACGTAGTGCTCATCGCAGGCAACTACGAGAGAAGCGGCGAATTGCTCGTCGACGGTCGGCCAAAAAACCCGGTCGTCACAATCGACAGCATACCGGCAGACCATGATACATGAGCAAGGCCAAAGGCTACCGGCATTCAAGGGGCAAGCACACCGTCGTCAACGGCGTCGCTTACCGCACACCCGAAGCGGCACACGCCGCCCGCATGCGTGAATACACCTTCGCGGGCATCCCGCTCGCCTTCGCCAGTGCCGAAGAGACCGACGCCGACATCGCTTGTGATATGTCACAAAACCCCCCGGCACGCCAAGCCTTCACTCAGGTCATCGGCTCGGCTATCAACGAAGACGCCCTAGCCTTCGTCATGCACCACGCACGCCGAGCCATCGACGACGGCAACACCGCACTCGTCGTCAGCATCACGGACCTCATCGACCTCAAGCTCAACAAGGCCCAAGCTTCCGAATGGGCCGACATGCTTGACCGCATCCGAAACGCCGACTTCTTTGCATGCACGTTTGCCGACACGCTCGCAAACAAAATGACGAAGCCCACGGCGCTCGCAATTCACCAAGCACGGCTCGGCACTTCGGGTTGGAGCTTTTACCACGTCGACCAAAGCATGCGACTTGAGCCCGAGCGATTCGGGCCGCTCGCCGCCGAGTCGGAAAAATTCAAGAGGGCAAGCTTTGAGTGACCACGAAGAAACCATCATCGCAGGTCTTATCGACAAGCCCGAGCGATACCAAGAGCTTCGCTACGTCGACCCGTCATACTTCACAGACTCGACTTGCCGAGCGTTTTTCAAAATGGCGGGCCAGCATCACCGCGACGCCGCCGAAGCGGGCAAGATTCGATTTGCCACGGGCGACCGCGTGCTCAAGCTACTCGAAAAGAGGAAGCGGGCAGCAGACAAGGAAAAGCGAGAGGGATACGCAAAGCTTTTCAATCGGGTCGAAGCACTCATCGACCGGGCCAGCGGATACCAACCGACGGCGCACGAATTCAAAGACGCCGCCGATGACCTTACCAACGACGCACTCGACGGCATCGCACAAGAGGGCATCATCGAGCTAGCCAAGCAATTCGAGCGGCAAGGCGTCACCAAGGGCGTGCACTCGCAACTCGTCGAGCTAACCGCCAAGCTCAACCCGGTCATGCAAGGCTCGCAGGTCGTCGGCATCGAAGACGGCGTCGATGAATTGCTCACGCTATACGAGCTTGGCAAGCAAAACGGCACCACCAAGCGAATCGGCACCTTCGACCCGTACCTCGACAAAGTCACGGGCGGCGGCGGCAAGATCGGTCGCTATTGGCTCGTTGCGGCATACGCCAAAGACGGCAAGACACAGACCGCCAAAGAGCTTGTCTACAGCGCCCTCAAGCAAGGCCGCAATTGCGTCATTGTCACTAGCGAGCAGACAACGACAGAGCTTTCGCAAATGGTCCTATGCCGTCACAGTCACGACTTTCTCAAAGGCGGCATCGCTTACAACGACCTCAACGAAAGCACGCTCGACGCCAAGCGTGAGGCGACGATGCGACGCACCGCACGCGACTTCAAGACCAACCCGAATCTCGGCAAGCTCAGGCTCATTCAGCAACCACAGGGCACTAGCATCGGCGACGTGCGTGCCATTCTCGAAGTCATCGACCAACGCGACCCCATTGAAGTCATCATGCTCGATCACACCGGGCTCTTCTCATCGACCACGAAGACCGGGTCGAAGTCGAGCGATTCAGCCGAAGTGCACAAGGAAATCAAAGAGCTTGCTTTGAGCTTCGCAGGTCGCGGGGCATGGGTCATCGCTTGCCAACAGGTCAGCCGCGACGGTCGTGAGCAAGCCGACAAGCGGGGCTACTACATTCCGCGTGACATGGCAGACACTTCGGAGAGCGAGAAGTCTTGCGACGTGATGCTCTACATTTACCGAAACCAAGAATTGAAAGACAACAGCGAAGCACGCATCGGCGTCGCACTGGACCGATACGGCAACGCCGAGCCCGAGGGTTGGGAAGTGCTCGAAGACTTTGAGCACTCGGCAATTTTCCCCATTGCAAGCACGCCATGAATCTCGCCTACGCCGCACAACTCGTCAAAGAGTCGGCCACCATCGTCGATGCCGCCGATTGGTTTGGCTACGACTACGACGAGGAAGGGCGACACGAATGCCCAACGTGCCGCGACAACAGCACCACAAAGCAAACGCTCGCGCTCTTCGATGAAGACACCCGCTTCTATTGCTTCCGATGCAACGAAGGCGGCGACGTGATTGACTGGATTGCCGCCGAGCTTCGCATGGGCAAAGGTCAGGCAATCAACTACCTCGCCACGCGACTCGGCTTGAGCATGGATCGGTCAATGATGCCCGAGGCCGTGCGGTCGATTTTCAAAAAGAAGACGAAGACGTTGCGTGCCCGCGCTCACAAAAGAAGAGTCTTGCACGAAGTACGCCGAGCGTTTTGGAAAACCTCACGCGGCGGCATTCAACTCATGGAAGAGAGCGAGCAACGCCGTATCATCGCCCACTATCTCGACGCCGAAACCCTAGTCGCCAAGCGGCCCGACATCGCACCGAAGATCATGCAAAGACTCGGTCGACCCGACGACGCTTTCTTCGACGAGGGCTACGCACGTCAATCGGAATTGCAAGCCCGCTACGTCGAGTCACGCCGCGAGAAAGTCTTTGAGTTTGTCGCGTCTCGCAACTGGCCCAAAGCCGTCGTCGACAAGTACGGCATCGGCATCGGCACCAAACCTCAAGTCGAAGACATCGACGAAGCGCTCGGCAATCTCAGCCGTCAAAGTCGATGGCTTCACCGCAACCGCATCACCTTTCCGATACTCACGCCCGACGGTCGCGTCGCGGGGTGGACCTCACGCACGCTCGACGACCGCCAAGCCAAGTGGATCAACAACCGCAACGGGCAAACGTACAACAAGCAACGCACGCTATTCGGTCTCGGCAATCACGCGAGCAGAATTTCAAAAGACGACTTCGCCATCATCGTCGAAGGCGCGGGCGACGCCATTGCCGTAGCTTCGCTCGCTCGCTTGCCCTACACGGTCTCGGCATGCGGCACTTCATTCAACGAAGAGCACGCCGAGCTTCTTGCACGCTTCACCAACCGTGCCATCATCATCACCGACGGAGACGACGCGGGCGAGGCGAGTGCGGGCAAGGCAGCGTCAGCGCTTCGCACTTGGGGCATCAAGTCGCAACGCATCACGTTACCCGAAGGCGAAGACCCCGACAGCTACGCACAAGGGCACGCGGGCGCACTCGTCAAGGCGGTCAAGGTCGCACTCGGTCGCTTCGACTCGAAGCACAAGACGCCCGCACGCCCCGAAGTTTCCGCAGCCGTGAGCCGCATTTTGAATCAATAATCGAGGGTTTTGGCACAAATCGACAGTTTCTTCAAGAAAACAACTCAAGCGACTTGCACGGGGCGTCGATATTGGGTAGAGTTATTCAAGCGGGGCAACGAGCACCGCACGACCAAGACCCACGACCGAAGGGAACCGACCATGAGCACGATCAACAACACCGCGAAGACCATGAGCGCCACCAAGCAAGCCGAGACTTTCGACGCCCTCGCCGACGGCGGCGACGCCCCGCTCGGCATGATGGTTTGGTACAGCATCCCCGACCTCAAGATCACGCAAGGCGAAGTCGAGCGGCTTGCCCACGACGCGGGGCTTTCGAGCTTCCCCAAGCTTTGCCATCGCAACGACGCTTTCCGACGTGCGACCGCAGCTTCGCAGCACCGCGAAGCCGGAAACCCTACTCGCTTCCTCATGCGTCCTATCAAGAATTCCGGCACCGAGCTTGTGCGGCAAATCGTCGTCGAGCGAGTCAACAAGGCGGGCAAGACCCTCGCCCATCTCAACGCCATCACCATCACCTACGACACCGACGCCGCCAAGATCGGCTTCAAGACCGCCGAGCACTTCAACGACCTCAACACCTTCGAGCGTGATGTCGTCGCCGACCTCTCAAACCAAGTCACCGAAGACTTCGACCGCCACGCCAACACCCTCGACAACCGCACGCTCACCCAATTCGCTATGAAGTGCATGAGCCGTCTCGACATGCTCGCCCTTCGTCCGTGCGGCGGGCTCTACTTCGTGCCGAGCTACCGCACCTACGCCGTCAACGCACTCGTCTCTTTCTTCCGCTCGCTCGCAAGCTACAAAGTCAACGCCGAGCCGCTTATCTTCTCAGCGGTGCCCGTCGGCCAGAGCAACCGCGACGAGCTTGTCGGCGGTGCCCTCTCTTCGCTCAACTCAGAAATCGAGCAGCTTGTCGGTCGCATCACCGAGACCGTCACCAAGGCCAGCGACCCCAAGGCCAAGCAGCGCAAGTCAACCGTCGAGTCGCGGGTCGATGAGCTTGCCGACCTTCGCAGCAAAATCGCTCGTCTTCGCAAGACCTTCGGCGACGCCATGACCGACGTTGACGTGCGAGTCGAATTGCTCGACGCCGCAGCGTCTTCGCTCGCCGACGCACTTTGAATCTCACCATCCGACGCGGGGCGAAAGCCCCGTCTCGGATTTTCAAACACTCACCGAAGGGAATGACCATGCAAAACGTCAGCGTCGACATCAGCCCGAAGAGGCAACCCGACATCATCGCCGCGCTCGACAAGCTCGGCTTCAAGGCGACCGCTACCGATCCCCAATTCGCCACCGCGCTCGACATCACGCCCGTCACCGCCGAAGCGACCGAGAGCGTGCTACGCGAATTCTTGCGGGGCGTTCTACCAGCCGACGACCCCCAGCTAGACGCGATTTTCAGCGACTAGGAAGTTTTTTCAGAAAAACCCCTCAAGCCGCTTGCTTGGGTCGTCGAGATAGGCTATTCTTCCTCAGTCGGGCAGCGAGCCCGGCGAGACCAAGACCAGCCCGCGAGGGCAAACCGAAGGGAACCGACCATGACCAAGACCGCCAACACCAAGACCGCCAACACCAAGCTCGCCCGCAAGACCCGCCAGCGCATCAACAAGGTCAACTCCAAGGCGTCAACCAATGCCAACGGCAACGACCCCGTCGCCAAGCTTCAAACGCTTCGTGCCGAAGTCAACGCCACCGTCGTCGGTCGTGACGACCTTGTCGACGCCGTCTTGCTCGCACTCGTCGCGGGGCAAAACGTGCTCGCACTCGGCGTGCCCGGCACCGCGAAGACCATGCTTGTGCAGCGTATCGCTCAGGCGTTCACCGACACCAACGGCGTCTTCGATTGCTTGCTCACCAAATTCACCAAGCCGAGTGAAATCTTTGGCCCCACCGACATCGCCGCACTCGAAGCGGGCGAGCTTCGCACCAAGACCGAAGGCTTCCTCGCCACTAGCAAGGTCGGCGTCATCGACGAAGTCTTCAAGGGCTCTTCGGCTATCCTCAATGCCTTGCTTCGCATTGCCAATGAGCGGACCTTCCGAAACGGCAACGTCGTCGAAGAGAGCCCCGTGCGTATGCTCGTCGGCATGAGCAATGAGTACCCCGAAGACGCCACCTTGCTCGGCGCATTCTTCGACCGCTTCGCCGTCAAGCTCAAGGTCGACTACCTCGACGGCGACGACTTTGAAGCGATGCTCAGCACTAGCTACTCAAGCAAGAGCTTCACCACTAGCGTCAACATCACCGACGAAGACTTCGCCATTCTCGACGCTCGCCGCAACGCCGTCGAAATGCCGAGCAACATCATCAAGCTTGTCGCCGAGCTTCGTGCCAAGCTCCAAGCCAAAGAAGTCGTCATCAGTGACCGTCGCTTCGTGCAGCTTGTGAAGCTCATGGCGGCAAACGCCGTGCTCAACGGTCGGGATCGAATCACCCGCGACGACTTCCGCGTCGCCGAATACGTTTGCTGGAATGGCGACGACGACTTGCCCGTCATCAAGGGCTTGCTCAACGACTTCGTCGAGCCCATGAATGCCGAGATTGGCATGATCGTCGACGAAGTCAACGCCGCTCGCCGTGCGGTGCTCGTCAAGGCCAACTTCGATGGCTCCGACGCATCGCGTCACGTCCCCGACCTTGCGAGCGCCACCGGCGCAGCGGCCCAACTTCTCAAGTCAATTCAGTCGGCGTCGTCTCGCCTCGACATTCTCGCCGAAGCTTCCGACACGGACGAAGACGCCGCCATCGCTTCGGCGACCGCCGACGACCTCGACGAATTGCTCGTCATCACCAAGGCCGTCTTCGCGGGTCACGACCCGGATGCCCTCGACAAGCTCAACGATTTTGAATTCTAAAACTCAGCCCCCCACGCCCCGGAAACGGGGCTTTCGGGGGATTTGTCACA
>Ga0070727_10004249_pt1 | contig 12346 bp, 14 predicted proteins | sample tdAd472_FD_66722 | JGI IMG/M metagenome (GOLD analysis project Ga0070727, IMG submission 66722) | Marine sediment microbial communities from the Atlantic coast under amendment with organic carbon and nitrate - tdAd47.2 | ecosystem: Environmental > Aquatic > Marine > Coastal > Sediment | place... | reverse complement strand
ATGCCAATCGCACTCAATGTGGGTTTCGGCCTGTTTTTCCTGATGTCTATCGTGCAAGCGAAAAAACTATATCAGAGGGAGCATAATTAATGAAGAAATTGATACTGATACCAATTCTCTTTGTAGCTGCGATACTCACACTGGTAATCACCCGATCTTTGCTGGATAAGAACATTGATTACGATGTTTCGACAATCAATATCGTTGTGCCAACGTTTGAGGCAAGCTATGTCGATTTTGAACAGCAGCTGAACGCTGACGAGTCTCTGCCCTTCACGGCCAGTGCCGTTATCGATATCGACAATAATGGCGTGGAGGAGCTTTTTATTGGCGGTGGCCCAGGTCAGGAAGATGCCATGTTTGAATTTTCGGACGGGAAATTCAAATTGCTGGATAAAGCCATTACTGGAAAACCGGACATCCATGACGCCACGTTTGGATCTTCGGTTATTGATGTCGATGCTAACGGCTTCTCGGACTTGATCGTTTCGCGCACGTCAGGCGTATGGTTGTACCTCAATGAAAACGGCCGGTTTTCAGCAGAAAATATTGATCTGCCGCTGGACGCCGACACTTCACCACTTTCAGTGGCAATCAGCGACATCAATCGCGATGGTCATTTTGATATGTATGTGGCTGGCTATATAAAGAAAGAGCGTGTAGAGGGACAGAATATATTTAATAAGGAAGGGTATGGCGGAACCAGTCGGATGTTTTTGAATAATGGCGACAACACCTTCGCCGACATCACCGAAGCGTCCGGACTCTATTACAAACACAACACATTTATGGGAATTTTTGTCGATGTGGATAACGATAGCCTGGAAGACCTTGTTGTTGTTCATGACACCGGACAGGTAAGAACCTGGAAAAACCTCGGAAATTCCAAATTCCGGAATATGCCTAACCCAAATTCCAACGAATACAGTTACCCAATGGGTATCGCTGTAACAGACTATAAAAATAATGGAATGGTGGATTTTTTCTTTTCCAACGTGGGCAGTACGGCGCCGGGCTTTATCGTCAAGGGTGACTTGCGCGATGATCAGTTATTCAACCCGAAATGGATCATGTTCCAAAACAAGGGCAATTTTAAATTTGACGATATCGCAGAGCAGGCGAAATTAGCCGACTACGAGTTTTCATGGGGTGCGATTTTTGAGGACTTTAATCTGGATGGCAGGGATGATTTGGTCGTTTCAGAGAACTACATTGGTTTTCCGCCCCACAAGATTCCATTCTTGCGACTGCCTGGACGATTCCTGATGCAAACTGAAACGGGTGAGTTTGCCGCGACAGGAAAGCAGAGTGGTGTAATCAATACCGGCTTCGGCATCTCGCCGATTACTGCCGACTTTAATAACGATGGCTACCCCGATCTCGTACACGTCAATATTGCGGGAAAACCGAAGGCCTTCATCAATAATGGCGGTGATGCGAATTATCTGAAAGTACAACTCCCGGATGTTATCGCATCTGTTGGCGCCAAAGTAAGGGTGCAGCGCAGTGATGGTAAAGTAATCTACAGAGACTTTGTTTCGGGTGAAGGGTTAAGTTCGGATCAGTCGCATATTCAAATATTCGGGTTGGAAAACGCCAGCGCAACTGAGATTAGAGTGCAATATATCAATGGGGAGACTGACAAAAGAGCAGGCAATTTTTCAAATACACTTGTTAAGTTCTAATGTCGGTGCTCCATAACGCATCCCGGGCAATTCTATGGCTTCTGATACTCGCGGGCTTATGGGGTGCCCTGAGGGTGTCTTATACCACTATCACAGGCACTGCGCGGTGTCCGGACTTTGCAAGCATCCCCATCTGCTACCTGGTTGGTATAGGTTATCTATCGATGTTGGCGGCGCAAGTTGCATCCCCCGGCGAGCTGAAAAATTATCTGTTCTATCCTGCATGGGCTCTGGTCTTTATTATCGCGGCACTGGGAACCGGGCTTGAAATAACCAATGGCAACGTGTGCCCCAGGAACAGCAGCGGCGTTCCACTGTGCTACTTTTCCTTTGTTTTGTGTGTTGCGATTTTTCTTTTCTATCTATTTACTTCCAACACACGGAGACTGAATAGTTAATGTTGCATCGGCGTGGCCGCCCCGGCAACGCCGACCCGCAGCTTCGCCATGGGTTTCTGACCGTTCGCACGGTGGTGGACGATTAGCTGCGGCGGGTTCAACTGATCGATGCAACGCCTGAGCGACTTCAAGAAACTGATGGGCCCCCTGTCCCTGCAGGTACAGATTGGCGCAGACAGAACCTCCGCAACCCTGGATGTCGCAGGCACGGATCGTGTGCTACCCCGCTCACTGGCAGCCAGCGAAATGGTGTTCCTCACCAAGCTGTTGCGTATGGGGACCCGCCAGGAAATCTCACCGGTCGAAGTGGTGCTGGGACATGAACTTGTCCACCCCGATATCTACCAGGAATATTTTGGCATCTCGGTGAAACTGGGAAAGATCAATCGCATCAGCTTCTCGGCCGAGGATGCGCGACAACCATTTCTCACCGAGAACGTGCGCATGTGGGAGAGTTTTGAACCCGTGCTGAAAAAGCGTCTGTCTGACCTGGAGCAAGGGGAGAGTACTGCCCAGCGGGTCAAGAGTGCCCTGCTGGAAATGCTGCCGAGTAGCGAGACCTCCATGGATCAGGCTGCAAGAAGGCTGGCCATCAGCAAGCGCACCCTGCAGCGCCGTCTGAATGGCGAAGGTCGGACATACCAGGCCATTCTGCAGTCCACCCGTCAGAAACTTGCGCAACACTACTTGGGCAACTCGGCTATGTCGCCGGGTGAAATCTCATTTCTGCTCGGCTTCCGGGACAGCAACTCTTTTATCAGGGCCTATAGCAGCTGGACTGGTAAAAGCCCTGGACAGTTTCGTGAGATAGCCGCAAAAATGAACTAACAAACACAAATGTCCGTTAACGTTAAGGGTTGTAGGATGCCTGCCTTCAAGCGCATGCCTGTCAGTTACGCAAGTACTCAATGGGCGGGCGTCTTACAAGCCTCGGGGGAGGAAACCGAGGGACGAAGCCACGCGGTCAAGGCGTAACAGATACGGCACGGCTTTCGTCAAGGTCGGCGGCAGCCTGGAGCGCACGCTCCTGCTGTCGGTGCATCCAGGATTGAATCCTCTCTTCATCCACACGCTGGTACCGTAATACGGCGGCCGCTATGTCGATCCCTCGTGGAACGCTGCGGTTGACCACCGGCCGCATCCCGACCGCTTCGAATCGCGACTTATCTTCATCGGTATCCACGGCAATAAAACGTGTGAGGTTCGGATAACGGTCACGCATGATCGGCATCAGGGCCTTCGCTACTTCATAGCGGACGACAGTGACGACGACTGCCTCTCGCCGTGAGAATGCGAGCGTCTCCATCAGGCGAACATCGCTTGGATCTCCGAACGCCACCGGGTAGCCGTCTGCGCTTGCAGCAAGAAAACGATCGTAGTCCATCTCGACCGCCTCGTAAGCAATGTCGCTCGCCTTGAGTGCATCCACGACCGTGCGACCTACTTCACCCATACCGAATACAACCACAGGAGCTGTGGAAGCACTCGGCAGGTTCTCGCTGTTCGGCACTGAAGTTTCGAACCGTTGCCTGAGTGCCCGGGCAAGTCTGTTACCAAGAGCCGCCAGGGCCGGGGTAAGCACGAGACTGGCGGCGATGCCTGTGATCATCACACCGACCGTGCCTTCGCCCAATGCCTCACGCACCATCGGCATAGCAATAATCACGAACACCAACTCACTACCCTGGGCGAGCAAGAAACCGAGTTGCACCGAGCCAGGCGTTGACCATCCGAAGACCCTAGCCGCGACGCTGACCAGGACCGCTTTGATCGCGATGAGTGCGAACAGGAAGACGAGAATTTCGGCCCAATGCTCGACCAGAATGCGCCAGTCCAGAGACATACCCACGGTGATGAAGAAGAAACCGAGCAGCAGGTTACGAAATGGCTTCGCCTCGGTCTGGATCACATGCCGGTAAGGTGTTTCGGAGATGATCATGCCGCCCAGAAACGCACCAAGCGTAAGGGACAGCCCCGCACCACCCGTGGCGGCTGCTGTCGCCAGTACCACTAGGAGCGCAGTGGCAGTGAAGACCTCCTCGTTTTTCGTCGTCGCGAGGAAGCGAAACAATGGCCTGACGGCGTAGCGTCCAATCACCACCGCCACGATAAACGCAACGACAGCCTTCAATACTGCGAGAAAAACGGTGATGGCGAGGCTGGATTCGACGGTTGTGGAAGCCCCGCTCTCAAGCGAGGCCGCAAAAATCAGCAGGAAGATCGCAATGATGTCCTGGAAAATCAGGACTGCCGTGCCGGTCAGGCCGACGGGACAGCTTTGTTGACCGCGTTCCGCTAGAGTCTGAACCACGACCGCTGTCGAGGAAAGTGCGAACGCACCACCGAGAATCACGGCGTATTCCGGACCAAGACCCATGGCCATGGCGATCGCGCCGAAGGCGAGTCCGCATAAAACGATCTGAAGCGGTCCCAGCCCGAGGATATCGCGACGGGCCTCCCAGATACTCGTCAGCGAAAAGTGCAGCCCGATATCGAACAGAAGAAAAACGACGCCGAGCTCAGCCAGGAGGTGCGTGGTCTCGCTCTCGTGGATCAGGCCAAGCGAGTACGGACCAATCATCATACCCGCGATAAGGTATCCGACGATCGGACTGAGCCCGACTCTCCTCATTAGCGTGATGGCAACAATGCCAGCAAGCAGCAGAATGATTACGGGCGCCAGGGCATGTACTTCATTCATTAACTATCCTACGACAACTTTCTATTGATTTTACGCTGTTTCGTCGCGTTAATATGATTTTTTCAACGACGGGCATATGGTAGTTGCCGCTACATGTGCTTTAGGCGTTACTCTGTTCCCTGTGTCGATCAGTCATTCCCTCCAAAAGCGGACATTCAACGTTACCCGATAACCGTCCGCATTTTTGTATCTAACCCTAATGTCCTCCAGCTTTCATCGGCCTGGGTTTCACCTGCTTTGCCTAACTTGAAGAAGTGATCCACTACAGACTTTTTCAAACGGTCTTCTCCTATCCTCTCACGTAGAAAAGCAACCGTTTCCTTTTGCGGGGATGAGCGGCGCAATTATGGATTCCATCGTCACGATTGCTTTCACGTTGTCGGGATTCAATCGCGCGTAGTGCAAACCCAGGCCAGATCCCCAATCGTGAACCACAAGCTTGATGTTCTTTAGATTGAGCTTTTTAACAAAGGCGTCGAGGTACCTATAGTGGTCGCCAAACGTATACGCGAGCTCGGGCTGATCCGATTTTCCAAAGCCGATGTTGTCCGGTGCAATCACGCGACCCTGACCTTCCAGGTGCGGCATGATATTGCGCCACAAGTACGACGACGTGGGCTGACCGTGCAGAAAGAGGATCGAATCGCCTTTTCCGGCTTCGACAAACGCGACCCTGGAACCCAGGATGGTTACGTGTTGATAGTTGTATTTGGTGTCCAACGAAACTTCAAGCGGCGGCACTTTGAAACCTTCGTAAGGGTTGGTTTCTTGAGCTAACGTGCTGTCGCCCATGAGCCCTGAAACGAGACTGATGAGTAATAGTGCTATGGATTGTGTGTTCAAGTCTTTTAGTCCTAAAGTGTGCGGTGACCGTGCATCCTGCACGGTCACCGCTTTCAATCAACCTTTCATCAGATTTGCTTCCACAATGTTAGTGGCGAAATCCCGATAGACAGCACCGACTTGTTTGGCCATCGTGTCGGGAAAAGCGTGGAAATCACCGGACTCAAATGCGGCAATAATGGCCTGTGGAACGAGTTCGGCCGGCTCGGCGATTTCACCGAGGCCAGCAGTGTTGCCCATGTCGGTTGCGATAGGCCCCGGGTGTACGCTGACCACCCGCGTGCCCTGCGCCTGTAAGGTGTCGCGCAAAGCTTGGGTGATTGAGTACGACGCGGCCTTTGATGCGGAGTAGGTCGCGAAGTCTGCGAAGTTTTTCATTGAGGCGATCGAGTTGAGCTGTACCAATGCGCCACCGCCGTTCGCCTTCAGCACCGGAGCGAAAGCCTGGGCCATACGCATCAACCCATAGACGTTGACTTCCATTTCCTCTTGCAGCGCAGCCACGGCATTGCCTGCTAATGGATTTACAACATTCAGCATGCCTGCGTTGTTGATCACAATCTCAACGTCAGTGGCCTTTTGCGCGGCGCTGGTGATGCTGTCCGGATCGTTCAGATCGATACGTAACGGAACAATGCGGTCACCGTGGGCGGCGGTCAGTCCATTAAGCGACTCCGGGTTGCGGGCGGCCGCGTAGATCCTGCGCGCACCAGCACGTAGAAACTCTTCGACGATACTCTTGCCGATACCACGGTTAGCACCGGTGACTAGGACAACACGATCTTTTACTGAATACATTGGATATCTCCTTTTAAGCATTAATGCGGCGACCGTCGTTGGCCGCCGGGTGGGTGGTTGGGCAGCGTCGCTATCAACCACGGACAAGGTGTTGGTCGTCTAATTTGTCAGTCAGGCCATGCGACCTCGCCAGAATTCCAGCTTGCGCCGGCGTTCCTCGGCATCTGTGCTGTGCCGGCCGTGTTCCTCTTTGGCCTTGGCCGTATCCGGGCGTGCTGCCTTTTGCCAATCGAACTTCGTGAACGGGGCATCCACCGGCGTGTTGGCAAGATGGTTGGTGTAGTTGGACATTACCTTCTGAGAGACGCCGAGGATTACCTCCAGGATGTGGCGCTTGGTAAAGCCGGCGTCCAGAAACGCCTGTACCGCGTGGTCATCCACGTTGCCACGATCTCGCACCACACTGAGGGTAAATGTGCGCAAAGCCTCCAACCGGGCGTTGGGCAACGGTGTTTCATTGCGCAGCGCATCCGAGATGTCGTCGCTTACACCCATGCTCTTGGCAATCCAGATATGGGCGGGAACACAGTAATGGCAGGCATGTTCGACGTTGACCGACTGCCAGACCACGTTGAGCCCGTCCTTGTCAAAGCTGGAGTTCACAAAAAGCTCATGAACCGTCTGGTAGGCTTCCAGAAGACCCGGTGATTCGGCCATAACTGCGTGCAGGCCCGGTATCATTCCGTAGGATTTTTTCGAGTCGGCGAGCAGCGGTTTGCTGGCTTCAGGCGCGCTTTCTACGGTGTGCAAACTAAACTCAGTCATTAGGTCTCTCCATCCAGTTCGGTTGATTTAGTCGGTCCTCTAGTTTAAACCGTCCGGTATAGACTATCCTAGTTTATATCGTTCGGTCAACACTATTTTGCAGTGCTGTTTTGGAAGGACTCACCACTACGCGCCCTAAAGCATGAAAAACTAGATTAAACATCAAATTAAATCACGCGCGGGGTTTCAAATCACTTTTCCAGAATTGGGCGATAGCGGAATAGTGTGGAACGATCGGTAGATATGTGCTACAAAGAACTAAGTGTTACGAACGAGAGAAAGGCCGGAAATGCCCTGGGAAAAGTCATTTGATGAAGAAACCGCCCTTGAAAAGGCCATGCAGGTGTTTTGGGAAAAGGGTTTTGAACCTGCTTCCATATCGGACTTGCTTGAAGGGACAGGACTGAATAGAGGCAGTCTCTACAATGCCTTTGGTGGCAAACAGCAGTTGTTCGTCAAAGCGCTGCTGAAGTATGACCGGGACCGTCAGGCCATGCTGGCCAAGTTGGAAGCCTTGGACAATCCAAAAAAGGCAATCGCCACGTTTTTTGATACCACCGTGGCCAAAACCGCGGCTGACCAGGATCATAAAGGCTGTTTTTTGTTCAACACGGCATTGGAGATCAGCACGCACGATGAAGAAGTGAGCGAAATCGTTACCAATGGCGTAAGAGAGATTGAAGCGTTTTTTCGGCGCAGTATTGAAGTGGGTCAGGCTCGTGGCGATATGCCGAAAGGACTCGATCCAGAAGCCACGGCTAAAGCACTGTTGGCGTTGATTGTCGCCATTCGGGTGCTTGGCCGGGGTGTGTTTGCGGAGGCCGCGCTTCACTCGATCGCAGATGAAGGTAAACGACTGATTGCTTGATCCACTCCGCAGCTTTTGGACGGAAGTGTGAGTACTAACTGCAGGACGCGGACGGCGAGTTATACTACGCGGCCTTTTAGAAAGTAATTATCTGATAATTGTGTAAAAGGCGGTTCACGACCCTGATTTGCCATTCCGGATAGCCTTGGGGGACGGCAGGGAAATACTGTTTTCACACCTTCCATGTTCGATAAGTTAAGTTTGTAAATACAATTAGACTAAGTAACATGACATCACCATCTTGATTTCAGTGGAAACGGAAATGCAAATATAGCCAAAATTCATTATACAGACCTGCCTTTTATGTCTCCTAATAGAGGCGCACATTAATCAAGACATGGAGAGTGCGGAAATAGTAAGTTTTAGGTCCCGGGCGCGTGTCTTAGGAAGGATAAGAGATGAAACTGCTGTCCAAAATGCTGTCCAATACCCCACCACCAAGAGAACCCAGGGAGCTCTGGAAGCATTTCTCCAAAACTTATATGTCGCTGCGGGTGGGGCTTACGTTGCTCGCGTTTACCATGCCGTTTGTGTTGTTCCTGTACGGCAAATTCCGCCATGGCCTGGAGTTGCAGCCATCGATGAGCGCCTACTTCTGGGCGGCCGCTCAAGACCAGTGCGCCACCTTTCCGATGCGTACGATCTTCGTGGGATTCCTCTTCGCAATGGGCGTCGGCCTGTTATTGTACAAAGGGCTTACCAAGCTTGAGAACTTCTTGCTTAACGCGGCATCCCTTTGCGCTTTTACGGTCGCGATCTACCCGGAACGACTTTCCTTAACCGAAGCAGCCAGTGATCAGAGAGTGGCACAGCTCTTTGAAAGTTGCCCGGCGGTCAAAGCGTGGGCCACGCTGCCTTCGCCGCCCATCCATTACATGGCCGCCGTTATTCTGTTTGTGCTTCTGGCGATCGTCGCCTGGAAATGTGCAGACAAAAGTCTCGAATATCTCCCCACCGGGCACAATCCGGCATATTTCCAGCGCGTCTACAGAATTATTGCGCTCCTGATGATCTTTTTCCCCATTATTGGGTTAGCTGTTGCATATCTGTTTGGTGTCTGGTCTGACAAGGTTTTCTTCATTGAAGCAGCCGGCGTCCTGATGTTTGGAGTCTACTGGGCCGTCAAGACTCGTGAGCTTTGGCTGTCTAGGGTGGAGAACGACCCCGTCGAGGCGGTCCAGCACGCGGAGCAGCGGCAGGCCGTTGAAAAGCAAGCCGAGAAAGACGCTAGACTTTGAAACACCGGCAGAGCGATTTAATGCATGTGTTGCATCAATCGGTTGAAGCCGCAACTGAAAGCTGCCGTTTAGAGGGTTGGAATAGATAGGTGGCCTTCGGTCTAATGGTCTGGCATCGCTTTCGACTTGATGGCGGAATTTGGCGATCATGTCGTAAATGACTGTCGAGGGTACCTGGTAGACCTGATGATACCTTTTGAAGTAGCCAGCATCTTTTTCTTTGCGTCGGCGATCGTCATCCTTGCGCCTGGCCCTGACAATATCTTTGTTCTGACCCAGAGCGCCCTCCATGGAAGAAGCGCGGGATTGATTGCCACGCTGGGTATTTGCACGGGATTGATGGTGCACACAGCTGCCGTTTCCTTTGGTGTGGCTGCCATTTTTCAGACTTCCGCGCTGGCATTCAACATTCTTAAAATACTCGGCATACTCTATCTACTCTATATTGCGTGGCAGAATTACCTGATAGCGTCAGGCAAGACATGGCCCTTTTGACAGGGTGCATTGCAGGTGCATCATCCATACATGAGATTGATTCCATGCTGGGTGAGGTCGGGTGTACGGAAATCCGTATCAAACCAAAAGATGAAAGCAGGGAGTTCATTCGTGACTGGGCACCGGGGCGCAAAATCGAGGAGTATGTAGTTTCCGCGACAATTGAAGCAGTCAAGCCTGAGGCGTAACTTACACTGAAATCTGACATACAGGGTTTAGTATGAGGTAATGGAGTCTGGACTGAACAATAATGATGTTGTGGCAAGCGTGGCTATGACACTCGATGGCTATATCGCCCGGCCTGATGGTGCGGTGGATTATCTCGAAAAATACCCGCTTACAGATTTTGACTTCGACGCCTGGGTCGAGCGAGTTGGCGCGTTGGTCATGGGGCGCACCACTTATGAGCAGTCGCTTGAGTGGGGTTGGGTATGGGGAGACCGACCAACGATGGTGCTCACTGGGCAGAACAATCTCCACGTTCCCCATGGCGCGAACATCACGTTCCGGGCTGCCCCAACCGCAGATGCGGTTCAGGAGTTTTCGTTGGTGACACCGAAGCGGCTGTGGGTGTTCGGTGGAGGTAATGTCATCACGGCGGCATTGCTTGGCGGAGCAGTCGATGTGTTGGACATCATGGTCGTGCCAGAGGCACTCGGGGCAGGGATTCCATTATTCACGAACGCATTTACGGGTCCGATGCAATTATCCGAATCAGTTCCCTATCCGAATGGGGCAATCCGCCTCGTCTACCAAATAGGCAACAACACGGTTACGGAGGATGAAGCCAGCCGGTGATGCCGGCTTCATGTCTCGGAGCTGCTGATTTCCTGACGGGAACGTCCGGTTGCTGCATTGTCGCCGCCCACAAAATACACGGGAATGCCGCATTTGAGCGCCTTGTCCGCTGGAATGATTTGTTAGCACTTTGAATTAAAGTAACTTACAAGTAACCGATTCCATTCACCAATGAATTCTTTGTACTGGCTTGAAGTAAAATCTTCAATAAAATTTACGCCCTTTTTACTTAAACCCGTATATTGGTAAGTCACCTCTACCTCTGTAAGATTTTTGTCTATCTGAATACACCGTACAGAAATAACACCGACTTTATCTTCTGGCTCAATTTTATAGAATTGCACGAAGAAGTTTTCGGGATCATACCGCTTTACCAGCCAGATAGCGTCAGTTGATGCATGGTCATGATTCTTTGTTAAGAATATGTAGTCTTCATGCAGATCATTTGACCCCATGATATTTACATAATCCCATCCCGGTACCCACAGTTTTTCCCCTTCCGCACTAAATAAGGGAAATAACGTTTCTATTGGCTGGTCAATTCTGAATTCTGCTGAATGTTTAACTGAGTTCATAAAACTCCACTAGTGCTATCAATTACTATTCTGACTACAATCTATCCCCTTGGGGCAAGAATTACCATGGAAAACCGGCGTTCAACGGGCCAGTTAAATGTCCGTTCCCGGCCGTTCACGGATATTAGTTGATGGGGACGGCAAGTTCTTCTGCGTTCCTGCCTTTCTCTGGCTACCTGAGAAAGGCGAGTATTAGATGGTACTAAGACTATAACTCCTAAAATTATCTTACATGATCAATATTCGACCCATTGAAGAGATGGATTGGCCAGATACCTGGTCAATCATTGAGCCTGTATTCAGGTCTGGCGAAACATATGCCTTTTCTCCTGAAATCACAGAAGAGGAAGCATATAAAGTATGGGCAATAATTCCTGCGGAGACATTTGTCGCAACGGATGAAAGCAATATTATTCTAGGTACATATTATCTGAAACCTAATCAGCCAGCATTAGGATCACATGTCTGCAACTGTGGATACATTGTTAGTGAAAATGTGCGAGGTAAGGGTGTTGCATCTGCAATGTGTATGCATTCCCAAGCAGAGGCGATCACTCGTGGCTATCGGGCAATGCAGTACAACTTAGTAGTTTCTACTAATGAGGGTGCGATTCGTCTTTGGAAAAAGCATGGATTTGAGGTTGTCGGCACCCTACCAAATGCTTTCCGACACCCAAAGCTTGGTTATGTGAACGCCTATGTGATGTATAAGCTACTGGCAACATAGCGCATCCATTCTGAATGGCCGTTTCTGCTGCACTTAAGACCATCCATGTAGTTTGGGGAAGGGCAGTTTCTGGACTTCCCCCTACGCAATAACGCCAGTGTGTGATTCCTGTCTCGCCAGGAACGGCAAGTGTCGGGGCAATACCGGTCCTATAGATCGATTCTAAATAAGGTTTCTCTAAACAGCGCGAATCGACCCAATCCAGAAGTTCGTCGACTTAGATTGAATGTCTTTAATGTAATGTTAATCGGTATACTGTCCCCTGAACTTTAATCTTCCTGAGGCGCACGATATGACAGAAGCACGAGACGTTTTGTTCGACCCGTTCACGCTTGGCGATCTGCACCTGCCTAATCGGGTAATCATGGCGCCTCTTACGCGATCTCGCGCAAAACAGCCAGGTGACATTCCATGGGAACTAAACGCGACCTATTATGCACAGCGTGCCAGTGCAG
>Ga0070727_10004248_pt1 | contig 12347 bp, 11 predicted proteins | sample tdAd472_FD_66722 | JGI IMG/M metagenome (GOLD analysis project Ga0070727, IMG submission 66722) | Marine sediment microbial communities from the Atlantic coast under amendment with organic carbon and nitrate - tdAd47.2 | ecosystem: Environmental > Aquatic > Marine > Coastal > Sediment | place... | reverse complement strand
GCTCGCCTTGGCGGCGTCGGAAATTTCGTCGCCCATCCGGTCGCGGCGCAGGTCGATCAGGTCGGAGGAGAACTGCATCGACATTTCCGGGTGGCACTGCATGGTCATGACGGTGTCGCCGATGGTCATGATGCCGGCCTCGCAAAAATCGCTGCCGCCGTGGACCGTGGCATATTTCGGCAATTCGACCACCTGATCCTGGTGGGAGACGATGCAGCTGACCGCGTCGTGATCGGTCACCATCCAGTCCGCGCGGTCGTGGATCGTGTAGGTATGCGCGCCCGCGCCCCAGCCCTTGTCGGACTTCACCACCGTGCCGCCGAAGGCCTGGGCGTAGAGCTGATGGCCGAAGCAGATTCCGACCTGCCGTCGGCCGGTATCGGCGGCGCGGCGGCTGAAATCCTCCAGCGGCTTGATCCAGTCATGGTCCTCGTAGACGCCGTGGCGGCTGCCGGTCATCAGCCAGGCGTCGCATTCCGCCGGGTCCGTCGGCAGCACGCCGTCCAGCACCGCATAGGTCCGGAAGTCCAGCGCCGGCTCCGCGCCGCGCAGAAGCGCGTCGAACATGCGCGGATAGTCGCCGTGCTTGGCCTGCATTTCATCCGAAGGCGGACGGCCGGTTTCGATGATACCGATCTTCATGTGCTCTCACCCTGAGGGGCGGGTCGGACCCGCCCAAACAAAATCAAACCGCCAGTTTCTCGCGGATCAGGTCGCGGACATGGACTTCCGGGCGGGCGCCGTAATGGCACACCACCTCGGCGGCGGCGATGGAGGCCATGCGGCCCGCCGTCGCCAGATCGAAGCCCTGCGTGTACCCATAGAGGAAACCCGCCGCATACTGGTCCCCGGCCCCGGTCGTGTCCTTCAGGTTGTCGCCGATCGGGTCCGCGTCGATCACATGCACTTCGTCGCCCGAAAGCACCACCGATCCCTTTTCAGATCGTGTCAGGCAGGCGATTTCGCAATGGCCGCGCACCTTCTGCAGCGCGTCGTCGAAATTTTCGACCCGGTAGAGCGAGGTGATCTCGCTTTCATTGGCGAAAAGAATGTCGACATGGTTTTCCACCAGGGCCAGGAAGGCTTCGCGGTGGCGGTCGACGCAGAACGGGTCGCTGAGGGAGAGCGACACCTTGCCGCCCGCCGTATGGGCGATGTCGGCGGCCTTGATGAAGGCGCGTTTCGCCGCTTCCGGGTCGAACAGATAGCCTTCCAGATAGAGCACCTTGGCGCCCTGAATGGTCGCTTCGTCGATATCGTCGGGGCCGAGGTCGACCGCGGCGCCCAGATAGGTCGCCATGGTGCGCTGGGCATCCTTGCTCACCATCACGATGCAGCGCCCGGTGGCGGGGCCCGACGCGGTCGGCTCGATCGGGCAGTCGACGCCCATCGCCTTCATGTCGTGGATGAAGACCTTGCCCAGCGCGTCGTCATGCACCTTGCCGATATAGGCGCCCTTGCCGCCCATGGCGGAGAACCCGGCCATGGTATTGCCGCAGGACCCGCCGGAAACCTCGACACCGGCCGGCACCGCGTCATAAAGCGCGTCGGACCGGTCCGTATCGACCAGGTTCATGCTGCCCTTGGGCAGGCCGTGCCGGTCCAGGAAGGAATCTTCGATCGTCACCAGAACGTCGACGAGGGCGTTGCCGATACCGACGAGGTCATAACGGGAGGTCATAGGGACAGGTCCTTGCGGCTGTTACGTTTTCAGGCGTTGGTATTTTCCTGCGCAACGCTTCTAGAGCATAGCGGGGCCAGGGAAAAGAGCCCTGCGGCGGGGGACGGGTCAGCGGTTGCCGCCGGTCGCGTCCTGCCAGGGGTTCTTGAAGCGGAAGAGTTCGTCGTCCAGCTCCCGCCCGAAGCGGGAATTGATCAGCGTGACGCGGGTGTCCAGGCCCTGGGCGTCGGTCACCGTCCATTGTTTCAATTGCAGGGGCCGGTCCTCGAAGACCAGCGTCACCTTGCCGTTTTCGGGCGCGTAGCGGTCGGTCACCCCGATCGTCACAAGCGCGTTGCCGGAGGAAATGTCGGTGACCTTGTATTGGTCCCGGAACGAAATCTTTTCCTGCAGCAGGAAGGCGGCCGGGGTGGAATCCAGCGGGATATGGCTGACTTCCTCCAGCTCCTTGTCCACATAGATGAACCAGGTGCCGTCGGCGACCAGCAGCAGCGGCGTCGGCGGGTCGTATTCAAACCGCATCCTGCCGGGCCGGGACAGGAACAGCGTGCCTTCGGTGAAATTGCCCTGCGGGTCGATCTGAACGAAGCGGGAATCCAGCGTCGTCATCTGGTTCAGATAGGCTTCGATCCGGTTGATGTCGGCGATCTGTTCCGGGCTGAAGATCTGCGCCCGCGCCTGCCCGGGGAGACTGGCGGCGGCGGCGAGAAACAGGCACAGGAAGAGGGACAGCCTAATCCATGTTGCTGTGATCCCCGACCAGGACTTCCCGTTTGCCGACATGGTTGGCTCTTCCGACAACGCCTTCTTTCTCCATCCGTTCGATGATCCGCGCGGCGCGGTTATACCCGATCTGCAGGTGCCGCTGCACGAAGCTGGTCGACGCCTTGCCCTCCCGGGCGACCAGCGCCACCGCCTGATCATATAGGGCGTCTTCCGGTCCTTCGCTCTCTCCGAAGGACGCCGCCCCGCTCACATCCGTGTCAAAACCGCCGGACATGTCGTTTTCGTCCGTCACCGCCTCGACATAATCCGGTTCGGCCTGGGAGCGCAGGAAGTCGCAGACGGCCTCCACCTCGCTATCGTCCACGAAGGGTCCGTGCACGCGCTTGATGCGCCCGCCGCCCGCCATGTACAGCATGTCCCCCCGGCCCAGCAACTGTTCCGCCCCCTGTTCGCCCAGAATGGTGCGGCTGTCGATCTTCGACGTCACCATGAAGCTGATGCGGACCGGGAAGTTGGCCTTGATCGTGCCGGTGATGACATCGACCGACGGGCGCTGGGTGGCCATGATCAGGTGGATGCCCGCCGCGCGCGCCATCTGCGCCAGGCGCTGGATCGAGGCTTCGATCTCCTTGCCCGCGACCAGCATCAAATCGGCCATTTCGTCGACCACGACGACGATATAGGGGAAGGGCGTCAGGTCCAGCGGCTCCTCCTCCATGATCGGACGGCCGGTTTCCGGGTCGAACCCGGTCTGCACCTTGCGGGTCAGTTCCTCGCCCTTGCGGGCGGCTTCGGCGACGCGCTTGTTGTAGCCCTCGATATTGCGGACGCCCAGTTTGGACATGGCGCGGTAGCGGTCCTCCATCTCCCGCACCGTCCATTTCAGGGCGACGACCGCCTTTTTCGGGTCGGTCACGACCGGGGCCAGCAGATGCGGGATGTCGTCATAGACCGACAGTTCCAGCATCTTGGGGTCGACCATGATGAATTTGCAGCGGTCGGGCGGCAGGCGGTACAGCAGCGACAGGATCATCGCGTTCAGCCCGACGGATTTGCCCGACCCGGTGGTGCCCGCGATCAGCAGATGCGGCATGGTCGCCAGATCGGCGATTTCCGGAATGCCGCCGATATCCTTGCCCAGCACCATCGGCAGCTTCAGCTTGCTTTCCTCGAAGGCGCGGCTGGACAGAACCTCCCGCAGGCCGACCAGTTCGCGGTCGCCGTTCGGCATTTCGATGCCGATGACGTTGCGGCCCGGAACGGTGGCGATGCGGACCGAAATCGCGCTCATCGAACGCGCGATATCGTCGGCCAGGCCGATCACCCGGCTGGTCTTGGTGCCGGGCGCCGGCTCCAATTCGTACAGCGTCACGACCGGGCCCGGGCGCACCTTCACGATTTCCCCGCGGACGCCGAAATCCTCCAGCACGCCTTCCAGCATGCGGGCGTTCTGCTCCAGCGCTTCCTGGTTTTCCTGAACCCGGGCGGTGTTGTCGCTTTCGTCCAGGATGTCCAGCGGCGGCAGCGCGTATTCCCCGTTGCCGCGCGGCAGGTCCAGCGTGATCTGGCGTTCCTTGCGGGCGCGCTTGCTTTCCTGGGTCTTCTCGCCGCGTTCCTCGACCCGGCCCGGCTTCACCGGGCGTTTGATCTCCGGCGCCTGGCGCGGCGGGCCTTCCGGCTTGACGCGCGGCAGCAGGGTCGGCTCGGCGCGTTCGCCCCAGCCGCGCTGCAGGACCGCGTCCTTGGCGGCGGCGACCGCGCCTTTCAGGGCGGCCGGGTCGGCGGCGGAGCGCGCCATATGCGCGCCCTTCTTCACCTTGCGGAAGGCGATCACCCATTCGGCCAGGCTGAAACCCAGCACCAGGACGGTCAGGGTCAGGCCGATCAGGCCCAGAATCCCGGCCAGCGCCGAGGTCGAGAGCGGCAGTTTCAGCGGCGCGAGCCAGCCGATCACCGTGCCCAGCACCGTGTCGCCGACGAAACCGCCCATGCCGATCTGGAAGGGCCAGCTTTCGGCGGTCGGCAGGCCGGCCATGCCGGCCGCCCCCAGGAAGACGGCCAGGATGGCGGAAAGAAGTTTGAGCGCCGGATGCGGCAGGCGGTGCTCGGCGGCGATGCGCCAGCCCCAGGCCGCCGTGATCGGCACGATCAACGCGCCGGCCAGGCCGACGAATTGCAGCACCGCATCGGCGAAATAGGCGCCGAGCCCGCCGAGGAAGTTCTTCACCGGCGCGGCCGTCGCCACGCTCCAGGACCGGTCGAGCGGATCGAAACTGACCAGCGCGGCCAGCACGGCGAGCGAAATCAGGATCAGCATCAGGCCGGCGGTCTCGACCAGGCGCTGTTTCAGCAGGGCCGCCATCCATTCCGGCAGCAGCGGCTGCCGCGCGTCGGTTCGTATGGCCATGGTCTAACCCTCCTTCTTTGCCGTCATTGTGCCGGCGGTCAGGCCGTTCAGCAGCACCCGCCGCACGCGGCCCAGCATGTCCCGGACGGTTTCCGGGTCGTGTACCAGGGCGATCCGGATGAACCCGTCCCCCGGCGTATGTCCTTCAGCATCCGTCGGCCGCGACATCAGCCGCCCCGGCAGCACCTTCACGCCCGCTTCCGCCCACAGGCGTTTCGCCGCCTCCTCGCCGTCGCCGACCGGCAGCCACAGGAAGAACCCCGCCGAGGGGCGCGTATAACCGGGCAGGTCGCCCAGGATCTCGTCCGACAGGTCGAACAGCCCGCTATAGAGCGCGCGGTTGGCGACCACGTGTTCCTCGTCCCGCCACAGGGCCGCGCCGGCGGCCATCAGGGGTTCGGGCACCTGCGCCCCGCCATAGCCGCGCACCATCACCAGCTTTTCGATCAGGTCCGCCTGACCCGCCACGAAGCCGCAGCGCAGCCCCGGCGCGGAAGACCGTTTCGACAGCGAATTGAAAACCAGAAGATTGTCCAGCGCGCCCTCTCCGGCCTCGCCCAGCGCCTTCACCGCGTCGAACGCGCCGGCGGGCGGGGTCTCGCCGTTGAAGATTTCGGAATAGCATTCGTCGACCGCCAGGATGTAGCCGTGGCGGCGCGCCGATTCCAGGTTGCGGACAAGCGTCTGCATGTCCGCCACGCCGCCGGTCGGGTTGGACGGCGTGCACAGATAGGCGATCGCCATGCGGTCCAGCACCTCTGCCGGCAGCGAGGGGTAATCCGGCAGGTAGTTGGTGGAGGCATCGGCGGCGGGCACCGGGATGGGTTCGGCCTCCCCCATCAGGGCGGCGCCGTAATAGACGTGATAGGCCGGGTTCGGCATGCCGAGCAGCGGCTTGCCCTTGACCAGCGGGCGTTTGATCGCCGCGGCCAGGATGCCGGCCTGGAACAGCGCCTCGCGCGTGCCGCAGGCGGTGGTGACGTGTTTGTCCGCGTCGACCGTCCCGGGTTTGAGGGCGTAGCGCCGCGCGATCCAGTCCGCGACCGCATGGCGGTATTCCGGCGTGCCCCTGGGGTCCGGGTATTTCGACCACAGATGCGCGTTCTTGGTGACGATCTCGGACAGGAAGGCGGGGGGCGCGCCCTGCGGCTCCCCCACATGGGTCAGGATCGGACTTTCCCCCGGCTCGATCCCCTTCAACAGGGCGGCGAGACGGCGATAGGGATAGTCATACAGTTTGTCGGCGGCGCTTTCGGCCATGGATTTCTCTTCACGCTCAAGACAAATGAAATAAAACCAAATGAATACTCGAATTCGGCAAGCAAAGTAAGGTCTATGAGTATTTTTACTCTTTTACACATCTCTTCAACTTTAGAAAACCTTTGGGCCGCCGGAACCGCGAGATAAAAAAATCCCCGGAAGTTGCCTTCCGGGGATAAGTCAGCGGGTGGGAAACGACGTCAGAGACGCCGTCTGTCCGACCGGGGTCGAAAGACCCCGGCCGAAACTCTTTGTCCGAGCGATTACATCCGCTGCGAACCGGAACCGAATTCGGGATAGGCTTCCAACCCGAGTTCGGCTTTGTCCAAACCTTCGTACTCGTCTTCTTCCGAGCACCGCAGGCCGATCGTGACCTTGAGGACGCCCCAGACGATGGCGCTGGTGATCAGCGTCCATGCGCCGACGGCGGCGATACCGATCAGCTGCGTCACGACGGAACCGTCCCCGAAGATACCGACGCAGAGCGTGCCCCAGATCCCGGCCACCAGGTGGGCGGAAATGGCGCCGACGACGTCGTCGATCTTCAGCTTGTCGATCAGCGGCACCGCGATCACGACCAGGGCGCCGCCGACACCGCCGATGATGATCGACAGGTAGGTGGCTTCCAGGGCCGGGCCGGCGGTGATGGCGACCAGGCCGCCGATGGCGCCGTTCAGGGCCATGGTCAGGTCGATCTTCTTGTACATGATCTGGGTCATGATGACCGCGACCACGACACCGGCAGCCGCCGCGATGTTGGTGTTGGCGTAGACGATGGACATTTCGGCAGCGGCCGCGGCGGAGCCGAGAGCCAGAACCGAACCGCCGTTGAAGCCGAACCAACCCAGCCACAGGATGAAGGTGCCGAGCGTGGCGAGCGGCAGGTTCGCACCCGGGATCGGGTTGATGCTGCCGTCGGCATTGTACTTGCCCTTACGCGGGCCGAGCATGATGGCGCCGACCAGGGCAGCCCAACCGCCGCAGCTGTGAACCAGCGTGGAACCGGCATAGTCGGAGAAGCCCATCGCGTCGAGCCAGCCGCCGCCCCAGGTCCAGGACGCCTGAACCGGATAGATGAAGGCGGTCAGGATGACCGTGAAGATCATGAACGGCCAGAACTTGATGCGCTCGGCCACCGTGCCGGAAACGATCGACGCGGCGGTCGCCACGAAGACCATCTGGAAGAACCAGTCGGACATGGTGGAGTAACCGACATCGGCCACTTCGGCGGCCAGGGCCGCTTCGTCCAGCGTACCGTCGTAGAAGATGCTGAAGGAGCCGATATAGCCGCCTTCACCCACATCGACATACATCAGGCTGTAACCGATGATGTAGTACATCAGGCCGGCGACGGCATAGAGGGTGATGTTCTTCAGGCAGATGGTCGCCGTGTTCTTGGAGCGGACCAGGCCGCTTTCCAGCATGGCGAAACCGGCCGCCATCCACATCACGAGGAACCCGCTCACCAGGAACGAGAAGGTGTTCAGTACGTAAGCCGTTTCCGCCTCGACCTCCGCAAGCGCGGGCCCGCTGACGGCAAGCGCGCCGAAGCCCACGAAGGCGCCGGCTATGGCTTCTTTGAGTCCGAATTTCATAGGTGACTCCCCTTAAAGCGCTTCGTCGCCAGATTCGCCGGTGCGGATGCGCACGGCGGTCTGAAGATCCAACACAAAAATCTTTCCATCACCGATCCGGCCGGTGCTGCCGGCCTTCTGGATCGCTTCGACAACCGCGTCGGCCTGGCCATCGGCCACGACGACCTCGACCTTCACTTTCGGCAGAAAACTCACGGAGTATTCGGCACCGCGATAGATCTCGGTCTGACCTTTCTGACGGCCGAACCCCTTCACCTCCGATATCGTCAAGCCCTGCACACCCAAGCTAGTGAGGGCTTCTCTGACCTCGTCGAGCTTGAAGGGTTTGATGATCGCCATTACGAGCTTCATTCGTAGGCTCCCTTCCACTTGTTGAACGTTCGGCCACTCTTGTGCGCCGCACCATGAAACCTTGTTAAATCAAAATGCGTGCCGGAATCGCCGAATCAGATAAATTCTTGAAAATCAGTGGGATAGGGCATATTTGTGTGGGGTGCGATGAGAGGGTCCAAAAACTGATCAGCTTATTTTTTAATCACATCACCGTGATTGCTTAAAAAATGGTCATATTATGGAAGCGGTTTTTCCGGTAAAGCGAGGCAGAGTCAGATGACGGAACGGGTGGATGTCGGCATCGTCGGCGGCGGCATGGTCGGGGCCGGTTTGGCCTGCGCTTTGGCCTCGGCCGGATTGCGGGTCGCGCTGATCGACCGGGAGGCCCAGGACAGCCAGATCGTGGCGGGCTATGATGGGCGCGCATCGGCCATCGCCTTCGGCTCGGCGCAGGTCCTGAAGGGCATCGGCGTCTGGGACCATTTGGCGGGCGACGCGTCCCCGATCCGCGATATCCGCGTCGTCGACGGCCATGTCCTGGACGGCGTCTCGCCGCTCTTCCTGCATTACGACCACACCGAAATCGGCGACGAACCGTTCGGTTATATCGTCGAGAACCGCGCCACGCGCGTGGCGCTCCACAAACGCTGCACGGAGCTTGAGACGCTGACCCTGCACGCGCCGGCCAAGGTAACCTCTGTTCAGGCCGGACCGGGCTTCACCACGATCGGGATCGAAGACGGCGAGGATATTGAAGCCGCCGTCGTCATCGCCGCGGACGGCAAGTTCTCGACGCTGCGGGACTGGATGGGAATCAAGGTGACCGGCTGGCGCTATGACCAGACCTCCATCGTCTGCACGGTGAAGCACGCGCTGCCCCATAACGGCGTCGCGGTGGAACTGTTCCTGCCCAGCGGCCCCTTCGCCATGCTGCCGATGACCGGCGACCGGTCGAATATCGTCTGGTCGGAACGTTCGGAACTGGCGCGCGGCTATGCGGCGCTCGACGACGACGCCTTCCTGGGCGAATTGAAGACGCGGTTCGGCGACTGGCTGGGCGAGATCGAACTGGTCGGCCCGCGCTTCACCTATCCGCTGTCCCTGCAGCATGCGGAAACCTATATCGGCGAGCGGTTCGCGATGGTCGGCGACGCGGCGCACGCGGTTCATCCGATCGCCGGCCAGGGCCTCAACATGGGCCTGCGGGATGTCGCGGCGATGGCGGAGGTTCTGGTGGACGCCAAGCGCCTCGGCCTCGATCTGGGCGCGCAGACCGTGCTGCGCCGGTACGAGAAATGGCGCCGGTTCGACAATGTCCTGCTGTCGGCCGTGATGGACGGGCTGACGCGGCTGTTCTCGAACGACATACCGCCGCTGCGCCTGGCGCGCGATATCGGGCTGGCGCTGGTGAACCGGACGCCCCCGGCGCGAAAGTTCCTGATGCGCCATGCGATGGGCGTGGTCGGCGAATTGCCGCGCTTGATCCGCGGCGAAGCACTATAATGTGACGACCGGCGGCGGGCCCGCGATTGGTCCCTGCGGCGGCGATACGAAGAGAAGGGTACGGGAATGGATATCGGTGTTCCCTATAAGGTATTGGGGCCGGTGGATGTGAAGGAACTGGCGGCTTTCGTCGACGCGCTGCCGGACGAGGATTGGGAGCGCAACCGCTTCCGACAGGCGCTGCTGGCCAGCAAGGTGCATAGCGAACACACCCGCGCCATTCCGCTGATCCACAATTTCGTGCCCTACCAGATGCCCTGGAAGCGCCGCTCCATGAAGGAATTGTTCCTGGAATGGTGCAAGCAGGAGAATATCGACCCCGAGCCCCTGATGCCGGAAGTGATCGCCGAGAACGACCAGGGCGAGGTCAGCGCCTTTCCGCAATGGAAGCAGTTCCAGGCGCTGGTCGAACCGGTGGTCGAAAGGGCGATTTCCTATATCAAGACCCCGCGCGGCGTGCTGACCCGCGTCGCCATCGTCGAAATGTCCCCCGGCGGCAAGGTCGATGCCCATATCGACGGCCAGCCCATGGCGGCGCGCGCGCATCGGCTGCATGTGCCGCTCGTCTCGCCCTTGGGGGTCGAATACAAGATCGACGGCAAGAAGCTGAAGATGCAGGTCGGCAAGGTCTATGACTTCAACAATCGCAAGCCCCATTCGGTGAAGAACAAGGCGAAGCGCCGGCGGATAAACATATTGATCGACTACCTGCCCGATCCGGGCCCGGCGGTGCATCACGCCCTGCCGCCGACATAAGCGGTTTTCCGGCCCAGTCCGTTACGCGCGCGCCAGATAGACGGTCTGGGTGAAGGGCTTGTCCTGCAGGGGATTGTGGAAGGTGACGGGTTCGGCCCAGGCCTCCGCGAAGACCTTGCCCAGGCGCGCGGTGAAGGCTTCGTCCTCCAGCGCGTCGGACCACAGGCCCATCACGCCGCCCGGCTTCAGCTTGCCGGCCAGGGCCGACAAGCCGGCCTCCGAATAAAAATCCTTGCTGCCCTGGTTCAGCAGCCAATCCGGCGAATGGTCGATATCGATCAGGATGGCGTCGTGACGGCGGCCGGGCGTCTCGGCGTCGAACCCCTCTTCCGACGCCGCGCGGGCGAAGAAATCGGCGCGCAGGAAGCGGCACCGCCCGTCATCGGCAAGCGCGGTTCCCATCGGCAGCAGCCCTTCCAGATGCCAGTCGACCACCGGGTCCAGCAATTCGACGACGGTCAGCGCGCCGACCGCGTCATGCTTCAACGCCGCCTCGGCGGTATAGCCAAGGCCCAACCCGCCGACGACGACATCGAGCGAATTCCTCGCCGCCGACGCCGCGCCGACCGCGGCGAGGCCGAGATCGGCCAGCGCGATTTCCGACGCGGTGAACAGGCTGGACATCAGATGTTCCTCGCCCAGCAGGATTTCGTAGACATCCGTGTCGAGCGACAGGATCCGACGCCGCCGCAGGCTCAACGGGCCGATCGGCGTTTCGCGGTAGTCCAACTCCTTGAACAGAAAGCTCACGGGTCGCGGCTCAGGCCCTGGGCGCTCAGGGCGGCCAGATAGTTCGCCCAGCGCACGTCCTGGTCCGCGCCCAGTTCGTAGAGATACTGCCAGGAGAAGATGCCGCTGTCGTGCAGGTCGTCGAAGACGATCCGGACCGCGTAGTTGCCGACGGTGTCCAGGTTCATGATACCCACATGGCGCCGGCCCGGAACCGTCTTCTTCTGCGACGGGGAATGACCCTGAACCTCCGCCGACGGACTTTCCACCCGCAGGTATTCGGCCGGGTATTTGAAGACCTCGCCGTTGTCGAAGGCGACCTCCAGGACCTTGTCCGCCTTGTGCAGTTTGATCTCGGTCGGCCAGACCTTGGTGGAGAACCGGTCCGGCCTTTTGGTTTCCGTCGTATCGCCGCTCATTGCCTGTCCGTTCCCCTCAATCGCCGTCGATCTGGCGGGCTTCATAGGGAAGCATGATCGGAATCCCGTCGCGGATCGGATAGGCCAGTTTCGCCTGATCGCTGATAAGCTCCTGCGCGTCGCGGTCATAGCGCAGCGGCCCGTGTGTCAGCGGGCAGACCAGGAATTCCAGCAGTTTCGGGTCGACCTGCCTGCTGGGGTCCTTGCCCGGATCCTTGCTTTCGCTCATCGCATGCTCTCTTTCGAAATCCCGGACCGGAACAGGCCCCGCCCTATTGCCGTCCGGATTCCTCGTGGGTCGTTTCCAATACCGCCATCTCGACCAGGGAGGTCAGGACGTCAAGCCTGTCCTTCAGGCTCGGCGCTTCCAGCAGGGCCTGCTTCTCGAGCGGTTCGAACGGGCAGATCATCGACAGGGAATTGATCAGCCGTTCCGACGGCGTGTCGTTGATGGCGTCCCAATTGGCCTGGATTTCCTGGCCCTCGAAATAGGGTTTCAGGGACGCGAACAGGCGTTTCTTGTCCATCGGGCGCGCTTCGTCCGGTTCGATCAGATCGGTCAGATAGTCGGACCAATCCGCCTCGACCCGGCGGTATCCGTCGCGCATCGGCATTTCCGCGGCGATCCGGAACCGCGCGACGCCGCGCAGATTGATCAGGAAGCGGCCGTCCTCGGTCTCCTCGAACTGGGTGATCCGCCCGGCGCAGCCGACCGGGAAGACCGCGGGCTGTTCGGCCTCCGCGCTCGGCGGCTCGTCGCCCTCATCCGTGCCGGCCGGCGTGAAACCGCCCTGCGCGTAGTCTCGGGACACGTAGTCGCCGGGCACGCGCGGCTGGATCATGCCGATCATCCTTCCGTCGCCCAGCGCATCGGTCACCATGTCCAGGTAGCGCGGTTCGAAGATGTTCAGCGGCAATTGCGCGCGCGGCAGCAACAG
>Ga0070727_10004239_pt1 | contig 12354 bp, 11 predicted proteins | sample tdAd472_FD_66722 | JGI IMG/M metagenome (GOLD analysis project Ga0070727, IMG submission 66722) | Marine sediment microbial communities from the Atlantic coast under amendment with organic carbon and nitrate - tdAd47.2 | ecosystem: Environmental > Aquatic > Marine > Coastal > Sediment | place... | reverse complement strand
GCGGCTCGGGTGGGCGATGAAAAAAATCGGCGAAATGCTGGTGGAGCAGGGCAAGGTCTCGGAGCGGGATGTGGAGCGGACCCTGTTAGCCCAGAGCGAAATGGGCGACATGTTCGGCCAGGTACTGATCAAACTTGGCCTGGTCTCTGAACTGGATTTCGCCCAGGTTCTGAGCGAGCAGCTGGATATTCCGCTTTATGCGGCCGCCGATTATCCCGAACAGCCCGTGGCCGTTGACGGCGTCGCGCTGGATTTCCTTTTCTCTAATGCCGTCGTGCCGGTGCGGGCCGACGACGGACTGGTGCATTTCGCCGCTGCGACCCCGCAGGATCCCTTTCTTGCCAAAGCGCTGTCCATGGCACTGGATAAACCGGTAGCGATTGCGCTGGGTCTCGAATCGGACATCAACCGCAGCCTGCAGCTTTACCTGCAGTCCACAGAAGATGGCGATGAAGATGATATCAATGACCAGTTCGCCGGGCAGAGTGATGATGAATTCATCGAACACCTGCGAGACCTCGCCAGTGAGGCTCCGGTTATTCGCCTGGTTAACCAGATCATCCACCGCGCGGTAGATCTCTCCGCATCAGACATTCACATAGAACCCTTTGAAGACGGGCTGCACTTGCGTTATCGCGTGGATGGGGTGTTACAGGAGCACGCAGACGCGCCTGCCCCCGGCTTGAGCGCGGCGATCGCCTCACGTATCAAGTTGCTGTCCCATATGAATATTGCCGAGCAGCGGCTGCCGCAGGACGGCCGTATCATGACCCGGGTCAAGGGTCATGAACTGGATTTGCGGGTGTCCACTATCCCCACCGTGCACGGTGAAAGTATTGTCATGCGGGTTCTGGACCGCGAGAGCATTCGCCTCAGCCTCACTGATATGGGCTTTAGCGACGACACGCTGCGCCGGTATCAGGAGTTGCTCGCCCGGCCTCATGGCGTGCTGCTGGTAACCGGGCCTACCGGGTCGGGTAAAACCACTACCCTGTATGCGTCGCTGGCATCACTCGATTCCGAGCACCTGAAGATTATCACCGTGGAAGACCCCGTGGAGTACCAGCTGCAGGGCGTTAACCAGATCCAGGTGCAGTCACAGATAGAGCTGACGTTCGCCCGTGCCCTGCGCTCCATACTGCGTCAGGACCCGGACATCATCATGATCGGTGAGATGCGCGACACTGAAACCGCGCAGATTGGCGTGCAATCGGCACTCACGGGTCACCTGGTGCTGTCTACATTGCACACCAATACCGCCGCGGGCGCCATCACCCGCCTGGAAGACATGGGCGTAGAGCGTTACCTTATTACCTCATCAGTGAACGGTGTACTGGCGCAGCGCCTGGTGCGCACCCTGTGCGCCCACTGCAAACAGCAGGTGACCCTGTCGCCGGAGGCGATCAAGCGGTCGGGCATTGCACCTTTCCTGGCTGAAGGGCAGCGCGACGTATACCAGGCTGCCGGTTGCCCGCATTGCCTGGAAACCGGTTATAGCGGCCGTACCTCCATCCACGAGCTGTTCCCGCTGGACGAAGAAATGCACCGGGTGATCATGAGTGGCGCTGATGCCACTGTGCTACACGCGGCAGCGCGTCGCCAGGGCATGATTACCCTGTATGAAGACGGACTGCGCAAAGTGGCGGCAGGGCAAACCTCCATGGAAGAGGTGCTGCGCGTGACTCAGGACCAGAGCGACGAGGCACATTCCACTGAAGCGTTGGCAATGGATCTGTCGATAGAGCAGGCGGTGTCTGTTTAAAGCATGGCGGCCTTCAGTTACAAGGCGGTTAGCCGGGACGGCAAAACGCGCCAGGGCGTGATTGAGGCGGAGGGCCTGGAGCTTGCTTCCCGGCAATTGCGCTCACAGGGCCTGACACTGCTTACCCTTGAGCAGGGCGGCAAGCTGGACCAGATGGCAAAGGTGGCCGGCAAGCCGCCCACCCGCCAGGAGGTACTTTCCATGACGTCAGAGCTGGCCGTGTTGCTGCGCGCCGGCCTGCCGCTGGACCGGGCACTGAAGGTGCTGATCGAGATGGCGGCGCAGCCTTCCATGCATCAGTTGTTGAGCGAGCTGCTCAAGGCGGTGAAAGGCGGCAAGGCGTTGTCCACCGCGCTGCAGCCCCACGAGAAACTGTTCGGCACGTTTTATATCAGCATGGTGCGCTCGGGCGAGGCCAGCGGGCAGTTGTCCACGGTACTCGACAGCCTGGTGGAGTACCTCGAGAACGCCAGGGCAAATCGCGAGAGTGTGGTATCGGCACTGATTTATCCGGCTATTTTGTTGGTGGTGGCGGTGCTGTCCATTGTCATGATGCTTGGTTTTGTGGTGCCGCAGTTCGAAACGCTGTTCGAGGATATGGGCGATGCACTGCCGCTGCTGACACAAATAGTGCTCAGCGGCGCTGAGTTCCTCAAGTCCTGGTGGTGGTTGTTATTGCTGCTAATAACAGTGACCGCTGTGACCGCGCGCAATTGGGCGTCTACGGAGCAGGGGCGCGCGGCGCTGGACAAGCGTCTGCTGGGCCTGCCGCTGGCTGGCGGTATTGTTTTTGAATTCGAAGTGTCCAAATTCGCCAGAACAGTGGGAACCTTATTGGGCAACGGGGTGTCTCTGTTGAAGGCGATCTCTATTGCCATCGATACTGTGGAGAACCGCGTAATACGTGATGCGCTGCAGGTGCTGCCCCCGGCGGTGAAGGCGGGTAAGCGTATGTCGCTGGCGCTGGAAGAAACAAAGATGTTTACCCCCCTGGTGATACAGATGATTCGCGTGGGGGAGGAATCCGGCAGCCTGGACAAAATGATGCTGGAACTTGCGAAGGTGTTTGATGAGCACGTGCAGTCCGGTGTGAAACGAGGTCTGTCACTGCTGGAACCAGTGCTTATTCTCACCATGGGCGCGATCATCGCCGCGATCATAATCGCCATACTGTCGGGCATTCTGTCAGTGAACAACCTGGCGGTGTAGTGAATAAAGTGCACCACAAGCAGTGCGCAAACAAGTACCTGAGGACGTGAACATGATACGTAAAACTGGAAAACACGCGGGCGGCTTTACCCTGATGGAATTGCTGGTAGTGCTGGCCATCCTGGGATTATTGGCAAGCCTGGTCGGGCCACAGGTGCTCAATCAGCTCGGTGGCGCCAAAACCAAGACCGCCGGTATTCAGATCAAGGATCTGGAGCAGGCGCTGGAAATGTACAAACTGGATGTGGGCCGCTTCCCTTCGACATCAGAAGGGCTGGAGGCACTGGTAAAAAAACCCGGGAATGCCGCAGGCTGGAACGGACCTTATCTCAAGTCCGAAGTGCCTATGGATCCCTGGAGTAATGAGTACCAGTACAAGTACCCGGGAGAACACAGCGAAGTGGATATCTTCACTTACGGCGCCAACGGCACGCCCGGGGGAGAGGGTGAAGACAGAGACGTGGGCAACTGGAAATAGGCGCCAGCTGTCTGCGGTCCGCCGCGGGTTCGCCGCATGTCGATGACTGCTACCCATACCGCCGCCCCCCGTTTGCCCCAATCAGCTTTTACCCTGGTAGAGTTGATGGTTGCCATGGCCATCGTGGGTCTGTTGCTGGCTGTTACCGTGCCCGGGTCCATGCGCTTTTACGAATCCATGCAGTACCGGCAGGCTGTGCGTGATGTCCTCAGCACGCTGGGTGCCGCGCGTCAGCAGGCAATGGATCAGGGCCGGGCACAGGACGTGTTGTTCCGCTCTGAACAGGCCAGTATCGAATTCAACGGAGACCTTCAGCAACTGCCCGACGGCTTCGGATTGAGCGTCACCACCGCCAGTGAACTCAGTCGGGAGTCCGCCGGCGTGATCCGCTTTTATCCTGAAGGCAGTTCCACCGGTGGTGATATCGAGATCAGCTCTCCGCTCGGCCAGGGTGTGCGGTTATCCGTGGATTGGCTGATGGGCGGGGTGAGTCAGGTCAGTTATGACGTTGAATAGCCAGCGAGGCGGGCGGCGCCGGCAACAGCAACAGGGTTTCTCCCTGCTGGAGATGGTGGTGGCTATTTCCATTCTCGCGCTGGCGCTGGGTTCGCTTTACCAGGCCGCCAGCGGCGCAACGCGAAACGTACGCACCTCTGAACGCTATGCCTACGGTATAGAGCTGGCACGGTCGTTGTTGGCGGATAACGTCATGGTGCCCGCCGAGGGTGTTGCGATAGAAGGTGAGACGGATAGCGGATACAACTGGCGTGTTCAGACGGCACCCATAGACCTGGACCGCGCGGGCATGGGGCGGACACAGTTGCATGCCGTGGAAATTGGCGTCGCCTGGTTTGATGGCAGCAAGCGTCGCGAAATTGTCCTCAACTCGGTGGCGGAGGGATACGCGCGTGAACGGCGTTAGCCCGTCGCGAGGTTTCACCCTGGTAGAGGTGATGGTCGCGCTGACAATACTCAGCCTGGTCTTGCTGGGTACCGTGTCTGCGATGCGCACTCTGGGCAATACCCAGACGTCGCTGGAGCGAGTCAGTGAGCGTGTGGATGAAATTCGTACAGTCAGCGAGTTTCTCCGCGACCTGATGGAGTCTGCAGTAGTGGGTAGCGGTAAAGGCGGACTGTCTCTGGGAGGTGGTGGGCGCGGTGCCACCTATTTTCGTCTGGGTGAGGGCTTTCTGGAGTGGAAGACCAATCTCCTGTTTGGAGAGGCTTACGGGGGAACGCATGTGGTGCGTATTGCCGCTGAGCAGGGGCGGCTGATGTTGCGCTGGATGGAGCCCACAGCGACGGGGCTCAACAGTGCCAGATGGCAGGAGGCACCCTCAAGACCGCTGGTTGATCAACTGGAAGAATTTACCGTTTCGCTGCGCCCTGAATTTGGTGACGACTGGGTGGAAAGCTGGGAAGAAAGCACTGTTGCTCCCGCGCTGGTGCGAATTGAAATGAAGTCAGCCGGTCGTTTTTGGCCCGAGCTGATCATGCAGGTGCAGCGATGAGGCGTCAGCGCGGGGTAGCATTGGCTATCGTGGTCTGGTTCCTCGCTGGCATGTCCCTGTTGGTCGCCGGCATCGTCGCATCGGCGCGGGTTGACACCAAAACCACGCAGATTTACCTGGCCCGGGCAAAGGCGGTCGCCGCAGGCGATGGGGCCATTACCCTGGCAATGGTCGAACGACGAACGGGGGTGCAGGCCTCAGGTCAGGGGCCGCTGGTATCCGAGTCGCGTCAACGCCTGGGTGACGCCGAGGTGTTGGTGCGGATCATCCCTGCAGCAGGCTTTGTCGACGTTAACAGCGCGGCGCCGGAAGTACTGCAGGCGCTGTTTCAATTTGGTGCTGGCCTGGAGCCGGCAGAGGCGCAAAGGGTGGCGGTGAATGTGGTAAAGTGGCGCAGCGGAAAACCGGCAGGCAGTGGCAGCGGTCGCTCGCGGGGCGAACAGGGGCGTTTCTATTCGCTGGAAGACATGCTGCGAGTGGAAGGAGTGAACCGTACCTTGCTGGATGGTATTCGCGACTATGCGGTAGCCGGCAGTTGGACCAGTGGAACGATGGACTGGAGCGCATCTCCGCAGGCCATGATGGATTTGCTGGCTGAACTGAACCCCGGGCAAGCCGGCGCTATTGCCAAGCGGCGGGATTCAATGTCTGCTGCCGGCTCGGGCAGCAGGCTGCGAGGGGGCGGGGTTTACCGTGCAGATGCGCTGGTCAGTTATGGCGGTCGCACCTGGCTGCGTCGCCGCTGGCTGAAAATGGAGTCGGCCAAGGGCTCCACGCTGCCCTGGAAGACGATGCGCACGGAAGCACCGCGCGTCGTGGGACGATAAGAATGAATACGGGGAATGTGGATGTTTGAGTCGGGTCAGAACTGGGAACTGTTCGGCTACGATATGCGCCATGTAGGTCGGCATTTCCTGTCCGCCTGGCGGGAACTATTATGGGCCTATGACTCCCCCGTCAGGTCCCGGCTTGATGAGGCGGTGAGCTTGCGCACGCCGCAGGGTGAGCACATTTATCATGCCGGAAGAGCCGTTGCCGACATTCCTGCGGCGTGCAAGGCAGTGCTCCTGCCCGAAGAGGAGGTGCTGGTCAGACGCCTGCGCCTGCCGCTGGCGGTGGAGACGGATCTGGAGTCAGCGCTGGCACTGGAAGTCAGTGCCAACAGCCCGTTCTCGGCCGAAGATACTGGATACGGATGGGTGATAGCGGGCCGCGACGAGCATATGTTGCAGTTGAATCTGGTGATTGTCTCCCTGAGCTCGGCCATGGCTTATATCGGTCAGCACTACCAGAGTCATGACGCACACGCCCAGGAGGCCTGGGTGGAAGTGGATGGGCGGATGGTGGTGGTGCGTGGTTTCGGCGAAGCGGAGCGCGAGCGCTACTATCGGCGGCGGCTGATCCGTGTGGGCTCAATGCTGGCGATCGCCGCACTATTGGTATTGGTAACGGTAAGCGCCGGTGCCGGTTTCAAGAAGCTGGAGCTCGGGCGCCTTGAAAGTATCGCCTCGTTTACCCAGCGCGAGGCAGCAGATGCCTCGCGTTTGCGCTCTGCCCTGGGGGTGGCCAATGAGACTATCTCTGCGGTTAATGAGATCTCCGTGTTGTACCCGGACGCTCACAGCGAGCTGGCGCGACTGACAGCACTGGTGGATGACACCGCCTACGTGGAGAGGCTGGCAATCAGTGCCGAGGAAATAGATTTGCGCGGTCGCGCTGCCGACGCGGCCGCTATCATGGAGCTGCTTACCGAGCAGCCCGATTATGCCGGGGTGAGTGCCGCCAGCCCGATCCGCAAGATCCCCGGCACCAATGTTGAGCAGTTTCATCTGAAAATACAGTTGCGGGGGAACGCACCGTGATTGGCTGGATCAAAGCTCACCGTCGCAGCGCCATTATTTGCGGACTTACTTTGCTCGTGCCGTTGCTGCTGTACCTGAACCTGGTGCTCAGCGCCTGGGGCATGCGCACTGAGTATGCCGCTGAAATAGATCGTCTCGCGCCACGCATTGCCAGGCTTGAAGGCGTGCAGCAGGTGGAGGAAGAGCTGCGCGAATCTGCAGGTATCGTGCAGCAGCGCATGTCTCGCCTGGTGTACCCGGCCAGTGCGGAGCGGGCTTCGGTTGCCGCTTCCATGCAGACGGATGTGCGTCAGCTGATGACTGACGCTGGGCTCAATGTCAGTAACAGCCAGGTGATGCCGGTAAGGGAGGAGGAGCGCTTCGACTTTATCGGCGTGAAGCTGACGGTTGCCGGTGATATGGCCAGCCTTGACCGGGCACTTGCCGAACTGGCGGACTTTTCTCCTCTGGTTATTGTCGAAGGCCTGGATATCTGGCCAACGCGCACGCGGCGCGGCAAAGATGAGCCGGAAGTGCAGGAGGCCACTATCTCAATCCGACTGTTGTCCTTGAGGTCGGTAATATGAGTGGGCTGTCGCGATATCGTGGGCTGGTGGACCCGCTGCGCACAGAGCGTCGGGTAGAGGGTGCCGTGGTGATTCTTCTGCTCTTGTTGGGGCTGCAGTTGTTGTGGGGGGCTTACCGCACGCTGGCACCCGCACTGCCTGAACCCGTGTTGCCGACTGCTGAAGCACTGACAGTGCAGAACCTGCGAGCGGCGCAGGTGCCGGCCCCTGAGATGCGTGGTGAGATTCGTCAGCGTCCTCTGTTCTGGGTGACGCGCCGCCCATCGGAGTCGGCAGCGCGAGACAACGCAAACGCGGCGATGGCGGAACAGGCATTGGCTGACAGTGAGCCGGGTGACATTGAGGGGCTGCAGTTGGCAGGCGTGTTTGGTACGGGTAAATCAGCCGGCGTTATCGTACTGGCCACGGAGAAGAAGAGAAAACATCGGGTGATGGTGGACGAAGAGGTCAACGGTTGGACGCTGCAATCTGTGACGACCACAGAGGCACTGTTTTCCCGTAACGGCCAGCGTGCGACGCTGGCACTGCAGCGAGGCAATATTCTGGCGACGGAGCCAGCACCCGTGGCAGAGCCCGCCGCAGAAGCGGAAAAAACGATTCAACAGCAGCGCGCTGGTGCGCCTGAACAGGGCCAGACGCCAGCGAAAAAAACCAAGGGCAGCCGCAGACCCGCAGCCGGGGATGGCGATGACAGCCTTACTCTGGGCCGTGGCTCGAGGTAATTGAATTGAAAACAACAGTAAAGACCAACAGGCCATCCGGAATGAAGAACTTTCGACTTATTGCAACCGCGCTGAGCCTTGCGCTGTTGAGCAGCTGTGCCACCACTGGCGGAGATGCAACTGGCGGCAAGGTCTCGCAGTCTGCTGACGGGTCGCAGGACCGGCCCGCGCTGGCCAAAACGGCGGCGGAACTGGCGGCGGAGAAGGAGGACAAGTCCGCACAGGAAGCGGTGGTGTTCAAGGGGAATGACCGCCACGTAAACATGCCAAAGAAACAGAAGCCGGTGCGCTTTGTTGGTGAAGACGTCAGCCTTAACTTTGAGCAGGCCCCGCTGGGAGAGGTCACGCACGCTATTCTGGGCGACATTCTCAAACTGGACTACGTGGTCGACCACCCCATTCAGGGTCAGGTGACTTTGCGTACACGCACGCCCATACCGCGCGACCAGCTGCTGAGCGTGCTGGAGTCACTGCTCAAGTCCAACAACAGCATCATGATACGCGGCAGCGATGGTCGCTACCTGATCACTGGCTCCAAACGCGGCAGTTCGCTGTCACCGCGTATAGGTAATCCCAGGGATGAGATCGCCGGCTTCTCAACCGTTATTGTACCGCTGCAGTACATCAGCGCTAAAAACATGGCGGAGATACTCAAGCCCGTGGCGGAAGAGTCGGCCTTCGTGAGAGTGGACAGTACACGCAACCTGCTGATGCTGGCCGGCACGCGGGCGCAGTTGGATGGTTGGCTGGATATTGTCACCACCTTTGACGTGGACCAGCTCAAAGGTATGTCAGTTGGCCTGTTTCCGCTTGAGAATAGCAGCGTGGAAGAAGTGTCCATGGCGCTGGATGCGATGATGGGCAGCGAAGGTGAGGGCGGAAGCCTCAAGGACCTGGTGCGGGTAGTGCCGGTTGAGCGCCTTAACAGCATCCTCGTGGTGACCCCGCGGGCTCACTACCTGGACAGCGTGCAGAAGTGGATAGAACGGCTGGACGCGGCGCATTACTCCCAGTTTGACCAGCGGCTGTATGTGTACCCGGTGCAGAATACTACCGCCAGTCGCCTGGCTGATTTGATCAACAGTATCTATTCCGGCTCCGGTGGCAGTAATACCGACTACGGCCCGGAAGTGGGTGATGCAGGTGGCGTAGCGCCCGGCATGTCGCCAGAATCACTGGGGGCCTCGGTTGGCAGCAATAACCGTTCACGGAACAACAGCAAGGCTGGCAGTTCTGTAGCCAACATTAATATGCAGGGGATGACAGGTGGCCGTGAGGCGGTGTCGGATGTGCGGGTAGTGGCTGACGACGAGAACAATGCACTGATGATCTACGCCAGCGCGATGCAGTATCGTGTGATCGAAACTGCGTTGGATCAACTGGATGTAGTGGCGACCCAGGTGATTATAGAGGCGAGTATTATTGAAGTGACCCTGACCGAAGACCTGAGTTATGGCCTTGAGTGGGCGTTCAGCAATGAGTTCAGCAGTAGCACCAGCGGAGAGGGCATATTGTCCAACATAGCAGACGTTACTTCTCCGACATCTGTGTTGCCTGGTTTTTCCTATGCCGTGACGGGGACGGACTTCAACGCGGTGCTGAATGCATTGGCGAAAGAAAGCCTGTTGAATATTATCTCCACGCCTTCTGTTATGGTGCTGGATAACCACTCCGCCTACATCCACGTTGGCCAACAGGTGCCGATTCTTGATTCGCAAACATCCTCCCTCGCCAGCGATGCGGATAACGACCGGGTTACTCAGTCCATTTCCTATCGTGACACCGGTGTGAAACTGGAGGTCAGGCCTTCTGTGAACGCCGGTGGCCTGGTAACCATGGATGTAAAGCAGTCTGTCACCGACCTTGGTGAAATCGATGTGGCAACAGGGCAGCAGCGGTTCCTGGAGCGTAATATAGAAAGCCGGGTGGCCGTGCGCACTAATGAATCCGTGGCATTGGGCGGCCTGATCCGCGAGAACGCCAAGAGCAGTTCCCAGGGTTTGCCCTGGCTGCACTCGATTCCCGTCGTGGGCGCGCTATTCGGACGTGATGTTGAGAGTACCGACCGTACCGAACTGCTCGTGATTATCACTCCCCGCGTCATGTACAACGAAGAGCAGCTGCGCGAAGTGAGCAGGGAGATGCGGTCCAGGGTGCGTAACCTGGAGCTGATCGACGAGAGCGACCTCTAGTCTTTGCCGGCTTGGTACTTTTCACGAAAGTTACCATTCACTCACTCTGGGGGTGCAAAGTGGTCGCTCAGGGTGGCCAATTTCTGCCGTTCAGGGTGCGTTTGTGGCTACCTGGCCCCAGTGCTAACCGTGGGCCGGTGGCCTGCGCGGTGACCTGCAGGCCTGCCAGCCGGGCAGCACATATCAATTCCACTACTGTTCGCGTATAATCGCGCCCTTGATTTGATAAATGGGTATTGAAATCAACATGTTACAACGTTTTTTGCTGCCGCTTGGAGCGGCGCTGCTGCTTGTTCTAGGGGGCTGCCAGCAGGATGTCGATGACTCCACACAGGTGACCGAGGCGCAACTGCAGGCTCTGCAAAAGCGGGTGGAAGAGCGCTGGCAGGCACGCATTGCCCACGACTGGGGCAAGGCCTGGGAGTACAGTTCGCCCGCTTACCGAGAAGTCTTCCCTAAGCGCCTGTATGTAAAAAAGTTTTCATATACGGCGGACTGGGAGTTGACAGGGATTGAGGTAACTAACTATGATCCGTCTGCAGCTGTAGCGAGTGTGGTGGTCCGGGTCATGTCCAGGCCAACCAAACAAACCTCGGCTGCGGCTAAGGCGTTGGGCGCTATGCCCCGCAATCTGCACGAGAGGTGGATCCTCATCGACGGAGAGTGGTGGTTTAGTGCCAACTATTAGTTGTAGCTGTCGGTTGACAGCTGGCTGCGGCTAGCAATAATAGCGCTAGCAATCTGTAAGTACCTTTAGGTTGTAAACAAGACTAAACATTAGGAGTCTCCTATGAACGTAAACTTTAAGCCTCTCGGCATTGCCGCTGCTGTTGCAGCTGCTTCTGCCGGCTACGCCGGAATGGCAAATGCACAGTCCGGTGCTCTGGCTGCTGAAACTGAACTCGGCGACCTGGCCATTGTTCCTTACTACACAGTAAGGGAAGGCTACGCCACTGGCGTAAACGTAATCAACACGTCTGACCGCACTCAAGCGCTGAAAATTCGCTTCCGTCGCGCTGAAGACTCCATGGACGCGCTCGACTTTAACGTCGTGCTGTCGCCCCAGGACGTTTACACCGGCTTTATCACTGCTGACGGCGACGACATCAAGTTCGTTTCCAACGACAACAGCTGTACTGCTCCGGCCTACCCGGCTGGCGGCTTCCAAATGCCGAACATCTACCGCGGTGCACCTACCAACGTAACTAACTCAATCGATGCGACTTCTGGCTACATCGAGATTCTGAGCATGGGTTCACCTGTTACAGAAACTTCTGCTGTTGCCGTAGCTGCCAAGCACGACGCCACTGGCGTTCCTGCTGATTGTGCAGGCGTACGTGACAACTTCTTCCGCGGTGGTGTTTCCATGACTACCCGCGGTGTTGTTGACTCCGCTCTGACTGTGCAGCGCGTAACTAACCCCACAACTGGGGCGGTTGTACCGACTGACAACGTGTGGGAAGAATCCCCTAACTCATTGAAGGTATCCTACTTCATCAAGTCTGATGAGACCGGTGTTGAATTCGGTGACAACGCGGTTCATGTTGAGAACTACTTCGACGGCCCCGCCATGACCAACCAGCAGTTGGGTGTGTTTGATGGCGACCTGTGTGGCTTCGACCATCCTGACCTGAACGGTGGTTCACCCGACACTGTGTGTGGTGCAACTGGTGCTTCAATTGGTTTGTACGACGACCTGCGTACCGTACTGGGCGCCCAGACCCTGATCAACGACTGGTCCGCTAACGCAGCTGGCGACTTCACTGTCGACACAGACTGGGTTGTGACTATTCCTGGTCAGTACCTGATGGTTGACCTGCCCTTCTTCCAGGTTGGTCTGGACACGGGTTTTGACGTCTGCACCCGAGGTGGTACTACCATTACTGGCACCGGTACGGCATTTGACGGCGTGTCACTTCCCCCTTGTGACTTCCGTGACATCCCGATGACTGCAACCTTCACTGTTTACGATCGTGAAGAGCAAGGCATCGTTGTTGAAGAAGGCGACCTGGTTGTATCTCCGCAGCCTCCCAGCGAGATCCCTGTGGACGT
>Ga0070727_10004238_pt1 | contig 12359 bp, 10 predicted proteins | sample tdAd472_FD_66722 | JGI IMG/M metagenome (GOLD analysis project Ga0070727, IMG submission 66722) | Marine sediment microbial communities from the Atlantic coast under amendment with organic carbon and nitrate - tdAd47.2 | ecosystem: Environmental > Aquatic > Marine > Coastal > Sediment | place... | reverse complement strand
GTGGATGCCGTTGCCGGCGAGGTCGCGTTGCCACTCTCCGTTGGCGACGAGCGCCGTGGAGCCGAGCTCCGCGCAGGCCTCGCGCCAGCTCACGCGACGATCGGAGCTGCGGTCGACGACGACGCCGCCCGTCTCGATCGCGAGGGTCTCGGGCTCCACGCCCCAGTTCCCCGCGAGCCGGGCCAGGAACTTCAGCCGAGCATTGCGCGCGGCGTCCTTCACCGCGGGCGCCAAGGACGAGGTCGTCGTACTGCCGCCGGAGGCGTTCGCCTCGCCGTAGTCCGTGCTCCCGATGCGCGGCGTGACGTCGGCGACCTCGAGCCCGAACTCCTCGGCCGTGATCGCTGCGACGTAGGTCCGCGTCCCCGTCCCCAGGTCCTGCGACCCGACCGAGGTCACGACCGATCCGTCCGGGTCGATGCGCACCTCGACCTGGCAGGCCGGCCGACCGCCGCCGCCCCAGGTCGCGACGGCGAACCCGATGCCGGTGGCCTTGTCGCGGTCGATGGGCCCGGGCTTCGTGCGATGGCGGTGCTCGTACCAGCCGATCTCGCGCGCGGCGCGGTCGAGCTGCCGCTCGTAGAACGGATCGTCGAGGTTGCGGATCCGGAACTCGAGCGGGTCCATCTCGATGGCGTAGGCCAGCTCGTCGACCAGCGACTCGATGGCGAAGCTCGCCTGCGGGTGACCCGGCGCGCGCATCGCGCGACTCCCGTCGGTGTGCGTCATCACCGACTGGTTGGACACGTGGTGCTTCTCGGGCTTGTAGATGTAGGGCCGCCCGCTGGGGTGCGAGCCGCCGCCGATCCCGCCCAGCTTCGAGATGCGCTGGATGAGCGAGACGAAGCGCCCGTCCGACGTCGCGCCGCCGACCAGCTCCTGGTGCGACCCGCTGCGGTTGCCCGCCATGAGGAACTCGTCCGAGCGCGTGAGCAGCAGGTGGATCGGCCGGCCGAGCTCGACCGCGAGCAGGCACGCCGCCTGTCCCTCCGGCCCGATGCCGAACTTCGAACCGAAGCCGCCGCCCATGTACTGGACGGTCGTGCTCACCTTCGAGGGCGCGATGCCCAGGTGCTGCGCCGCCTCGCGCCCGGGGATGAACGTGCCCTGGGTCGAGGCGTAGATCAGCGCCTCGTCACCGCCGCGGTAGTCCACGACTATGCCGTGCGTCTCGAGGCACACGTGGTGCTGGACGGGGAGCGTGTAGGTCGCCTCGACGACGGCGTCGCACTCGGCCAGCGCGGATCGCGCCTGTCCCAGGTCGCCGTCTTCGCCCGGTCGAACGATGTTGCCGCGCGAGCTGACTTGCGGCGCGCCCTCGGCGATCGCCTGCTCGAAGGTGACGACCCAGTCGCTCTCCTCGTAGACGGCGCGGATGGCGCGAATGCCGTCCTCGGCCGCCTCCGGCGTCGTCGCCGCGACGGCGGCCACCGGTTGACCGAGGTAGCCGGTCGGGTTGCCGCCGAGGTCCATCTCGATGGCCGCCTCGACGCCCTCGACCTCCAGCGCCGGAGCCAGGTCCAGGCTCACGCTCGCCTTCGGATGCGGGCACAGGAGCAGTCGCCCGTAGAGCATGCCCGGCAGCCGGACGTCGTGCGCGTAGACCGCGCGCCCGCTGACCTTCTCGGGCGCGTCGACGCGGCGGATGTCCTTGTTCAGCAAGCGCATCGACTCGCGCGCGGGCCAGGCGATGCCCTCGACGTCGTCGATGAGCATCCACTCCTCGACGTCGTGTCCGTCGACGACCTGGGTCACGCGGATCCACTTCTTGCCCGTCGGCGCGGGGCTCGGAGGCGACTCTTGGAGCGTGCTCACTTGGCACCTCCCGCGCGCGCGGCGAGCGCGGCCTGCACGACCTGCGGTTGGGTTCCGCACCGGCACAGGTTGCCGTCGACGGCCGAGACGATGTCCTCGCGGCTCGCCTTCGGATTGCGCTCCAGGCAGGCGGTGAGCGACATCAGGAAGCCGGGCGTGCAGAAGCCGCACATGGTGGCGTCGTGCTCGCAGAAGGCTTCCTGCAGAGGCGACAGCTCGCCCCCTTCGCTCAGGCCTTCGACCGTGCGGACCTCCCGTCCGACCGCCTCGACGGCCAGCATCATGCAGGAGTAGAGCGGCTCGCCGTCGACGAGCACCGTGCACGCGCCGCAGGTCCCGCGATCGCAGACGATCTTCGTGCCGGTCAGCGGCGGCTCGGTGTGGTTGCGCAGCGCGTTGAGCAGCGTCGTGCGCGGCTCCACCTCGACCGGGACCGACTTCCCGTTGACCGAGAGCTCGATCTTCGTCTTGCCGGTGAAGCGCTGGGTTCCGTCCTGGGCCTGGGCGGCCGTGGCCGCTGTCCCCGCGGCCGCGAGGCCGCCGGCCCCCTTGAGAAATGTTCTGCGAGAGACCGTCATGGCGCCGATTCTAGCGAGAACCGGGCGCCGGCTCTCCGTCCAAGGGAATCAACCTGCGCCGTTACGCAGCCTTGGCCTCCGGGGCCCCGCTCGGCTCAGGCGATCAGCCGGAGCGCGTACGGATAGCGGTAGATCTCGCCGCGGTTCGCCGCGATGCTGGCCATGACTCCGAAGAACGCCGCCGGAACGATGAACAGGGGCAGGAGCAGCAGCAGGAGGATCCCGAGGCCCGCGAGGCAGACCAGGAGTCCCGAGATGCAGGCGTAGATGAAGAGGATCAACCAGAACGAGATCTGGAAGTTCAGCGACTCCTTCGCGTGCTCGGCGATGAACTCGCTCTCGTCCTTCTTCACGAGCCAGATCACCAGCGGGCAGAGGAAGGCCGCCACACCTCCCGACAGAAAGAGCAGGATCACCGCCCCCAGGTGGGACAACATGGCCCAGGTGCGCTCGTCGGGAGTGGGTTCGGCCGCCGGTGTCGGGTTCGTGGTCTCCATGGCGGGCGCTATACTACTGCTCTCCCGTGCCTATTTCAGGGAACCCTTCGTGCTCAGGTGTCGCGGGCTCCGAACCGATCCTCTCCATTAGATGAGCCCCCTCCGGCTACCGCTCCTGCTCGCCCTCTGCTCCGCGCTGCCCGCCTGCGGCTCCGAGACCCGAGAGCGCCCCAACCTGCTCCTGATCTCGATCGACACCCTGCGCGCCGATCACCTCGGGCTCTACGGGTACGAGCCGCCGACCTCGCCCAACCTCGACGCCTTCGCCGAGCGCTCGGTCGTCTTCGACAGGGCCATCTCGCCCACCGGCTGGACCCTGCCGGCCCTGGCGTCCTTCATGACGTCGACCTACTCCTCGACCCACGGCTGCTGGTTCTTCACCTCGACGCTCGACCCGTCCTTCACGACCCTGGCCGAGATGCTGCGCGACGCGGGCTACGACACCGCCGCCGTCGCGAGCCACGTCTACCAGGGCATGCGCCACGGGCTGCACCAGGGCTTCACGCACTACGACGACGAGCTCGTCCGCAGCGAGCAGGAGTGGAAGGACGCGGTGAACTCCGTGCCGGTCTCGGACAAGGGCGTGTGGTGGATCGAGCAGAAGGCCGCCGCGGCGGACGGCGTGCCGTGGATGCTCTGGCTCCACTACTTCGACCCGCACTACAAGTACATCGCGCAGGAGCCCTACGTGGAGACCTTCGGCGCGGAGACGGAGGCGCAGCGCTACGACACGGAGATCGCCTACACCGACGAGCACCTGGGGCGCGTGTTCGCGGCGCTCGCCGAGACCGGGCTCGACGAGAACACCCTCGTGGTCTTCTTCTCCGACCACGGCGAGGAGTTCTACGACCACGGCGCCATCGGGCACTCGCACAGCCTGTATCAGGAGCTCGTCCGCGTGCCGCTCGTGATCGGAGGACCCGGGGTGACGCCCGGCCGCGTGGCCCAGAGCGTGCGCACCATCGACGTCCTGCCGACCGTGCTGGAGCTGCTCGGCGTGGAGCCGAGGGTCGCGCTCCAGGGCCTCAGCGCCGTGCCCTTGATGCGCGGCGAACGCGCCTCCGATCGGCCCGCCGTCTCCGAGCTGCGCGTGAACTGGAACAAGCCCCAGGACAGCCTGGTGCTCGAGAACTGGAAGCTCATCCGCTACACGCAGGAGCCGAACGACCGCTACGAGCTGTTCGACCTGGCCGCCGATCCGAACGAGCAGAACAACCTGGCCGAGGCGCGCCCCGACGCCCTCGAGCGCCTGATCGACGTGCTCGACCGGGAGGTCGGCCTCGCCGAGGACGCCGCCGAGCCCTACGGCCTGATCGTCAGCGACCCGGGCGCCTCGCCGACCGAGCTGCGCCACCTGCAGGACCTCGGGTACACGGACGGCGACCGATGAGACGGCTCCTGCTCTGCCTGGTGCTCGCAGGTTGCGGCGCCTGCTCCGGCGGCGACTCCGCCGAGGTCCGCCGGACCTTCTACGCCGACGGAACCCCGTGGTCCGAGCTCGTCTACCTGCACGGCCTCCCCCACGGAACCTGGAAGACCTGGTACCCCGACGGCACGTTGAAGTCGCAGGGAACCTACGAGCTCGGCAAGCAATCCGGCGAGTGGCTCAACTACGACGAGCACGGCCGGCTCCACGTCCGCGCCCACTACGAAGCCGATCGACCCAACGGCCTGTGGGAAGCGTTCTGGGACGACGGCTCGCCGAAGCACCGCGGCAGCTTCGTCGACGGCGTGCGCACGGGCCTCTGGAGCGAGTGGTACCAGAACGGACAGAAGTCCTCCGAGGGTCCCTACGAGGACGGCGAGCGCGAAGGCATGTGGAAGATGTGGTTCCCCGACGGCCGCCTGGGCGGCGAGGGCAACCTCACCGAGGGACTCCCCCACGGCCCGCAGATGATCCGCGCCGAGAACGGCATCGTGCGCACGGGCGAGATGATCGACGGCCGGGAGCAGGGCCCCTGGATCTTCTGGCACCCGGGCTACCCGGAGGTGAAGCGAAAGGCCGGCGAGGTGAACTACGTCGACGGCGCGTTCCACGGCGAGCACGTGCAGTGGGACGAAGCGGGCAACGTGATCTCCGTGGGCGAGTGGGATCACGGCGTGCCGGTCGGCGACTAGCTAGCTGGCAGTGTCCCTGGCTCGGCACGTGGACTTCGGTCGGGGCGGGGGACGTACGGAGCCAGAGCAAATCCCCCCTCACCGAACGATCCCGCTGATTGACCGTTGATCGGTGGCCGTCGCGCAACTCGTACCTCTCAGGGGGGGGGCGGGATTGCTCTGGCCCCGCACGTCCCTATCCTGGCTCCATGAAGCGTTCCCCGCGTCGGTTTCGAACTCTCGCCTGTCTGACCCTCGCGTGCACCGCCTTCGCGCCGGTGGCATCCGCCGCCATTCAGGACTCCTCTCCGCTCATCGTCGCCACGAAGGAAGCCGCTCCCTTCTCCTTCCGCGGCGAGAGCGGCAGCTGGCAGGGCATCAGCATCGAGCTGTGGAAGTCGGTCGCGAGCCGGCTCGGACTCGACTACGAGTTCCGGGAGGCGTCGCTCGAGGACCTGATCGGCGGGCTGACGGACGGGCGCTTCGACGCCTCCGTGGCGGCGCTCACGGTCACGGCCGAGCGCGAGGCGCGGATCGACTTCACCCACGCGTTCCACCCGTCCGGCCTCGGTATCGCCGTTCCCGTGGAGGACTCGGTCGGGCTCTTCGCCGCCGCCAGGCGCCTGCTCTCCGCGCGCTTCTTCCAGGCCGTCGGAACGCTGCTCCTCATCCTGTTCCTGGGCGGCGCCGTGCTCTGGTTGCTGGAGCGCAAGAAGAACGCGGAGCAGTTCGGCGGCACGACGGCGCGCGGCCTGGGCGCCGCGTTCTGGTGGTCGGCGGTGACGATGACCACGGTCGGCTACGGGGACAAGGCCCCCGTGACGACGGGCGGCCGCCTCGTCGCCGTCGTGTGGATGTTCGCGAGCGTGATCATGATCTCGGGACTCACGGCCACGATCGCGTCCACGCTCACGGTCTCGCAGCTCGAGAGCTCCGTCTCCGGTCCCGACGACCTGGACTCGGTCGGACGCGTCGGCTGCGTGAGCGGCTCCACGGGCGAGTCCTACCTGCGCGACCACGGCCTCGCCCGCGCGGCCTACCCGAATGCCAAGGAAGCCATGGAGGCCCTCGCGCAGGGCAAGGTCGGCGCGTTCGTCTACGACGCTCCGATCCTGCGCTACCTCGCCCACAACGACGAGCGGGTGACGACGCTGCCGGTCACGTTCGAGCGCCAGGACTACGCGCTGGCCTTGCCCCTGGGCTCGGCCCTGCGCAAGCCGGTCAACGCGGCGCTGCTCGAGATCACGAGCGACGACGGCTGGCACCTCGTCCTCGACCGCTACCTGGGCGCGGCGCGCTGAGGGGAGCTTCGGCGCCCGGCGAGCATCTTCCGACTGCGTCTCGCCGACGCGCTCGGTGTCCCAGAAGAACTCGGTCACCATGGCGCTCTCCCGCGCTCGCCGAACGCCGGCCTCCAGGCTACTCCGCGGGCTTCAACACCATCATCGGCCAGCTCTCGTGCTCGATGACCCGCGTCGCGAACGTCCGCTCCAGCTCCGCCTCGATGGCCTTGTAATAAGGTTGGAAGAACTCGACGCGCTGCGGGCCGCGGAAGACGCGGTGGGACAGGTCGACCGCGACCGGCCCGGCTTCGACGGCGGGAGCCAGCGCGCGGACGGCGGGCGCGATCTGCTCCGGTGAGTGGCCGGCCATGGCCGCTTCGGCGAGGACGTCGACCCAGCGCTCCTCGCGCACTCCCGGGAGCTGAATGGAGATGTCGATGGCCCAGTCGCCGGTGGAGATGAGCAGGCCCTGCGCTCCGATGGCCTGCTCGACCGCTTCGGCGCGCGCGCTCATCTCGAAGCCCTGGTCGAAGCTCGCGCGGTGGTGCCAGCCGGCGGCACCCTGCACGAGGATGAGGACGGCGGCCGCGAAGGCCGGACCGCGGTCGGCCATCATCTCCCTCGGCACGGAACGGGCGGCGGCGAGCGCCATGAACGGCGCCGTCCCGAGGAAGTAGGCGCCCTTCTCCGCCACGCCCCAGACGAGGAAGAAGAGGGTGGAGGGAACGATCAGCGCGGCCAGAGCGATGCGCTCGGTCAGCGGCGTCGAGCGGCGCGACAGGGAGACCAGCGCCAGCGGCATGAGCAGCAGCGTCGGCCACAGCCAGCCGTCCAGGATCATCCACCAGGCGCGCGGCGGGCGGTAGAAGTCGGAGATCTGTCCGCGCACCTGGCTCGTGTCGAGGGTGAAGCCCAGGCCGCGCATCGCGTTCGCGCCGGCCACCGAGAGCAGCGCGGCGAGACCCAGCACGACCGCGACGACGACGAGCCCGCGCCGGCTGCACATGCAGTGTTGCCGGCCGCGCGCGTGGACGACGAGCGCGATCCAACCCGGCATCAACAGCACGGCGGTGATGTGGCTCCCGTAAAGCAGGGGCACCGTGAGCGCCGAGAGCCCCAGGGCCACGGGCACCCAGCGCCAGGGCGCGAGCATGACGACCAGCGCTCCCACCGCGACGGCCGCGAGGTGCACGGCGTGGACCTCCACCGTGGTCGAGAAGAACCAGACCGCCGGGGTGACGCCCAGCAACATCGCCGCGAAGAGCGCGCGGTCGCGGTCGATCCCGCAGCTCCGGCACAGGAGGAAGGTGCTCCCCACCGCGACGGCCCCGCTGACCTGACTGAGCGCGCGAGGAACCAGGAGCGGATCGTCGCTCCCCAGGAGCGCCCCGAGCGCGCGACAGAGCGGGAGGTAGAGGACGTGGTAGTAGCTCTCGCCCGTCCCGCGGGCGAAGAACTCCACCAGGCCGGCGCCGTCGGAATAGAAGCGCTCCTGCGCGGTGGCGACGTAGAGCAACCCGAAGCCCAGGGCGAGCACGATCCCCCAGAACCAGTCGGAGCGGCGCATCGGCCATACGGTACCCGGAAGGGGCGCGATACCGAACCAGGTTCATCGCTGCAGCTGGTTCGGTATCACGCTCCCCGTTATGTTCCGCGGGTGAAGATCCTCTTCCTCTCCCAGCGCGTGCCCTATCCCCCGAACCGGGGGGACAAGATCACGACCTGGCGGTTGATCGAGCGGATGCGCCGCGAGCACGAGGTCGCGGTCCTGGCCTTCGCGCACGACGCCGCGGACCTGAAGGCCGCCGAGGACCTGAACGCGATGGGCATCGAGACGGTGCCCTTCCCGCACAACGCGAAGGCCGCCAAGCTGCGCTCGCTCCCGCTGCTCCTGGGTCGCACGCCGATGACGCTCGGCGTGTACGGCTCGCGCGAGCTCCAGCGCGAGACCGATCGCCGCATCGCCGCGGCCGACGTCACCTACGCCTACTCGTCCTCGATGGGCGCGTTCTTCCTGCCCCACACGGACGCGCGGCGCGTGATGCACTTCGCGGAGCTCGACTCGGACAAGTGGCGCCAGTACGCCGAGCGGACGAGCTTCCCCGCGAGCTGGGTCTACCGGCGCGAGTGGCGCACCCTGCGCGAGTTCGAGAAGCGCCTCGCTCACTCCTGCGAACAGAACGTCTTCTGCACGCCGCTCGAGCAGCGCATCTTCGACGAGGCCATCCCCGGAGCCCCCTCGACCGTGCTCCGCAACGGCGTCGACCTGGAGACCTTCCGACCCGCCCCCGACGAGGCCGAGCCGAACCACCTCGTCTTCACCGGCGTGATGGACTACTACCCGAACATCGAGGGCTGCGTCTTCTTCGTGAACGAGGTGCTCCCGCGCGTGCGCTCCGAGTTCCCCGACGCGCGCTTCACCATCGTCGGCGCACACCCCACGCCGGAGGTCGAGCGGCTCGCCCAGGAGCCCGGCGTCACCGTGACCGGCTTCGTCGACGACGTCCGCGACCACATGCGGCGCGCGTCGATCTCCGTCGCCCCCATGCACATCGCGCGCGGGATCCAGAACAAGGTGCTCGAGGCCATGGCCATGGGGCTCCCGGTCGTCGGCACCGAGTCGGCCACTCAGGGAACCGACGGCGCGGCCGGCCGCGACTTCCTGCTCGCCGACGACGCCGAGCCCTTCGCGGAGGCCGTCCTCGGGCTCCTTCGCGATCCGGGGCGCGCTCGGGAACTGGGCGCCCAGGGACGCCGTTTCGTGGAAGAGAACTACGACTGGGAAGTGGTCCTTCGGCCGCTGGATCGTATCCTCACCGGTCTTCCTCAAGAGGAGCACGCAGCATCATGAGCCACCAATCTCTCGCCACGGAATTCGACAGCTGGGTCGGCAACGGCCGCGCGGATTCACTCGAAGAACACCACAAGGACGTCGTCCACCAGGTCATCGCCAAGATCAAGGTCGGAGCCGGCCACAAGGTCCTCGACCTCGGCTGCGGCAACGGCTGGGCCACGCGCATCTTCGGCAAGATCGCGCCGGGCTCCCAGGGCGTCGGCATCGACGTCTCGCCGCAGATGATCGCGCGCGCCGAAGAGCTGCACGTCCTCACCCACCGCTGCCGCTACCAGGTCGACTCCTTCGAAGAGCTCTCCTTCAAGGAAGGCATGTTCGAGCGCGTGTTCTCGATGGAAGCGCTGTACTACGCGGTCGACGTCGACAAGGCGCTCTCCGAGGCGTTCCGCGTGCTGAAGCCCGGCGGCGACATCGACATCATCATCGACTTCTACAAGGAGCGCCCGGCCACCGAGGGCTGGGCCGAGAAGGTCCCGGTCACGATGCACTTCCTCGGCGAGGGCGAGTGGAAGAAGCGCTTCGAGAAGGCCGGCTTCACCGACGTCACGACCGAGCGCATCATCGACTCGCGCGGCCCGGGCGACGAGGCCACCTTCCAGCCCGACGAGTGGTACGCGTCGTGGGCCGACAAGGTCGCGATGCACGAGGCCGGCAGCCTCTGGATTCGAGGTAAGAAGGCTTGAGCGCGCCGCAGCCCGGGATCCTGCTCGACCCGTCGGGAGCGCCGAACTTCCTCGTGTTGCGCGTCCTGAGCGACGAGTCGGGCGTGGCCGCGGAGGTCGCCCGCCTCCCCGGCCTCGCCGAGAGCCTCTCGAGCGAAGAGGGTTCCGTGACGTGCACCGTGGCCTTCGGTCCGGACTTCTGGCGCCGCGTCCACGGCGAGGCCCCCGCCGAACTGACCCCGTTCCCGGGCTTCTTCGGCAGCGGCGGCCAGGCCGTCGATACGGGGGGCGACCTCCTCCTGCACGTGGCGACCGAACACCGCGAGCTCGCGTTCGACCTCGTCTCCACCGCCATGAATGCCCTCGGCGGCCGCGTCGAAGTCCTCGACGACGTCCAGGGCTTCCGCTACTGGGACTCGCGCGACCTCACCGGCTTCATCGACGGCACCGAGAACCCGGCCGCCGACGAGCGCGCCGAGGTCGCCCTCATCCAGGACGAGGACCCGACCTTCGCCGGCGGCAGCTACGTCCTCGCCCAGCGCTACGTCCACGACCTCGCCAAGTGGTCGACGATCCCCGACGACGAGCAAGAGAAGATCATCGGCCGCAGCAAGCCCGACAGCGTCGAGCTCGACGACGACGTGCGGCCCGAGACTTCGCACATCAGCCGCGTCGTGATCGAGGAAGACGGCGAGGAGCTCGAGATCGTCCGCCACAGCTCGCCCTACGGAGACGCGCGCGAGGCCGGGCTCTTCTTCATCGCCTACAACCGCACGCGTTCGACCTTCGACAAGATGCTGGCGAACATGTACGGCAGCTCGGACGACGGGCGCTCGGACGCGCTGATGGGCTACAGCGACGCGGTGACGAGCGCCTACTTCTTCGCGCCGTCGGCGGAGCTCCTGAGTTCGCTGGCGAAGTAGCCGGCGACGCTCTGGCGGATCGCGGCGAACCGGCTCGCCGCGATCCGGGAGAGATTCGTCGAAGCGGGATCGTATGCCAGTGCCGCGAGACCCGGGGCGCGCCGCGACGCCCTGGGGCGCGCTCCTTCGATCCCCCTAAGCCCCTTCATCGACTCGCCTTGCAGCTCGCCACGGCGCGCAGGCGGGCGCTCTCCGGATCGAGTTTCGGGAACATGATTATCCTCGGGAGCGTCGAACTCGACGTTCGCACCGAAGCGTCTCTTGGCAATCCGGCGCTTCGGCAACCCGGCCGAGGAGAGATGGATGCAGAGTTGTAAGCCTGGCCTGAGGTGCCTCGTGGCGGCGCTGAGCACGGCTGCATGGATCAGCGCGCAGCAGGGCCCGCCCTTTCACGTGACGATCACGGCGGACGCGGGTTCGACCGGCTCGCAGATCGCTCAGGACTTTGGAGCGGCGTGGTCGCTGACCCTGACTCCCTGCACGACGGAGACCAACACACTCGTGATCGACACCAACGCGGTCACGAGTTGCTTCAATGGAGAGGTGCGCTTCACGTTCCTGCCGGGCGGCGGAACTCTGAACCAGAGTCGGCCGATGGAGCTCACGCTCGATTGCGGCAGCGGTCCGCTGGGAATCATCGGCGGACCGGTCGGAGCTCCGGTGTCCGCCGTGTTCGACTTCGCCGGCGACGTGCAGCAGCTCTCTTCCGGCGTCAACTCCTTCAGCAGCGGGTCGGACACGATGACGGTAACCGCCGTCTTCCCGAGCGGCTCCGGCGGCGGAGGAGGCGGCGGTGCGAAGGAACTCAACCGCATCGACCTCGACAACGGCGGCGATGCGCTGTCGTTCATCAACACGCCCTACCTGGGGAGCGACCCCGCCGCCGGGAACTTCAGCGGCGACTTCTACTGGAAGGTCATCCCCAGGCAGGCTGTTCAGAACGTCCACTCCGGCCGAACTCTCTGGGGCACGGAACAGCACATCTTCGACCTGGACTGGTCCGACTTCTCGCCGCTCTGGGCCTACATGATCACGACCTCGGTCGCCGGGACGGACCTGAGCCTGGAGCCCGTCCTCTCCACCGGAACACCGGGTGTCGTCGTCCCCGAGTTGAGCAACGCGGGCCTCACCTCGCCCTCTCCGGGCAGCTGCCCCAAGCCGGGGTACGTGGGCGGCTGGGTCCTCTCCGACCTGTTCGCCGACACGGCAACCGGCTCGCTGATCCCGCTGATGCAAGGCACGGACCCGGGCGCGGACGACTACTTCCTGGCGAACGGCTTCGTCGACTGGTCCTTCGTTCACTTCTTCCCCGGGAACAACCAGGGCAGCGGACCTCAAGCGGTCTTCCAACCGAGCCCCAACGGCTGCGGCTCGGGCTTCTCGGGCTCGGCCTCCTTCCAGTGGTTTCGATCCCAGGACGGCGTCAGCCCTTTCGGCGACGGCGGTGAGAACCAAGGCGCGGCGACGCTCGCCCCCACCGGCTCGGGAACCGGCACCGTGATCGGCAGCCGCAGCCGCTACGGCGGCTTTCACACCGGAGGCACCGGCACCCTGGGCAGCAGCCTGATTCCGGAAGAGCAGCACGCCGGCGCCGACCTCGCCTTCTTCTTCGGCGGCATGACGCTCAGCATGAGGGTCAACACGCAGTAC
>Ga0070727_10004237_pt1 | contig 12360 bp, 6 predicted proteins | sample tdAd472_FD_66722 | JGI IMG/M metagenome (GOLD analysis project Ga0070727, IMG submission 66722) | Marine sediment microbial communities from the Atlantic coast under amendment with organic carbon and nitrate - tdAd47.2 | ecosystem: Environmental > Aquatic > Marine > Coastal > Sediment | place... | reverse complement strand
GGAGCTCATTTCTGTCACCACTCCTGCTATTTCCATCGCCTCAATCATGCGTGCTGCTCGGTTATAGCCTATTTTTAATTTACGCTGCACCGCTGAAATAGAAGCCCGTCGTGATTGCGTGACAAATTGCACGGCCTCATCATAAAGCTCATCCTGCTCCGCATCATCGCCGCCGTTGTTCGAACCTGGCATTAGCGCCGACTCCGGTGGCCCTTCTAAGACTTCATGGATGTATTGCGGTTCACCCCTTCTGACCAGATCTTTCACCACGCGGTGTACCTCGTCATCAGCAACGAAAGCACCATGCACGCGGATAGGCACACCCGAACCTGGCGGTAGATAAAGCATGTCGCCATGCCCTAATAATTGTTCCGCGCCGCCCTGATCAAGTATCGTACGTGAATCAATTTTTGAGGATACTTGGAATGCTATACGCGTCGGTACATTAGCCTTAATCAACCCGGTAATCACATCTACAGATGGGCGCTGCGTCGCCAAGATCATATGAATACCTGCAGCCCGAGCCTTTTGTGCGATACGAGCAATTAGCTCTTCGACCTTTTTACCGACAATCATCATCATGTCGGCGAACTCATCAATCACCACCACAATATAGGGCAAGGTCGACAAATTAGGACGTTCCTCGACTAATAAATCATCTTCCGGTTTCCACAGCGGGTCCGGCAATGGCGTCCCCGCTTTCTCAGCATCTTTCACCTTACGGTTGTAACCACCTAGGTTGCGCACACCTAAAGTCGCCATTAAACGGTAACGACGCTCCATTTCAGCGACACACCAGCGCAGCCCATTTGCCGCTTCCTTCATATCGGTAATAACAGGAGCCAGCAAATGGGGAATACCATCATATACCGACAATTCCAGCATTTTGGGGTCAATCATGATGAGCCGAACGTCTTCCGGCGTGGCTTTATAGAGCAAGCTCAGCAACATCGCATTAACGCCCACGGATTTACCTGAACCGGTGGTTCCAGCCACCAGCAAATGGGGCATTTTCGCCAAATCCGCGACGACGGGAACGCCCCCAATATCATGCCCTAGTGCTAAGGTCAGCGGGGATGAACGGGAGTCATATTGCGATGACGACAGCACCTCCCCCAAGCGGACAATTTGACGGTCTTCATTGGGTATCTCAATTCCTACCACAGATTTGCCGGGGATCACTTCAACCACTCGCACGCTAATCACTGCTAGCGAACGCGCTAAATCCTTGACCAAATTACTAATTCGGCTCACCTTTACACCAGGAGCCGGCTGAATTTCAAAACGCGTAATAACCGGCCCGGGTTGTACCGCCACCACCTCAATTTCAACACCAAAATCTTTGAGTTTGATTTCTAACAGCCGCGACATGGCTTCCAATGTTTCCTTGGAATAACCCTTATGCTTGCTGGTATCTGGTTTATCCAATAAAGACAAAGGTGGTAGCGTACCAGTTACTTCTGCTTCAAAGAGGTTCGTCTGGCGTTCCTCTTGTACACGCTTACTGGGTTCCTGCTTTTGAAGCAACGCCGTTATTTTGGGTGGCTCACGTTTAACTTCCTTTTCGATATGCACTTCAAACGCACGCTTGCGCACTTCCTGTACTTTTTGGGTAGTTTTCCTCTCCTCAAAGTATTTGCGAATACGGCGTATTGAAGAAACCAGGAAATCAAAAGTCTTTAACACAAACAGACCGATCCCATCCATCATTCTGAGCCAAGAAATACCCGTAAAAATAGTTAGCCCAATAAGGAATAGAGAGAGCAACAGCAGGGTACTGCCTGCCTCATTAAACCCTCCTAAAAACAGACTTTGCACAAGCTGCCCAAGAATTCCACCGGACGTTTCAGGCAGCTCCCAGACATATTCATTAAAATGAAAGCTCGCCAGCCCGGTTCCTGCGATCATAACCAAAACAAAACCCAGACTATGTAAGCCGAACAACGGCCAGTTCCATGGTTTATCTTGTCTGCTTTCGCGAAAAATTAACCAGGCGCGATAGGCAAGCATCACGGGGAACAAATAGGCAAGATAGCCTAAAGTAGATAAAAGCACATCAGCAAACCAGGCGCCTATTCGACCCGCATTATTCATCACTTGCGCGTCCACAACGCCAGTATAGGTCCAACCCGGGTCTTGGGGGTTGTAACTAAAAAGTGCTAACAGCAAATAAGCACAAAGCGCCACCGAGCCAATTAACGCCCCCTCTTTTAAGCCATGAGCTAAATGAGTTGAAAACTGACTCTCTTTTAGTTTTTCTTTCTCGGCTTGTTTTAACTTTTTATTCAACGTTTTTCCCGACGAAATCTTGTGGCACCCGAACCTCACGCCCCTAAAAATAGACCGAGTTTAGCGGATTAGAGGCTTTTGCGCATTGCCTTTTTTTGATCCTCTAATGATTGACGGCAACCGATTGAAAACTTTGAAAATTTCACACTTTAGCTAATTCTAAAAAACCGCTGCTTCTAAAAAGAATATCTGTAATAGATATTTAGACTAAAGATAACATCTTCCAATAATTCATGGGCTTATAAAACTTTCTAATAAAGCATCGTGAAGTATGAATTTGTATTAATTTAATGATCGAGTTATATAAGTGCTAACTGTTCAGGAAAGCTTCCTCCTTGAACATGGAGAGGTACAAAAGACCATGTCGATAAGAGCAAGGGTACATTTATTCTCCAGTATTATGATGTTTTTAGCCGGAGCATCTTTGTTTTCATTTCCGTGTTACGCAGGGGAAGATGAAAAGCTCAACCTTAATTTACACATAGCTCCCAGCCCAATACTCCCGCCAATTTTGAATAGTTACGCCTCAGATGACTATATGTCCTTGTACGCCAATAAACCAAGCCCTGCCATTCAATCAAATAGACACTATGCGTTTGGGTTAGTACGCTTTAAAGCTGACAAAACTCTGCGTATTCGCGGTTGGGAAATTAGCCAAAATGTATATTTTGGGCAAGCAAAGATTGGCAAAAAGTGGGGAGTCGGACTGGTTGTTGACCGCGGCAGCCACTATTACGGACTCAACAACCACGGTATATCTTATCTGAAAAAGTTTTAGCCAAGCACTGCCATAAATAGCACTGTTATACAGTGCTACAAGACTAAACGACCGCGCGTCGGCTCTTGCCAACTCAGCCAATCACTCTTTGAAAATCAGGTAATGCATCCAACATTGCTTTGCCATAACTTTTCGTTAGTATGCGCTTGTCTAATAGTGTAATCCTTCCTTTGTCTCCTTCTGAGCGCAGCAAGCGTCCACAGGCCTGCTTCAGGCGTATGGCGGCGTCAGGCACACTGATTTCCCAGAACGGATTACGCCCCAGATCTGTTAGCCATTCGTTTAGTGCTGCTTCGACCGGGTCACTAGGAACGGTGAAAGGCAGTTTAGCGATAATGACGTGGCTTAGATAATTTCCCGGCAAATCGATACCTTCAGTAAGACTCGCTAAACCAAAGATAATGCTGCCTCTCCCCGCATCGATTTTTTCGCAATGACGCCTAACCAGCATCTGTTTGGAATAATCATCCTGCATAATTACCAGTGACTTGAGCGATTCATCCAACGCCTTGTGAACGGCATGCATTTGCTGTCTGGCTGTAAAAATAACCAGCGTTGCTTTTTGCGGTTCAATGAGTTGATTGAGCTGCTCAACTAAGACTTGCGTGAATTGCTCTGCATCCCGAGGGTCAGCTGCACCTTGCGGCACCTCAAAGGTAGCATTCTGATTATAGTAAAATGGGCTTGGTACTATTTTATAGCGGGTTCCTGCTGGTAAGCCCATCCGCATTTTGGTACGTTCAAACTGATCTACAGAAGTCAGTGTTGCGGAAGTCAGTACTGCGCCAAAACAGGCGGACCACAGCATGTTTGACAATAGATCCGCGGCCATAATTGGACTACTCCAAAGCTCATAATCTGGTTGCCCCAGAGTATCCACTTTCATAATCCAGCGAGCTGTGGGGGCTGTCGCGGATGTCACCGCACTCTCATCCTGCGCGTAGGATTGCCAAAGCATATTGGCGGCATGGCAGCGCCCCAACATAAGTGCTAAACGTGGATACTGGCGATCGACTACCGACCTGATCTCTAGATCGTTCTTACTTTTTTCCAACAGACAATCACTGACCGCTTCCAAGGCAACACATACTCTCCCATATTGAAGCGCCAGATTTTTCGCTATTATCCGTAATCCATCAGGCACCTCGCCCCGTTTAAAACGCCATTGCAGATTATCTATTGCATCTGAATTTTCGACGATACTGCTGACTATTTCCAAAGCAAAAATAAGATTTTCTTCAATTGCTTTTTGCGTCTCCGGTAGTTTTTTCAGCTGCTCATCTAATTCTGCGGAATAACCAACTTGCCCCATCAGTTGAGCCAAAAGTTTGGGGATTTGTTCCAACCACTGTTTGCTGGCTTTGATGCGAACCTGATAATTAAAATGGGATAGTGCTTTATCCGGCAAATGGTGCGCTTCGTCAAAGACATAAATGGTTTCCGCCGGTACTGAAAGCAACGCACCTCCACCCAGCGCTAAATCCGAAAGCACTAAGTCGTGATTCGCCACAATCACATCCGCTTCAACAATTTCTTTACGTGCTGAAAAATAACTGCATTCTTTAAAGTAGCTACATTGCCTGTTGGTGCATTGGCGGTGATCTGTCGTCACGGGTTGCCATTGCTTACCACTAAGTGCTTCACGCCAGCCGTCTCGATCACCATTCCAGGTATTTTCCTCAATGGCGGCAAGCATCTGTTGATAGAGCTTTAGCGTCGGCTCATCCAGCTTTGCAGCCAATTCATCCTCAAACAGTGTTAGTTCTGGGCCGAGTGAGGCATTGATATCAAGAAGAATATCTAACTTCGAGCGGCAAATGTACCTCCCTCTCCCCTTCGCGATCGCGAAACTGAAGGACAAACCGCTATGTCGAAGTAAATCCGGTAGGTCTTTCTGCACCAGTTGTTCTTGCAGCAATACCGTTGCTGTAGAAACCACCAGCTTCTTTTCTTTGGCCAGCGCGACCGGCAAAGCGGACAGCATATAGGACAAGGTTTTACCCGTCCCCGTGCCCGCCTCGATAACACAGATATGAGACTCCCCCAACCGCACCCCGGTTGCATCCTCCTGAATGCAGCCCAGTGTTCTCGCAATTTCAGCAATCATCAGCCGCTGCCCCGTACGCGGCTTAAACCCTTTATTTTTTAGCACTAACCGGTAAGCATCCTGAATAGCATTTTTAAGATCAGCTGAGAGCATTCGAACCAATCACCCCACCGGAAGGAACACCGCAGTGGCGATGCGATGTACAATTTTATTAATAGTGCGCTCGGTGCGATCAGCCGTAATTTTAGCTATCATGTCCTGCAACATGATGAGCTTGCCAAACAACCGTTCAAAGCTCAAATTGACCGGTTCGTCCACACTATTCGTCAATAAATAAAGCTCCCCGCTGGCGTCACGGCGATGCGCTAAGCGCCAAGCAACGATTTCTATATTCCTGGCGCAGTTGTATAGCTTTTGCGAATCCAATTTGTCGAGCATAAAGAGTTCCGCATTTTCGTTATAGGCACGATAAAACATCCCTCTGAGACCAACACCTAAGGCAAACACACGGTCTCCTTCAAAATTATCGTCAAAACTGAGCAACATCGCGTCGATACTTTCCCGGTAATTCAGCTCGGCAAAGCGCAAATTTTTAGGATCAGAAAAAATTTGTTCGGTACGCTCGGCAATAGTGTGCATACCATTTTTTTGCAATTCTCTAGGGTTTCGTTTATAGAGCTTGTACACCAAACGCTTGAGTAACATATTGGTTTGTTGAATATGGCTATCACCCACCATATTGATATCGGACTTCGCCAGATTTTGAATAAGCCCTGAATTGGAACCACAACTGGAAATCGCTATCAAACAAGCAATTAAGCAACTTAAACGAATCAGTTTACTGTAGACTCTGGATAACATTCCGGGTGCTCTGCTAATAACGAACACGCATGATATAGGACTGTAAAAGATGGAACAACTGGATCACATTATAGCCATACTTGCAATTACCATGGGAGTCGGCTGGGCCAGCGGTATCAACCTATACGCCACCCTACTGATGCTCGGTATCATGGCCAACACCGGCCATATTGCCTTACCAGCAAATCTTGACATACTAGCTGATCCTTTGGTGATGTCGGCAGCGGGCCTAATGTACATGGTTGAATTTACCGCCGACAAGATCCCTGGCGTCGATACGGGCTGGGATAGCATCCACAGTTTTATCCGTATCCCAGCTGGCGCTGTATTGGCGGCAACGGTAATTGGCGACACTAGTCCCGCTATTGAGCTAGCGGCGGCTATCGTTGGCGGGAGTCTGGCTACAGCCTCGCATGCCGCTAAAGCGGGCAGTAGAATCATCGTCAATACTTCTCCCGAACCCTTTAGCAATTGGCTGGTTTCGTTGGGGGAGGATATCGCGGTATTTATAGGATTATGGACAGCTATTCAACATCCGTGGATATTTCTAGTGTTGTTGCTTGCTTTTCTCATTCTTCTCATTTGGCTGCTGCCAAAAATATGGGCTGGGGTTAAAAAGGTTTTTTGTGCGATCTCACGATTTTTCAACAGCTCAGTAACAAACCAAGATTCCAAGCCCGCTATTCCCGTGATCAAAAGCAATAAAGACTCGTTTTAAAAAGAGTTTACCGAAATAGTGGTTAAGAACCTCCGACTAATTCAAATACCTCAATGGAAGAAACTTCAGCTTAGTCCTATACTTTCAGCCTAAAGCTTTACCGCACCAGGATTGTAAATCGAATGATAATATCTTTACCCTTAGGTCTTCGTACTCTGATTCGTCAGATAATACCTGCCATCATCACAATTTTTTTGATCGTGCCTGTATTTGCCGATGACGACAAAGCGGCAAGTAGTTTCTATGAAGACGCTGTAACACAATTTAATGAACAAAAATATGAAGCGGCCATTATTCAGCTTAAGAATGCATTACAAAAAAACCCACGCTTACTCCCTGCCCTAGTCCTTCTGGGACAAGCTCATCTAAAAGCCGGTAACTACGCTGCGGCCGAAACAACACTTAAAGACGCCGGCGAATTAGGAGCAGATCCCTCCCTATTAGCCATACCTCTGGCAAAAAGCTACATGGCGCAGTTTAAGCATGATATTTTTTTAGCTCAGTCGCTACCTAAACTACCGAAAAAAATACTTGCCGAACTGCTCGTATTACGCGCTCAAGCCGCACTAGAAATTGGTAATGATAAGGCGTTTCTGGACGCCTTGAACGATGCGGAAAATATAGATCCTAATGCTACCGAACTACTTGCCACAAAGGCCACTCGGTCGATGCAGTTAGGTGAGCTTACTGAAGCGGAAAAAATCATTGATAGATTGCTCGACCTTTATCCACGCAGCCCAGACAGTTGGATTGCTCAAGCATCACTCAAGCAACTTCAAGGAGATCCGGAAAGTGCACTTAAAAACTATGACCTAGCCCTTTCCTTGGACCCAGAGCGCAGTGAAGCTCGCATTGCCAAGGTAAGCCTATTGCTCGACCTTGGTAGAGATAATGAAACCACACAGGAACTCAAAAAACTATCGGAAACCCGTAGCGCAGACCCCCGCGTATCCTATCTACGTTCTATTAAGCTCGCACGTGCCGGCGACGAACATGGCAGCCGGGATGCGCTCAACAGGGCTCTTAATGTCATCGAAGTGATGGGGCCAGAAATCGTAGACCGAAATCAGCAATTAATACTGATCTCCGCCATAGCCAACCTCAACCTGGGTAACAAGGATTTTGCTCTACTTAACTTTGAAAAATACGTAAAAATGGGAGGCAATGAAGTTGGACCACTCATATCGTTGGCTAAACTTTATGTCGGTAGAGGTGACTACCTTAACGCCACTGATATTTTAGAAAAACTAATGGAGCAGATTCGATTTACCCCCGACCTGATATCACTGCTGACCGAGGCCTATCACGGCGCAGGACAGCATCAAAAAGCCGTTAACCTGCTCGAATACGCGACATCCAATGCCTATAATTTCCCCCAATTGAATACCAGGTTGGCTATTTCCCGGCTCCAGGCGGGCTATATTGACCGGGGCATGCAGGATCTAGAGAAGATTTTCAATAAAACTGAGACAAAAGAGCTCGCGGGTATGCCACTCGTGCTGATGTATTTAAACAGAGGAGACTTTAGTCATGCCCATCAAGCCTCTGAACAGCTGTTAACGTTAGAACCAGAAAATCTGACTTACATCAGTTTACTTGCCATCAGCAAAGTCAGCCTGGGTGATCTTAAACAGGCACGACAGCTATTTAAAAAGCTGCTAACCAATGACGCCTCACGGACTACGGCGGAAATAAATCTCGCTAAAATTGACACCTTGGAACACAACTTTACCGAGGCTAAATCGCTATTATCTGCAGTGCTTAGCCGAGACCCGAAAAATAGCCAAGCAATGCTAGAAATGTCGCGCATTTCAATGCGTGAAAACAACACTCGCGATGCCCTCAAGTGGGCTAGCGACGCAACTACCGCTAACCCCGAGTCATTCAATATCAAACGGTATTTAATTGAACTTTTAATCCAAACTGGCGAACTAGCCGAAGCGGCCAAGTACGCCACAGAACAAGCGGAAAAATATCAAAACAACCTTTATGTACTCGAAACTCAACTAAAAGTACTGATGGCACAAAATGAGACCAAGCAGGCACTGGGGCTGCTTAATAAAATGGCCAGTTTAGCGGCATCCAATCCTGACTGGCTCCTGCGCATTGCGCGCTATCAAATCGCTTTAGATGCTCAAGAGCAGGCAAGTTACGCACTTTTTAAAGCGCTTCAGAGCAATCCAATGCACTCCGAGTCCAGAGTCTTGTTGACAGAAACACAGTTATCACTTGGCCGAATAGATGAAGCAACAGACAATGCTAAATTTCTAGCGAATAAATTCCCAAAAATGGCTATCGGCTTTCGTCTTCTCGGCGATCTGATGATGCAGCAAAAAAAATACCCGGAGGCAGAACAGCAATATAAAAAAGCACTTTCGCGTCAGTCACTATCAGAATTAACTTTACGACTGCATATAGCGCAGCGACGCGGTAAAGAATTGAGCTCAGCAGAAACGACATTAACCCGTTGGTTAAGTAAAAACCCAGAAGACCTGCTCATTAAAAACGCATTAGCGGAATTTTATGTTGCCCAAAATAAATACAGCGATGCGGCCAAGGTCTATTCCCAACTCATCGCATTACAACCTCAAAACCCCTACTTGCATAATAATTTAGCCAATACGCTACTCTACCTACAAAGACACAATGAGGCGATGGCATCCGCGCAGCGTGCTTATGAGATACTGCCCAAAAACCCGTCAATAAACGACACTCTGGGTTGGTTACTTATTCTCAGTGGTGACTTTGAACAAGGCTTGTCCTACTTACGTGAAGCATTAACTCGTGCAGCGGACAATGCAGAAATACGTTACCATATCGCTGTTGCACTACACCATTTAGGGCGCGACCAAGAGGCTTTATTAGAGCTCAACCGGATTCTTAAACGACCTCAAAATTTTAATGGTCGTAAAGAGGCAGAAGCACTGAAAATTCAGCTCGATGGCTAGACACGGCACCAAGTGTCGGTTTTTTTTACAAATCCATCGAGGCAATTTTCTTTTTTTAATTAAATACAAACTATCTTGTTGATTTTAAAGATATATTTAATATTGGTTCGATTATTGCTTTGGTATCGATAGTACAAAATTAGTTATTCCCATTTAAGGACTACGGGCAGGCCCCTTATGAAACAGATTGTAAATATCATAAAAATAGTAAGCGCAAGCATCTTGCTTTCTGGCACCTGGTCAAGCGCTCATGCCGCATTTGAAATGTATCTTGTGGACGGTGACCTATACAACGAAAGTGCTACTGATGGCGTAACTGGTGATAACATTACTGCACAGTTATCTGGGTGGGCTAATACTAGCAGCTATTCGACCGGTAACGGTGGTGGTAGCAGTGCCAACGATGAATTCGTTTCCTATAACCTCTCTTCATACAGTGATGGTATTGTTATTAACCGCAGCGAGGGCAGCCCCGAGCACGCCATTGACAACTATGGCCCAGAAGAATTTGTGTTATTCGTGTTTAATCAACCCGTTGTGTTAACTGATCTCTGGATCGGCTGGCCCGATAACACTTATGACACAGACATGACGGTTCTTGCATACACCAGCACCGATTCCTACAACTCCACTTATATGCCGAACCTGAACTCAGATCCTACAGACACAACGGGAACTACCCGTGGCTTGACAAATGCAGGATGGGATTTAGTGGGTGATTCAAACTACAGCGGCCACCTATCCAATGTAGATTCAGATAAGTACGTTTCAATTAAAAATACCGGCAATGTCGCATCAACTCATTGGTTAGTCGGTGCCTATAACAAATACCTTTCCGGTGCAGTATCCGGTATTACTAAAGATGACGATTATGCCAAACTCAAAAAAATCAGAGGGTATGTTAACGAAACTCCCGGCTGCCAACCCGGCGACCCCTGTAATGGAACGGTTCCCTCACCTACAACAGCCGCGCTGTTAGGATTAGGGTTACTCTTACTGAGAAAACGCAAACTCATCTAAACACTCAAACTTGAAATAAAAAACGCCCTTAATTGGGCGTTTTTTATATCTCCGAGAAAGGTTTACCTCCCTTCCCCTATTGTATTTAATAGCTGCTTTGCGCTTTGCTCTTCAGAAAAACCTGGGTAATCCCGGAGCAAGCGTGTTAATTCTTTTTTCGCCTGTTCGTTTTGGTTATTTTTATGCAAAGCAACGGCTAAATGATAGCGGATTTCCGGCAACGTCGGGGCCTTACTCGCCGCATCACGAATGATCTCTAAAGCCTTCTTTTTATCCCCCATATGTAACATAACCCAGCCGAGGGTGTCCGCAATTTCAGCTTGGTCTGGTGCTGCAGCTTGTGCTCGCTGCGCATAATCCAGACTACGGGTATCTCGATTTAGCCAATATAACCAGGCCAAGTTATTAAGCACAACCGGATTATTTGGCGCTTGTTCAATCAGTTGTTCGTACAGTTCTACCGCTTTCTGATTTTGTTCTAGCTTTTGATACACAGACGCAAGACGCAATCGATTACCGGCATCCTGTGGCACCGCATCGACATAAGCCTGTAATCTATCAGCAGCTACCTCCCAGTTACCCTGCGCACTGTATTGTTCAAATAACACGTTCGCAAGATAGGCCGTTTTCGCTTGTGAAAATGCCTGCTCATATCGTGCCAACGCCTGTTCAGGTTGTTCCTTGGCAAGCATCAAATCCCCAGTCAACTGTTGACCTAAATAACTCCCAACGTACCATTTTTCAATCTTGGCAATCTCACTTTCCGCGTCTCTAAATTTCTTCTCGCTGATCAATAATTGCGACTTCGCCAACAACGCTGGTAAATAGCGTTCATCAAGTTGCAAGACTTCATCAATGAAGGTTAATGCTTGCCTTGGCTGCTTTTCTGTCATCAAAATTTGCACCATCTGCATACGATGCGGTAAATCTTTCTGATTAAAATTAATCAGCTTTTGCAATTGGTGTTTAGCTTCTTCGTTTTCACCCTTGGCGAGATGAATCCGTGACAGCGCGGACGCTATTTGTACATTATCCAGGTGTTCGGTTTGAAATTTAAGGGCTTCATTTAGAGCTTTATCGGCTTCGTTTTTAGAAAGATAGTAATTCACCAGGATTTCCACTGGCTGTAGTGCATGTGGGTTGCGCATTCTCGCCTGTTTAATCCAGTCAAGCATCTTGTTTTCGTCACCATTGGCCTGAGCCAATTGGGCAAGGGCAAGCTGAGACTGCATATGATTAGGGTTTATCGCTAAAACCTGTTGGTATTTTGCGGCCGATAAATCTAATTTATTTTCCCGAAAATCTAGCTTTGCCAACGAGAGTATTGCGGGAATAAATTTGTTATTAATCGCTAATGCTTTTTGGTAGGCATCCCTAGCAGCCGCGCTATCGCCCTGCGCTTCATAGACTAAGCCTCTGAGATTATAAAAATTACTTTTCTGTGGTGAATTTTTAATCGCATTATCGATAGTTTTGAATGCCATATTAAATTGACCTTGCTTGATATAAGACAAGGTCAACATAATGCTAGTCATTTCATCGGAGGCATCCTTACTATTGAGTTCTTCTAACTGCTTTATTGCTTCTTTGGTATTTCCTGCGGCTAGATTTGCCAGCGCAATCTGAGCCTGCGCCCCTTCAATATTTGGCTCTATCTGTGTCGCACGATTCAGCACGGCCGTTCCTTTTTCAAACTCTC
>Ga0070727_10004236_pt1 | contig 12364 bp, 12 predicted proteins | sample tdAd472_FD_66722 | JGI IMG/M metagenome (GOLD analysis project Ga0070727, IMG submission 66722) | Marine sediment microbial communities from the Atlantic coast under amendment with organic carbon and nitrate - tdAd47.2 | ecosystem: Environmental > Aquatic > Marine > Coastal > Sediment | place... | reverse complement strand
ACCAAGGGTAAACGCGCTATCGGTTTTAAAGCCCGAAGGGTTGCCAACAGAAAGACCGCGTAAAGCTGCTCGGCCATCTGAGAGTGAGACAGAGGCCGAATTGAGGGAGACCTCGGTCTTTGTTGTGTCGGAGCCAACTTCTTCGACCACCTGTTTGATGATGGAATCAATGGAGGAAATGAAGAAGATAACAGCGGCAACAATAACAACCACTACCCCGCCGATACCAATTAAGAGTCCCTTTTTCATAAGCCGATGCCTTTTAGTTTTGTTTAAGCCTGAGCGAAGGTTGGCGCTGCTTGACCGCAAGATCAAGCAGCAATTGTATTAAAACCAATTCAAACACCCTAATCGGTTATTTGGCGAACCGTTCAAAGACTTTTGCGTCTGTTGGAATGTGGTGAAACTCTTGTGCATCGGCGGTTTGAATAACCACCTCAGGGTGTCCGAAGAGGCTCGGATCGTCCATGGTGCCGACCTTGATAAACAGGCCTGTCGGAAGGTTGGGCGAGCGGGTCAAAATATGGGTGCCGCAGGTCGGGCAGAAGTCTCTGGTTCGAGGGCTCTCAAGGTCGTCACGGGTGAATTGCTTGGGCTCACCTTTGGTATATTTGAAGCCCTCTGTGGGCATCCCCATAATCACATTGGGGTGCCCGCCTGACACATGCTGGCATTCTCGACAATGGCATTGAGCCTTAACCATGGGCTCACCTTCCGCCACATAGCGGACCTCGCCACAATAACATCCACCTTCAAATTTCATCGCCCTGTCTCCTGATTGTTTAATTCAGTAGAGCGCATATGGGGATTTTCCGCAAATCTATCGTGTTTTTTGCTATACTCTTTGTGTCCAAGAAGATGTTCCCACAGAGGAATGCAAGGAGGTATCATGAAACGTATAGCAGCTTGCGCCTTGGCAGTTTTGATGTTGAGTGGTTGCGCTTCCATGTCAAATGAAGAGACCATTGGAACAGGTATTGGTGCTGTCGCTGGTGGTGTCATTGGATATCAGTTTGGTCAGGGTACGGGCCAAGTCATTTCCACAGTCGTTGGAACCGTTGTCGGTGGCTTCGTCGGCAATCGTGCCGGTGACCAAATGGACGACGACTAAGGTCGGTCGACCCCTTACTATTCGTCGGTGATACGATGCCACATGAGCCTCGAGCCTGTTGGTTTGCGCCAACCTGATGAGTTTAGCTCCATCGCTGAGGTTTGCCGCGAGGCGCCCCAGTTAATGACCACTGCCAAACTTTCCGGTTTGAATGGAGTAATCGACGGCGAGGCCATACTTTGGATCATCATCGGAATCGACAATCAGCTGTCCGGCGCGATTAAGCAATTTGTGGCAATCATGGGTTAGGTGCCTAAGCTGAAGCGTTTTCCCATGGCGCTCATATTTCATGGCAAGGGCTTCAATTGCCTGAAGAGCTGATTGATCGACCACCCGGCTGTTCATGAAATCAACAATCACCGTGCCCGGATCGGCATGGGGTGTGAAAATCTCCATGAAACCGTCAATTGAGCCGAAAAATAATGGCCCTTCAATTTGATAGACCTTGGTGTCATCGCGGGTGACGTGAACGGCAGCATGGATATGCTTGGCATTGGTCCAGGCAAAGGCCAAGGCCGAAACAATGACGCCAACCACAACAGCAATGGCGAGATCGCTAATAACCGTAACGACGGTTACCAAGATCATCACCATGGCGTCAGTCAAAGGAATGCGTCGCAAGATGGTCAGGCTCTGCCAGGCAAAGGTGCCGATCACCACCATGAACATCACACCCACAAGGGCGGCTAGCGGGATTTGTTCAATCAGGCTTGATCCCACAAGGATGAACGCCAACAGAAATAGGGCTGCTGCGATGCCGGAAAGGCGCGTGCGTCCGCCTGACTTAACGTTGATCATCGATTGACCAATCATCGCGCAACCGCCCATGCCGCCAAACATTCCGGTAGCGACGTTTGCCATTCCTTGAGCGATACATTCTTGCGACGAGCCACCGGTTTTTCCGGTAACCTCACCAACCAAGTTGAGGGTCAGAAGGCTTTCAATCAGGCCAATGGCTGCGAGGATCAGTGCGTAGGGAAAAATGATCTTTAAGGTCTCTATGCTGAACGGAACCATAGGGATATGGAGCAGCGGCAGCCCACCCTCGATAGAGGCCAGATCGCCAACCCGAGGGACCTGGATGTCAAAGCCAATAACGATGCCTGCAACGATAGCGATACCTACCAAGGGGGCAGGGACCACTTTGGTGATCTTTGGCATGAGCCAGATGATTGCCATGGTCAGGGCGACTAAGCTCAACATGCTAACCAGCGTCCCGCCGGTCATCCAGACCTTTGCGCCATCTGGCCCAGGAACTTGAAACTGGCTGAGCTGGGCCAAGAAAATGACGATCGCCAATCCATTAACGAAACCAAGCATGACGGGATGGGGGACAAGCCGGATGAATTTACCTAGCCGAAAGGCCCCCGCCAGAACCTGCAAAATTCCCATCAACACAACGGTAGCGAACAGATACTCGACCCCATGAACGGCAACGAGGGAGACCATGACCACTGCCAGCGCCCCGGTTGCCCCAGAAATCATCCCAGGACGCCCACCAATAACAGCCGTGATCAAGCCGACCATGAAGGCTGCATAGAGGCCAACCAACGGGTGAACCCCGGCAACAAAAGCAAAGGCAACGGCTTCCGGGACAAGTGCAAGTGCCACGGTTAAACCTGCAAGAACTTCGATTTTGACGCGGTTAGGGGTGAAGGTCAGGCGACTGGTTTCTTTCCAATCGGCAAAAGAAAAGCGGTCAGCAAATGCCGCCAGTGTTGCTCTGGTCACGTAAAATATGAATCCAATCTGGGGGATGGGGTAACGAGGGTTATAGAGGATTTTTGCTGCAGCGCAACATAAATAAGTTTTCAGAAGGGAGTCTAACTAGGCCCCAACTGAGAGTAACACCTTAAGTATTTTCAGGTTTCCCTGCCACATGACATCTGTCTTGGCACCGGAAGCAGTAATAGTAATTGCCCGTCATGAAGTTCTGCCAGAGTTCACGCAGTCCATGCCCCTCAATCACCTTGCGGGCACTCACATCACCATTGAAAATGCCGGACATCAGGCTTTGGAAAGAGCGGAAGCCAAAGCGGAAGATATGGTCGCCGCATTTCTTTTTGTCGATCTTTCCCCCTCCCATCAGAGCCTTAGTTGGGCAGGCCTGAACGCAGGCCATACAATGATCGCAAGCATCGTTCTCAAGCTTTTTGTCAGGGGTTAGATCGGCTTTCGTAACAACGCCGGCAATGCGGATTGCCGAGCCGTATTCTGGGGTCACGAGAAGGCCGTTTTCACCGTAAGAACCCAACCCAGCCATATAGCCCGCCTGGCGCCAGCTTATCTCGCCACGCATGCCTTTTTTGGGTGCTCCCATGTCGAGCGGAATAAACGCCGGAGCAGCGACCGCCTCGGCCCCCTGGTCTTCCAGGTAGCGCACCAGAGCGTGGCATGAGCGGGCCGTTTCATCATAGGTATGGATGGTGTCGTATTGGCGCACTTCGTTGTTTTTTGACCGCAGAGCAGACAGGCTATGCCGGGTTATGGTGACGACTACCGATTTGCTGCCTGGCAACAAACGCTCAATGCTCTCGGCATGCTCGGGCAGGTCTGCCACCGACGCGACACCCGCAAGGTCGGCCCCGTTGTCTTTGGCGACGGTTTTAACCATTTCGTTCAAGTTCATAGCGCTCCTTAAAACAGATGCCTAGCCTAACGGATTTAAGGAAAACCCGGAGGCAGTATAGCACTTCCTCATTCCAGTTTGTCTTGAGTACGAAGCTCAAAGTCAGAGGCGTCGTGTCGTTCATGGAGTTGTTCAAATGGCTCACCCCATGTTCGATTGACTTTGCGCCCCCGTTGAACGGCCGGGCGTTGCCAAATTTCTTCGGCCCATCGGCAAACATTCGTGTAGCCATCGACCTGCAAGAACTCGCCCGCGTCATAAAGAAGGCCACGCACAAGGCTACCGTACCATGGCCAAATCGCCATATCGGCAATGGTATAGTCGTCGCCCGCCACATATTGCTTGTTGCTCAGTTCCTTATCGAGCAGATCCAGCTGGCGCTTGGTTTCCATAGAATAACGGTCGATGGCATATTCAATTTTCACTGGCGCATACTTATAAAAATGACCAAAGCCACCGCCTAGAAAAGGTGCGGCGCCATGAGACCAGAAAAGCCAATTGAGCACTTCCGTCCGCTTGGCGAGATCGGTAGGTAGGAAGCGGCCAAATTTCTCAGCGAGATATAGCAAAATGGCGCTTGATTCAAAGACACGGAGGTCTTTCTCAACATCATACAAAGCCGGAATTTTTGAGTTTGGATTAAGCTCAACAAAGCCTGATGAAAATTGTTTGCCTTCGCCGATGTTGACGAGGTAGGCGTCATACTCAGCGTCTTTGATCCCGGCTTCGAGTAATTCCTCAAGCAAGATGGTCACTTTCTGGCCGTTGGGTGTGCCGAGAGAATGGAGTTGAAGAGGATGCGTTCCCTGAACAAGGTCTGCCTCATGGGTTGCTCCAGCGATGGGGCGGTTGATCTTGGCCCATTCGCCACCGTTCTCGCTGTTCCAATGCCAAACCTTTGGTGGCTCATAGGTGTTGTCTTGGGTCATTCTTCTCTCTCCAACGTTCTTTCCTAGCTTCTCACGTAAGCTAGGGCTTCAAACCAAACTGCACGATACACTGCGAGATCGCCAAATCCGATGGTATTTGACGTTAAGGATTGAGATAGGTCCTCAAGGCCTGAACAGAGGCAAGAGTCATAGGCTCTTTGCCATCAAATGATCCCTTCTGTTATTCTCGTGCAAAATTTCAAAATGAGGCCTTGAGAGAGTGAAAATTAGAGAAGTTGCCGACAAAGATTTTGATGCTATTTGGCCCATCTTCGAAGAGATTGTTTCGGCTGGCGAAACCTACGCCTACGACCAGTCGACCAGTAAGGAAGAGGCTCGCCGTTTATGGCTGAACTTGCCTGAAAAGACATTCGTCGTTGAAGAAGACGGCCAAATTCTTGGAACTTACTATTTAAAGCAAAATCAAGCTGGACCCGGCAATCACGTTTGCAATTGCGGCTACATGGTCTCCTCACAAGCACAGGGGAGAGGTTTAGCAACAGCCATGTGCGAGCACTCCCAAAAAATAGCTCTGGAACTGGGTTTTAAAGCGATGCAGTTTAATTTTGTCGCCTCGACAAATGAGGGCGCTGTTCGGTTATGGAACAAGCTAGGCTTCGATACGGTCGGGCGTCTCCCCAAGGCGTTTCACCACCCTGCGAAGGGATATGTTGATGCCTTGGTGATGTACAAGTGGCTCGCTGATTAGCTGTGCACCCGCTTTTGGCTATCAGCGACAGTTCCGGCTATGCAGCCCGTGAGTCTGCGAGAGTCTGAGTCTGAGCAAGGACTGCTTGCTTGATTTCTGTCGATGAGGTTCGGGAGTTATAGCGGATTTGAATGATCTTCTTCCCGGTCGCTTTTAAATAGGCTTCCACATCAAGATTATGGGCTTTGCAACCCCAATCTTCTCCGATCACGAAAACATCGGCGTTCACTTTCTTGCAGCCCGAAACATATTCAAGGTCATAGTAGGGCTCCACAATATCGACACAGTGCAACGCTCTCAGCATTTCCATCCGTTGATCAAGGGGGATAACAGGGACGTTGGGTTTGTAGCGGTTAACGACTTCATCGGAAGCGACGCCAACCGCGACCATACCGCCTAAGGCTTTACATTGGTTTAGCAGGGCCAAGTGCCCCACATGCAGCAAATCAAAAGTGCCGACGGTATAAATAATCATTATTTATTTGTATCCTTTGTATAATTAAGTCCGATATATAGGGTAAATATATTATAAATGATACGACTATATTTGGATGTAAAATGGATATGGAAAACTTTCCGGCTAAAGAAAAAGATCAAAAAATAATTATTTCCTACGTCTTGGATGTTCCAAATTTATTATCTCTTTCAGGATTAGCCTGCACTCTTATTTCCATATATTTCATCATCATAGGCAATTATTCAGCGGCAATGATCGGCATGATCTGGGCCGTTGCTTTTGACTGGGCGGATGGTCTTGTTGCGCGCAGGATGAAGGGGCGTTCGGCTTCAGATGGATTGTTTGGTGGGCAGCTGGATGTGCTGATCGATATCGTGAGTTATGGCGTCACGCCTGCCCTGCTTCTGTTGAGCTATGGAAAGTTCGATCCAATCTTCCTGCCAGGGGCGTTTCTAATGCTCGTAGCTGGCGTGATAAGACTGAGCTATTTCAGCACGTTTGGTTTGGCTGACGGGTCGAAATACACAGGGCTCGCCATTGATAATAACTCCATAGCCCTGGTGTTCATCTTCCTGTTTGAAAGCCAGTTTAGTGCGGGCGTTTTCTCAATAATACTTTATGTCAGTGGGCTGAGTCTTGCGGCCTTGAATGTGTCACAGATTCAAACGCCCAAGCTCTCTGGAAATCCGAGAAATGTCATTCTTCTCGCAGTCTATACCCTTGGCATAACGGCCATTTATGGCTGGAAACTTCTGTAAACAATAGGAACGATAGGCGCTACGTTCCAAAACATTGAATATCAGTTTTCAGCGAATGGCGGCTATTGCTGACCTATTCCCACTCAATGGTTCCCGGCGGTTTGGACGTGCAGTCGTAGACCACTCTGTTGATGCCGCGCACTTCGTTGATGATGCGGTTGGTGACACGGCCTAGGAACTCATGGTCGAAGTGGTAGTAGTCGGCGGTCATGCCGTCGGTCGAGTTGACGGCGCGGAGCGCGCAGACAAAATCGTAGGTTCGCGCATCGCCCATGACGCCCACGGTCTGGACCGGCAACAGCACAGCGAAGGCTTGCCAGATGGCATCGTAGAGACCGGCGTTACGAATTTCTTCAAGATAGATGGCGTCGGCCTTGCGCAGGATGTCGGCTTTTTCGCGGGTCAGCGGTTGGCCTGGAATGCGAATGGCGAGGCCTGGTCCGGGGAACGGGTGGCGTCCGACAAATGCGTCGGGTAGGCCCAGCTCGCGGCCAAGGGCGCGGACTTCATCTTTGAACAGCTCACGCAGCGGTTCGACCAGTTCCAAATCCATGCGATCAGGCAGGCCGCCCACATTATGATGGCTCTTGATGGTAACGCTGGGGCCACCAATGAAAGAGACACTCTCGATAACATCTGGGTAGAGCGTTCCCTGAGCCAAGAATTTGGCATCTTCGATCTTGTTGGCTTCTTCTTCGAACACGTCGATGAACAGCTTGCCGATGGTTTTGCGTTTCTTCTCCGGATCGGTTTCGTCGCCGAGGGCATCAAAGAACCGGTCGGAGGCATCGCAATGGATCAGTGGGATGTTGTAGTGGTCCTTGAACAGGCTGACCACCTGCTCGGACTCGCCCATGCGCATGAAGCCCGTATCGACATAAACACAGGTGAGCTGATCGCCGATGGCTTCGTGCAGAAGAACTGCAACGACCGAGCTATCGACGCCGCCTGAGAGACCGCAAATAACCTTGCCATCGCCCACTTGCTCACGAACCTTGGCAATTTCCTGGTCCTTAAATGCCGCCATGGTCCAGTCGCCACGACACCCGCAGACCCGATGGGTGAAGTTCTCAAGCAGCTGTGCGCCGTGGGGTGTGTGGACCACTTCAGGGTGGAACTGAACGGCATAGAAGCGTTTTTCGTCGTTGGCAACAGCTGCGTAGGGTGCGCCTTCACTGGTCGCGACAACGCGGAAGCCGTCTGCCAGTTTGCCGACACGATCGCCGTGGCTCATCCAAACTTGTTCTTTAGCACCAATATTCCAGACACCATGGAACAGCTCACAATCATCGGCAACATCAACGAAGGCCCGTCCAAATTCCTGATGGTCCGAGGTGTCAACGCGACCGCCCAGTTGCTGCATCATGATTTGTTGGCCGTAGCAAATGCCGAGCACGGGAACGCCTAACTCGTAGACTTCCTTGGGCGCCATGGGAGCCTCTTTCCAGGTTGCCGACGCAGGGCCACCGGAAAGAATGATGCCGTTGGGCTGGTAACGATCCAAAAGATCTTTGGTGACCGAATTAAACGGATGAACTTCAGAATAAACCCCGCTCTCACGAACCCGCCGCGCAATGAGCTGGGTAACCTGGGAGCCGAAATCGATGATCAGAATATTGTCAGACATGGCGCTTTGATCCAAGTGGTCTGGTCGAAACGCCTGTATTTAACGGGTTTCGTGAATCAGCCCAGACCATATTTGCAGTGGGCCCTAAAAAGTTGCTTGGACTCTTAGCCTATTGGCTGGGGATTCGCCAGTGCGGAGTTATCCTTCAGGCTCGGTTTCTGAAGCGCCCTATGAGGAAGAGTTGTTCTCCATTGTGCCTTCCTCGACCAGCTCCCTCAATATGAGAGGTTTAAGAGGTTTGTGCAGCAAAGGTAATCCGGTCGCAACAACCTCCTTGAGGGGTTCACTCGAGGTGTCCCCGGTGATGATTGCTGCAGGAATGGGCTGCTTCCAGTGGACACGGAGCTCATTGATCAAATTGGTTCCCGTCTCTCCAGCACCCAATCGATAGTCTGAAAGAATGAAGTCCGGTGCCTGGGTCAACGATCTGGCAACAATGTGAGCTTCCTTTGTTGATTTTGCACTGACCAGACGATGGCCCCATCCATCAAAGATGATGTGTAAGGCGTCCAGCACGTCGGGCTCATCATCGATTGCAAAAATAGTAAGAGCTTTGGTCTCGGGGGAAGGGGGCCCAGCTATGGGGATCTCTTCTAAGGGGTTGGCTTCAGTTGCCAATGGTAAATCAATTCCAAAAGTCGATCCGCGGCCAAGAACTGAGTCGACGGAAAGAGGATGCGTCAGCAGGCCACTCAAGCGATTGACGATCGCCAAGCCCAACCCCAGACCTTGTTGTTTGTTGGAAAAAGCTGTGTCTAGCTGTGAGAACTCCTGAAAAATCTCCTCAAGCTTTGATTCCGGAATGCCCTGACCCGTATCGCAAACCATGACCCTGATCTGGCCAGCGTGTTTTCGACAGCCGAAGAGTATTTTTCCACTCGGCGTATACCGAACGGCGTTGGCAAGTAGATTGCTGAGAATGCGCTCCAATAAAACAGCGTCACTTTTCACAACTGCTTTGGCAGGAACAGTTTTAAATTCTAGTCCTTTTTCGTTGGCGATTGGCTGATATCGCTCTGACAGACGATTGATCATCTGTGCCAAATCAACCTGGCCAATTGATGGGGTGATGACACCGGCGTCGAGCTTGGAAATACTCAAGAGGCTGTCGAGCAAATCGGTGACGGTGTGCTGGCTGTCTTCTATTCGGCCAACCAGCTTGCGCAGGGTTTTTCCATTAAGGTTGTCGGGTTTGCTGACGGCTTCGCCAAGGGCTGCGGTAAACATGCCAATGGCGTGCATGGGCTGACGGAGATCGTGGCTGGCGGTCGCCAAGAACCGGGTCTTGGCCCGCGCGCCTTCTTCAGCCTGGATGCGGGCTTGCTCCAGTTCTCGCTTCTGCTGCCCAAGCTTTACCAATAATTTGAATGCATTCGCGCCAGTAAACAGCGGATGTATCAAAAGCATAGGCAGGCAGAAAAGAATTGTCAGGAGGTTGCTCTCCAGATTGAGCTCTACATCCGTGAGTAAACTCGTGAGTGCGATGGATAGAGCCATGCCAACCAGCCCCTTGAGTAGCAAGCGAGGGCCACCCACAGTGATGCAATCGAGACTGAGCATGATGATGAGAACGGCGCTGGGCAACAGGTTGAAGCCCATCAAAGGTATCCAAACCGAACAAATAATGGCGTCGATGAGGATATTACGTTGCTCGGCCTGAAAGGGGGCATCGCTGCTTATACCGATTAAGTACGCGACGTGAGGCCATGCAAAGCCATTCAGGAAAAGTGCGACCCAGAGATAGACGGGGGTGTTGGTCTGATAGAAAACCGATGCGACACAAAAGAAGCCGAGGCCAAGGCCTATGATACGCGGAATATATATGCGTCGCACAACGCGAACGCCACCGCGGTTACCATCATCCATCGTTTTAATCCCTAGGGCTTTTGTTCTGTTATTTGTCGGGACAGTAGTCAAAAAAAATGGTGAAGGCGAGTAACTTTTCGTCGCGTCGTCAATAGGTTATAGCATTTTCTTTTTTTTGCCGCAGGAGCTTCTTAAGGTGAACTCCTTTTCACCTTTCACGCGGATTTTGTTGATCTTGCCTGTTTCGCCATCGACCCCGAAGATTGCCCAGAAGTCTTTTCCTTCTCGAATATTGATCGTTTGAAGGCCGTTCTTTCCATAGCCCTCAATGTAGGTTTTCAACCCGGGCACTTTGAAATAGAGCATTTTGGTTTTGCCGCGCTCAAGCTCGTCGGTTTTTGTTCTCGCGCAGGTGGGGATGATGAATTTTTTATGATCGCGGCAGAGGATCAGTCGGTTGCTTTTGATCTTCTTGATCAGGGCAGGGAGGCTGAAGTTGCAGTTTCCTTTGCTCTCAGCATGGGAAATTGACGGCTGCACCGTTAGGACGGCTGCCAGGACAAGGCCTATGATGATCGTTTTTGCCTTTAGCACTGAATGCCCCCCACAGGCGGTTCCTCTAAAAGAGGCTGACAATACCTTGGTGTATCATATTCTCCGGGTCGTCCCAGATGATTTTTGCCGTCATGACCAACGAGATAGCTACAAGAAGCGGACGAATGAGGCTTGTGCCGTGGGTCATGGCAAGGTTGGACCCTAGTCTTGCCCCAATGAATTGCCCTGCCGCCATAACCAGGGCATAGGTCCAGACCACATGCCCGGCAAAGGCAAAGAACAGCAGAGAGGCAAAGTTGCTGGTGAAATTGACAACTTTGGTGTGCGCCGTCGCTTTGAGCATGTTGAACCCCAGCACGGCAACGAAGGCGAGCGCCCAGAATGAGCCGGTTCCGGGGCCAAAAAAGCCATCATAGAACCCCAGTGATAACCCGAAGATCAAATAGAATGGTGTGCGTTCCAGGTGGTGATGGCGATCCACATCGCCAATACGCGGACCAAAGAGGAAATAGGCAGCAGCGGCAATGAGCAAAAACGGAATAACCTGGGTCATCAAAGTGGCGTCGAGCACTTGAACCAAGACAGTCCCAGAAGCCGAGCCAATGAAGGTAAAAACAATAGCGAGTTTCATATCGGCCAAGTTCACATGGCCCTTACGTGCGTAATTGACCGTTGCGGTGAATGAACCGAAAACTGCCTGGGCCTTGTTGGTTGCCAGCACCTGAACAGGGTTGAGCCCAATAGCCATCAATGCAGGAACGGAAAGCAGTCCGCCGCCGCCAGCAATGGAGTCAACGAAACCACCAGCTAGGCCGACAGCAAATAGAATTGCGAGAAGATCAAAGGGCAAGGACTCCATGTTTTAACCTTACCCCTATACGGCAATGAACACTTTGCAAAAAAAGAACGCCCCCACGCGAAATAAGCGTGAGGGCGTTCTTTTTAAGCTTTGACAGAAACGTAGGTTATTACCCGTTTCTGATTTGGTCGAGGAACTTGTCCATTTCCACCTTAAGGTTGGTGGAGTTCTGGGAAAGCTCACCCGATGTCTCAAGAACCTGGGTTGATGCTGCGCCCGCTTCACCGGCTGCCTGGGTCACGCCTTGGATGTTAGAGGAAACATCCTGGGTGCCAATGGCGGCTTGTTCAACGTTACGCGCAATCTCCTGGGTTGCTGCGCCCTGCTCTTCAACAGCAGCTGCAATTGCCGAGGCGATCTCGTCCATCTTACCGATAACATCGACGACCTCTTCAATGGTGCTTGCCGATTCTTCGGTTGAGCTTTGGACGGTGCCAATCTGCTCGCTGATCTGTTCGGTGGCCTTAGCTGTTTGGTTCGCTAAGTTTTTCACCTCCGAAGCCACAACGGCAAAGCCTTTACCCGCATCACCGGCTCTTGCAGCCTCAATCGTCGCGTTAAGCGCTAAGAGGTTGGTCTGGTCGGCGATGTCGTTGATCAACTGAACCACTTCACCAATCTGCGACGAAGCTGCAACCAAGCCCTGGATCATATCATGGCTCTTGGTCGCTTGATCGACAGCAGTCTTAGCGACTGTGGACGACTCCGCCACCTGACGGCTGATCTCGGTGATCGAGTTTGAAAGCTCTTCAGCAGCCGCTGCAACGGTTTGGACGTTAGCCGTTGCCTGCTCAGACGCGGCGGCAACTGTGGTTGCTTGAGCACTGGTTTCTTCAGAAATCGCCGACATGCTTTGGGCCGTCGAGTTCATCTGCGTTGCAGCCGAAGAAACTGACTGAACGACGCTTCCGACACTGTCTTCAA
>Ga0070727_10004235_pt1 | contig 12365 bp, 8 predicted proteins | sample tdAd472_FD_66722 | JGI IMG/M metagenome (GOLD analysis project Ga0070727, IMG submission 66722) | Marine sediment microbial communities from the Atlantic coast under amendment with organic carbon and nitrate - tdAd47.2 | ecosystem: Environmental > Aquatic > Marine > Coastal > Sediment | place... | reverse complement strand
CAGTACGGCGGCCAGACACCGCTGAAGCTGGCGCGTGCCCTGGAAGAAGCCGGTGCGCCGATTATCGGCACCACGCCGGACTCGATTGATCTGGCGGAAGACCGCGAACGTTTTCAGCAGCTGATTCATGAGCTGGCGTTGTTGCAGCCGCCGAACCGAACCGCACGCAGTACTGAAGCCGCTCTCGTGCTGGCCGGTGAAATCGGCTATCCGCTGGTGGTGCGTCCTTCCTATGTGCTAGGTGGGCGTGCCATGGAAATTGTCTATAATGAGGAAGACCTGCGTAATTACATGGCGGCGGCGGTGAGCGTGTCCAACGAGTCACCGGTATTGCTGGATCGTTTTCTCAATGATGCTATCGAGGTGGATGTCGATGCGGTCTGTGATGGGGAGAACGTTCTGATTGGCGGTATTATGCAGCATATCGAACAGGCCGGTGTGCACTCGGGGGATTCGGCCTGTTCCTTGCCGGCCTACAGTCTCAGTCAGGAAATCCAGGATCGCATGCGCGATCAAATGCGGGCCATGGCCGAAGCCCTGGAGGTTGTCGGTCTGATGAATGCGCAGTTTGCCATCAAGGATAACGAAATCTATGTGCTGGAGGTCAATCCGCGGGCCTCGCGCACCGTGCCATTTGTTTCCAAGGCCACCGGCCTGCCGCTGGCCAAGATCGCGGCGCGCTGCATGGCGGGCAGGACTCTGATCGAGCAGGGTGTGGGCGGAGAGCGTGTGCCCGCGTATTACTCGGTAAAGGAAGCGGTTTTCCCGTTTGTCAAGTTCCCCGGCGTCGATCCCCTGCTGGGACCGGAAATGAAATCCACCGGTGAAGTCATGGGTGTCGGACGCAGCTTTGGCGAAGCCTTCGCCAAGGCACAGATAGGCGCCGGCGAAGATTTGCCCCGTTCGGGTAAAGTGTTCATCAGTGTTCGCAACGCGGACAAGGACGACGCGGTTCAGGTGGCTACTGAACTTGTCAGGCAAGGCTTTACCATTGTGGCGACACGCGGTACCGCAGTGGCGATCAGCGCAGGCGGTATAAGCTGTGAACTTGCCAATAAGGTGAACGAAGGGCGGCCGCATATTGTGGATATGATCAAGAACGAACAGATCGATCTGATCGTTAATACAACCGAAGGTAAACAGGCAATCGCGGATTCCTACACGATTCGCGGCGCCGCACTGCAACACAAGGTGCCGTACAGCACGACCATCGCGCACGCCTATGCGACGAGTCTGGCATTGACCTGTATCGACTCACCATCGGTAGAACGCTTGCAGGATTTACATCAGGAGCAGGTAGCATGAACAAGGTTCCCCTGACCAAACGTGGCGCGGAGAAACTACGCGAAGAATTACAGCGCTTGAAGACGGTTGATCGTCCGAGGATCGTTCAGGCGATTGCGGAAGCACGCGCCCATGGCGATCTCAAGGAAAACGCCGAGTATCACGCTGCGCGCGAGCAACAGAGTTTTACCGAGGGCCGGATCAAGGAAATCGAAGGCAAGCTGTCCCACGCCAATATAATCGATGTTGCCAGTCTGGATGCCGGTGGCAAGGTTGTATTCGGTGCCACCGTTGATCTGGCAGACGAAGACAGTGGCCAGGAACTCACTTACCAGATCGTCGGTGAGGATGAAGCGGATATCAAGGCGGGACGCATATCAGTCAGTTCGCCGATTGCCCGTGCCCTGATTGGCAAGGAAGAAGGTGATGTGGCCACGGTAATGGCGCCGGGTGGCGAAAGAAACCTGGAAATCGTCGAAGTACGCTACCAGTAGCGTGAACAATGCACGCCTGCTGGCCGGTGAACGTATCCTTCTGACCCTGTGGGTTGGCAGTTTGTGGGCTATTGGTTACATCGCTGCACCGGCCCTGTTTGCCGAGCTGGAAGACCGTGCTTTGGCAGGAACGCTTGCCGGGGCGATGTTCGAAATCGTGGCTTACATCGGTATGTTGTGTGCGGTGCTGCTGTTGTTGTCCAACCAGGTCCGAAATCCCGGCCGACGGTTAAACTGGCGGGCCGTTGTTTTGTTGGTGATGCTTGTGCTGGTGATTGCCGGTCAGTTTGTTGTGGCTCCGATGATTGCGGAAATACGCGTGGTTGGAACGAGTGCTTCGTCGGCATTTGCCTGGTTGCACGGGGTGGCATCTTCCGCTTATCTCATAACCAGTCTGTTGGGCTTGGCGCTGGTGGTGGCACCCGATGGTACCGTTCAACCCAATTATTATCCTGGCAATTAAACCGACAGCGTAGGAGCGGCCTCCTGGCCGCGATATCGCGCCGAAGGGCGGCGCTCCTACGAACGATATTTTGTGGAGAACCGCAAAGGGCGCGATAATGAATCGTCGTAACGGTCAGACTGCGAAACGCGCAAGCACACAGGATCCCGATCAAACTGGTAATCAGTCGTTTGGGTATGGTCGTCAGCGTGAACAGCGTCGCAGTCCTTTCAGGAAACTACTCCCTTTCCTGTTCATCGCTTTTATTGGAATTCTCATTGCACGGGAGGAAATTCCGACCGTTCACGATTGGTGGCAGAAGACATTTTCTCCCGATGACTGGAGGGCGCAAAATACCTGCAGGCAAGCGGTAATAGATGATTCAGGAAATGGAAAGTACCTGCGCGTGCTTAAACCGGGCGAGGTTCATAATACGATCGATGGCCCCTACGTGGAAAATCTGCAGGTCGTTGAGTTGGGCGCGAACGGTGTTGAGGAAAAGGTCGAATATACCTGCTATCTGGACCAGCAAGGTATGCTTTTCAAGTTAAACCGCAGATCATCCGGAAATCGAGCAAGTTCTGATATGGCCGGGGAATAAAGGACAACTGCGTACTACTTTTGAGGTGGAACGGGCATGACCAACACGATACTACTGGGCGGCGCCGGCGGCAGGCAGGTACTGCTCGATGCTGGTATGGCCAATCGCCACGGTTTAATCACCGGGGCGACCGGGACCGGGAAAACCGTTACGCTGCAGGTGCTCGCGGAATCGTTCTCCCGGCTGGGAGTTCCGGTTTTTGCAGCCGATATCAAGGGTGATCTTTCCGGTGTGGCCAGGGCGGGTGGTGAGCACCCGAAGATTACAGAACGTGTGCAATCGATCGGTATCGCTGAGCATGTGTTCGAGGGGTGCCCGACACTGTTCTGGGATGTGCTCGGTGAAAAGGGGCACCCGGTTCGCACCACCGTCTCTGAAATGGGGCCTGTGTTGCTCTCCAACCTGCTGGAACTCAACGAAACCCAGGAGGGCATCCTGCAAATCGCTTTTTCACTGGCTGATGATCAGGGCCTGTTATTGCTTGATCTCAAAGATCTTCGCGCCATGCTCAACTGGGTCGGCGATAATGCCAAAGATCTGAGCCGTGAATACGGTCTTGTATCCAGGCAAAGTGTGACCGCCATACTGCGTCGCTTACTGGTGCTGGCGGAGTCGGGGGGCGATCAGTTTTTCGGCGAACCGGCGCTGCGTATTGAGCATCTGCTGCAGAATGATTATTCCGGGCGAGGAGTCATCAACCTGCTGGATGCTACCAGTCTGTATAACAATGCCCGTATTTACGCGACTTTCCTGCTGTGGCTGTTGTCAGAACTGATGGAAGAGTTACCGGAGCAGGGTGATGCGCCCCTGCCAAAGCTGGTTTTCTTTTTCGATGAGGCACACCTGCTGTTCGACAAGGCGCCGGCGGCGTTGCTGGAGCGGATCACGCAGGTGGTGCGCCTGATCCGTTCCAAGGGTGTCGGTGTATTCTTCGTTTCCCAGTATCCCAGCGATGTGCCCGACGAGGTTATCGGGCAATTGGGTAATCGTATACAGCATGCCCTGCGTGCATTCACACCGCGGGACCGCAAAGCCGTCAAGGCCGCGGCGCAAACGTTTCGGCCAAATCCTGCCTTTGATACAGAAATCGTGATTGGGGAGCTGGGACTCGGGGAAGCGTTGATTTCCACTCTGGACAGCAAGGGCGTACCGAGCGTCGTCGATCGTACCCTGATTGCACCGCCGAGGTCCCGCATTGGACCTGTCACAGCGCAGGAACGCGATGACATCCTTGCGCGCTCCCCACTACGCAGTAGCTATGACGAACTTGTGGACAGGGAATCGGCCTATGAACAGCTCAAGAAACGTGAAGCCGAACTGGAAAAGCTACGCAAGCAGGGTACAAACCAGCCTGGCAGGGCTGCTCCGGGCGCCAAGCAGGCTCCGCGGCGCAGCAGCGGGCGTGGTCGGCAGACCGTCGCCGAGTCATTCGCAAAGTCCCTGATGCGCAGCATCGGCAGCAGTATAGGGCGCAGTATTGCGAGGGGGGTTCTAGGCTCCATCACGGGTCGCCGTTGACAGAAATCAACGTTGCCCCGCGGCAGATTATTTAGCGTCCCCGTATATGGGATCTGTAAACCCCTTGCATTTAGGTGATGGATTCAGTTTGTATGCAAATGCTATTCAGTAGAATACTCACTCAGCTGACAGAGAAGGATTCCTTCTCCCTCCGGAGGGTGTCGTAAAAGTCCCCTCGCCCCCCGGGAGAGGGGGTGATTATCGGCCGAATGGCCGATCGATCCGGCTGCTAGTCTATGAAATCGGCGACAGTTTGAATCGTCGTTTTGTCCCTTAAAATACGGTGGTGTCCAAGCTGTCTGGTTTTTACAAATCGGGAACCGGGCCATGCCTGGGAGACCGCGTAGCCTTCCTGCCAGGGAACGTCGGTATCCTTTTCATCGTGAATAATCATGGCGGGAACGGTCTGTTCCGCAACGTTGTTCACCATGGCTACTTCCGACCAGATGTTCTTGCCAAAGCGTTTTTCTATCAGTCGTTTCATCACCCGGATGGTTTTGTCGCTTATGTGCAGGGTGTGGGCAAACTTGTCAACGAGTCCGGCGGCACTTGCCGGTGGACACAGGCATACGACCCGTTCTGCGGTGAACCCGTGTTTCATAGCCAGTGCAAGACTGGGGCCGCCGAAAGAATGTGTGATGACTGCGTGGAACGGGCCGTAGTGTTTGTTGAGTTCGCCAATGACTTCAGCTATTTCATAGATAGTGGTTTGCCTGCCGGTGCTTTTTCCGTGAGCGGGAGCGTCGAAAGCCAGTACGCGGAAGCCGGCTCTCAGCAATGGCTTTACAAACGGCGCCAGCTGGGTGGCTCGGCCATTCCAGCCGTGTATGAGTAATACCCATGCACCCGCGCTTCCCCATGCGTAGGTGGCAATCCTTGAGTCGTTGAGTTGCCGAAATTCAACTTCTGCTTCCTCTGATGCTTTCTTTTCACCTGCAGGCATCGGGAAGCGTGTGGTTTTGTACCAGAGTTTGCAGGCCAATTGTCCCGTCAAACCCGGTGCAATGTAGCCACCGGTCTGAAAAACCAGTCGCAGCATACGCAGGATCAGCGGAGTGGGGGGGCGGTTTTTCCTGCGTCCGGGAGGGAGAACCGGTTTGTAATCAGTGCCTTCGGCGTCGATCCCGGCCTGGGTATTCCTGCTGATCATGGTCTTTACCTCGTGACAGCGGTTGCGTGGCTGTGCAGCTCCGCCGGTGGCACTATTTGGTGTTCCGGTGGCGATAATATAATCGACAATAAAAGTTGCATATTGCAACTAAAGCACAATAAGTTGCATATTGCAACTATTAAATTTAAAGTCTTAACATGACGCGCAATAAACTGGACTCGTTGAATTGCTCTGTAGCCCATGCCCTGGACCTGATCGGCGAGTGGTGGACTATGCTGATCCTTCGTGAGGCTTTCTTCGGGACACGCCGATTCGAGGACTTTCAACGGCATCTGGGGATTGCGCGTAATATTCTTACCACCCGTCTATGCAAACTGTGTGATAGCGGAATTCTTGAGCGGGTCCCCGTTAAGGACGGTGCCCGCCGTCAGGAGTATCGCTTGACTAACATGGGGCGTGATTTGTTACCCATACTGGTGGCGCTGACCCAGTGGGGGGATCGTTGGATTCTCGGGTCTGAAGGTGCACCAATAAAGTATATTCACAGAGCGACGGGTGAAGAAATCGCGGATGTGACAATCCGGGCCAAAGATGGACGGCCGCTCATGGCGCGCGACATTCTGTTGGTCCCGGGTCCGGGTGCTACGGAGGAAACGCGGGAGCGTCTGCAGGAATTACATGATCGATGGGAAAGCACGCAAAGCAGCAAGTAAGACCAGGTCTGTTGCTTCAGTCAATAAACGCCGCATGTGACACTAGACGACTGTCAAAGCAACCAAACTGCCTGCTTAATTATTACCCAAGATAGTGACAGCTGTGGTATATTTATACCCAGGGGCCCCGTAACATCTAATAAGAAAAAGCTCATTACCGGGGGATCGAAGTTATGTTTGAAGCCTTCTACAAACTGAGCACCAATCCGTTCAGGTTGACACCTGATCCAAAATTCTGTTTTCGCCATCCCAGTCACAACCAGGCGTACGCTTATCTGCAATATGCTCTCAGGCTGGGAGAGGGTTTCATTATGGTTACCGGCCGGCCTGGCATCGGTAAGACCACCCTGGTCGAAGTGTTCTTGACGGAAATCGAACATAGCGAGGTGGTTGCCGCGAGGATTGCCAGCGCCAATGTTGAGGCAGCGGATCTGTTGCGCGTGGTGGCTTACTCCTACGGGATCGATGTCGCGGGTCTGGACAAGGCCACAATTCTCCTCTATCTCGAGCAGTTTTTTATCCAGCAGACGCGTTCCGGAAGGCGGGTGTTGCTGATCATCGATGAGGCTCAGGGTCTACCACATACGGCGCTGGAGGAGCTGAGGTTGCTGGCTGATCTGCAAAAGGATTCACGCCCCTTGTTGCAGTTGTTTCTCGTTGGACAGGAAAAATTGCGCGACCTGATGCGTGAGCCGGAGATGGAACAATTTCAGCAACGGGTGATCGGGGCCTGCCATCTTGAACCCCTGGATCTAACGGAAACCAGATCATATATGGGCCACCGTCTTCGTAAAGCAGGCTGGAAAGGTGATCCAGAACTGAGCGGAGCAGCGGTGCTTTCTCTTTACCAGTACAGCAAGGGGGTGCCGCGGCATGTCAACAAGATCTGCACAAGACTGCTGTTGCATGGCATGCTGGAGGAAAAACATGAGTTGCACAAAGAGGATGTTCTGACCGTCGCGGAAGAGCTACGCGCAGAACAACTGGCTCCCATGGAACGCGATGAAATGGTCCCCGCCGATGCAGCAGAGGCTGTTATGGTGTCAGAGCCGGAGCGTGATTCGCTGTCGATAACGGACCTGGCCCTTCGGGCCGACCCGCAGGAAGCGAAACAGCAGGAAGCGGGCGATCAATCTGCCACAGCCTCAGAAACCGCTGACCAGGTGGATGCAACGCTAAGCGCTCAGGACCCTGAACTCGCGGCAGTGAGCAACGGGCTGGGTACCACGGTCCCCAGGCCACCGCAAGAACCCGCCTGGGGCGCATCATTTACAGATGAATCCGGTTTGCGACACCAGCACAGTCGTCAGCGGCTGTCTGGCGTTGGCGAATTTCCGGGTCAGCTGCGCGGGCGCCGCCCCGGGCTGGCGAGGGCAGCGGCGTCGCCCAGGGAAGCAGGGCTGCAAGTTAAGCCGCGCACTGCGCGACGCGATAATGCGGACAAGGGGGTGACAGCGCTGCTGGCTGGGTCAGCTGGCTGGCGGTCGGTCGTGTCTGCGTTGAGTATCACCTTACGTCAGTACGCTGGCGAAACGGCACGAATGTATGACCGGCTCAAGTGGAAGGGTAAGCTGGCAGTATTGGTTGGCGCGCTGCTGGTGGTTAATCTCATCACAGCAGTTTTTATGACGCACGTTATGGAGGACAGCGGCGATCACAAGTCTTTGCTCGTCGGGTATCCGGAGTCAATGCAGGAAAACCACAACAGGGATCAGCGTCAAGCCTTGACCGCGCCCACTGAGGATCAGAAAAACAATGGTATGGTGAACCGGGAAAGCGACAGGCAGGTGGCTGCACGGGAGGGTTCCACCGCCGGCACCAAGCCGGTTGCGGCATCGGCGGAGCAACACGCTGATGGCCGCCAGGACGACTGGTTCGCGAATATCGTAGACACCTGGGATCGTGAAGGGATGATTGCCAGTCCACGTGGCGGCACGCTTGAGCAGCCGGTGTCCGAATCCGGGGTAGCTGACGCCTCTGTGCAGGAAACCGTGCCGGCGGTATCAGAGCCTGATATGGCCGCGGTAGAGCCCGTTGTTGCCGGTACAAAGCAGAGCGATATACCGGTTGAGGCGGGCGAACAGATCGGTGGAGGCGAGAGCAGTCGGGTGCTGATGCCGGTGGTGCCAGGCTCGCAATCCGGTACTGTCGTGTCGCCGGACAAGTCGATGCCGGGCGAAGAGACGCAAATAGCCGACCTCGCGAAGTCGGCGGACAGTGCCACACTGGCCCCGGCCCCCGAGGTGTTGGCTAAGGTGACCCCGTCGGTCGGTGCTGAAGAGGGCTCGTCAGTCCTGGCAGAAGAGAAAGCAGTAGCACCTCCTGTTACCCGGCGAGAGAGAGTCGCCGGGCTGCTTGCCTTAGGCCACCAGTCATTGAAAAGAGATCGTCTGCTGATTCCGTCACATGACAGTGCGTATAAATACTATCAGCAGACCCTTATTCTGGAACCGGGTAACGATGAGGCCATGTTCGGAATCGAACGAATTGTGGCACGCTATATTGCGCTGGCCAGGAAAGCACTTGAGCGGCAGGATAAAAACAAGAGCAGGCGTTATATCGAACGGGGGCTAAGCATAAATCCCACCGACAGGCGCCTTATAGCATTGCGCAACAGCTTGAACACGCCTGATGTCGCTGATGTGGAAGCGGAAGCTCAGCCGCTTGTTGTCCAGGTTGAAGAGAAAAAACCGGCGGCTGAACCAAAACCGGAAGCTGGGAGCTTTGTGTCCCGGCTGAAAGCTTTTTTCAGCAAAGGTCAATCCGCAGACAAGCCGAATGAGGTTGTGGTCGAGGAGCGCTGATAGATGAAGAACCGTTGCCGACTGTAGCCGGCAGCAGTCCATCGCGCCACTGACCCCGCGCAGCCCCCCCCCAGATAACAGGTACAACCAGGAATACGATGAAAAATCCCGAGATAAGAAAGACCAAAATAGTGGCAACCATTGGGCCCGCCTGCGATTCGGTGGAAATACTCGAGGATATGATCAGGGCGGGCATGAATGTGGCGCGCTTGAATCTGTCTCACGGCACGCTCGAAGCCCAATATGAAAGCCTGGCGCGGATACGGGAAGCTGCCGCGCTGGTGGACACCAATGTCGCTATCATGATTGATACTCGTGGTATAGAGATTCGCACGGGTATGCTGGGCCCGGATACGGTAGAACTGAGTACCGGGGACACGTTCACGCTTTACACCCGCGAACAGCTCGGTGACAGAGACGGTGTAGCGGTTTCCTTCAAGGGGCTGGCCGAGGAGGTGACCCCGGGAACCGTGATTCTGCTCGATGACGGTGCCATCGAGCTCAATGCTCAATCGATCAGCGACGATGCTATTCTGTGCAAGGTGGTGCACGGCGGCATGCTGCGCAATAGCAAGAGTGTCAACCTGCCGAACACTCAACTGTCTATCAGTGCAGTGGGGCCGGAGAACCGGGAGGACGTGATCCGCGAGCTGACCTTCGCCACCGAGAATGACGTTGACTACATTGCCGCATCTTTTGTGCAGAGTGCCGATGATGTAGTGAAAATGCGCGAAATTCTCGCGGAACGAAATGTTGCCATACCGATTATTGCCAAAATTGAAAACAAGGCCGGTGTGGACAACCTGGATGACATCATCCAGGCCGCCGACGGGCTCATGGTGGCGCGGGGTGATCTCGGTGTCGAACTGCCACTCGCCGACGTGCCGGGTACACAGAAGATGATGATTCGCAAGACGGTCACCAACGGCAAGCCGGTGATTACTGCCACACAGATGCTGGCTTCCATGGAATGGAATCCGAAGCCGACGCGGGCGGAGGCCAGCGATGTGGCCAACGCCATCCTCGATGGTACCTCGGCAGTCATGTTGTCCGGTGAAACCGCGGTCGGCAAGAATCCGGTCGAAGCGGTCAGAACCATGGCCATGCTGGCACTTCGTGCGGAGTCGCAACTGCGTGAATACGGTTACTTGCAGAAGATCCTGCCCCACCTGTCCAACGTGGTGACAGAGGCCGTCAGTCAGGCCGCGGTGGCTATGGCGAACCAGCTGAATGCAGCCGCCATATTCAGCCTGACGGCAACCGGCTTTACCTCGCGACTGATTTCCAAGCATCGCCCGGACTGTCCGATCCTTGCCATTACCGCCGCACAGGGTGTGGCTCGCAGATTAGCCATGAACTGGGGGGTGTTGCCGATTCTGTATACCGGTGAACGGTCTGATGAGGCAAAAATCGAGTTCGGTATCGAACGCGCCAGACAGCTCGGTTATGTGCGCTCGGGCGATATTATCGTTGCAACGGCGGGGCACAGGCAAAAAGCCGGCGGAACCGACCTGATCCGCGTGATTACACTGAGTTGATAAAGTTGCCAAGGCGTGGATGGGTTAGCCGATATAAGGTTTCAGGACCGTCGGCCGCATGGACGCGGCCGTCGAGCGTACAGGGATGTATTCACCGCGTGTTCTGAAAGTTTATATCGGCTAACCCATGCACGCCTTAGTAATGAACAGGGAACTTCAGCGCCGCCAGAATGTAAAGCAGCACGGCCAGCAGCACAACAACGCTGAAGCCGAAGTGAATGGCCAGTAAGGTGGCCAGCACTGCACTCAGCACGGATGCACAACCGTTAACGCCCCAGGCCAGGGGGATCAATGTGCCGGCACCCGCTCCCAGGCTGGTCAGCGCCAGTGGGAAGGGTATCCCCATGAAGAAGGCGAGTGGGGCGATAAGCACAATGCTGACAGCCGCCCTGGCGATTGTTGGCCAGACCAGCAGCCAGGCGAACACTGTGTCGAGTAACAACAGATAAGCCGCCGCTGTCAGCAGGATTCCGGCCACCGCCCATTTTACCCCTTGCCAATAGCGGTTCTGCGTTGCATAACGCTTCGACCAGTTGCTGCCCAGTCCGGCAAACACCAGGAACGATGTCAGTACCACCGAGGCTGTAAACAGAGGATGGTGAAGAAACAGCATGAATTTCTGTATAAAGGCGATCTCGATGAACAGAAAGGCCAGGCCAATGGCAAAAAAATAGACCACCAGCCGCAGCCGGTTGACACCGCTTGAGCCGCTGGATTGTCGCTGACTTTTCAGAAACACCAGTGGCAGCAGGATGAGCAGGGTACTCGCCAGTAGTGCCTGAACGAGGGTGGCAACGAGTACCGGATAACCCGCCTCCAGCAAGGGCATGCCACCCTGGCCACGCAGTTCAAGTATCTCTCCGAGTGTGGACCATTTGAAGAAGTTGTGGAAATAGGGTTGATCGTCTGTAGCGGGTTGCAGCTTGAATTTGTACTGGTCCATGAAGGACTGTCTGTGTGGCCCTAACAGGGCCTGAGCCGCCTGGTACAGGTACGGCTCCCTGAGAATATTGTAGCGGTTGGACTCATCTGCGGACATGCCGGGATACCAGGCCACGTCAAAAGCGCGTTGTTGCGAGAAAGCCTGCATGGCACGGATTTCATCGGCGGTAAACTCGCCGTTTTTTACCAATAAGGTGCTGGTCTGCCAGCCGCGGATCAGTAGCAGCCGTTTACCGGGGTCTTTTACACCGGCGCGGCGTAAGGCCTCAATGGCCGTTGCCAACAGTTTCAGGGTGTCGCGTGGCGGTAGTTTTATCCATCGGCTGATCGCCAGATAGCCACCGGCACTCAGATGGTCGAGGTAGGTCTGCAGCGCCTCGGTGGTGTAGAGATAGCTCTCGCTGAGTGCGTACAAGCCGGCCGAGGAGGCGCCGGAGGAATCCTGTAGTGCCAGTTGAATAAGGTCATAACGCGTATCCCGGGCGCGGACAAAACCCCGCCCCTCCGCCGTGTGGAGCTGTACCCTGGGTGTGTCATAGAGAGCGCCGGAAAATTCCGCAAAGTCTTTGCTCACCAGTTCAACGACCTGCGGGTTGAGTTCAACCGCGTGGATTTCTTCGCTGTCCTGGTAGAGGGCCTGCAGCACATCCATGCCGCCGCCGGCACCCAGCACCAGTACACGCTGTGCGTGTTGCAGGTGATAAGGTAATGCCGAGGTAAGCTGGTCCAGGAAATCCACTGCCTGCGGATCACCGCTGTCCCGAGTAATGGTGCCCATGCTGCTACCGTCACTGAAGAGTCCAAGCTGAGCAGGTGGGCCGCCGCTGGCGTTGAGACTCATGCCCGGCGCGTAACGCAGTGGCACCCTGTCGTTCTCCACCACCTGTAAGGTCGCCATAGGACTGAAACGTTCAGCGA
>Ga0070727_10004234_pt1 | contig 12370 bp, 8 predicted proteins | sample tdAd472_FD_66722 | JGI IMG/M metagenome (GOLD analysis project Ga0070727, IMG submission 66722) | Marine sediment microbial communities from the Atlantic coast under amendment with organic carbon and nitrate - tdAd47.2 | ecosystem: Environmental > Aquatic > Marine > Coastal > Sediment | place... | reverse complement strand
CCGGACGTTTGAGGCCGCGTCTCAAGTCGTCGCTGAGCCGACTGGCATTCACGATCGTCGTGGTCCTGGCAAGTGTCGGGACGGCTTCCGCCCAGCTTGCTCCCGGCATCGGTTACATGTTCCCGCCGGGCGGACGTCCCGGCGAGACCATCGACGTCGTGCTCGGCGGCTACGACTGGACGCCGGACATGCAGCTCTTCCCGCACGATTCGCGAATCACACTCGAAACCGTCGCGGCCCCTGGCCCGGTCATCGTTCCCGAGCCTCCCTACTGGTTCGGCAAGAAAGCCCGTCGCTCACCGTTCCTGCTGCCGCGCGAGACAGCGGCCCGACTGACGATCCCCTCCGACGTTACTCCCGGCGTTTACAAATGGCAGGTCGCGAACGCCAATGGAGCTTCGGCGTCAGGCCGCTTTGCCGTCGTCGAGCACCCTCACATTGTTGAGCCCACCCAGCGAGGAGCACTGGTCCCGCTACCTGCCCTGCCCGTCACGGTGTCCGGCCAGATCAAACATATTGAAGAGGTCGACCGTTACCGCTTCCGCGTCGACACGCCCGGCGTTGTGACGGTTTCGACGCTTGCTCGTCGGCTGAACTCCGAACTGAACGCGATCCTCGAAATTCGCGACGATACCGGCCGACTCGTTGCCGACGCCGCCGACACGGCCGGCATCGATACCTCACTCGCGTTCCTCGCCGACGCCGACAGAGATTATACGCTCAGCATCTACGACCTCGATTTTCGCGGGAATCGCGCGTTCGTCTATCAGGTCTCACTTGAAACCGGCCCGCGAGTTCTCGCAACAATCCCGGCGACCGGCCAGCGCGGCCAGACTCGTGCCGTCGAATTCGTCGGCTACGGACTCACCGGTCACACAACACAACTGGAGTCTGTCAGCCGCGACGTCGCATTCCCGGCGGATCCCGGACGCGTCTCTTTCGATGTCGCCTTCGAGTCCGTCGCCGGCCAATCGGTGACGACGCCGATCCCGCTCAGCGAAATGCCGACACTCACGGAAGGCGACTCGGCAAACCCACTGCCCCTCCCGTTCGCACTGACAGGTGCCCTCGAAGATCGCTACGGACAGGATCGCTACACACTGACCGGAACGGCGGGCGACGTCTGGTCGATCAGTGTCGAATCGACGCGTCGGAGCAGCCCAATCGACGTCAGCCTCGCGGTGTTCGACGCGACCGGCAAGGAGCTGAAGCGCTCGGACGACGAGGCGGGTACGACGGACGCCGCTGTCGAGGTTCGTTTGCCGGCCGACGGCGAGTACGACGTCGTCGTGGCCGACATCTCTGGCCGCAGCGGCGATCGTTCGGCGACTTACCTTCTTCGAGTCGAAACAGCCGCGTCTGGCTTCGAATTCGCGACCCCGGAACTGCTCAACGCTCCCATCGGCAAGCCGGCTCGGCTGGCGCTCAAAATCGTCCGCAGGGGCGGCCTGACTGCACCAGTTCGCGTCACGATTGACGGCCTGCCTGCTGGCGTCACGGTGGCGGACGAGATTGTCATCCCCGAGAAGAAGAACGCGATCAACGTCGACTTCACGGTCGCGGAGGACGCGGCGGCGACAGCTTCTCTGATCACGATTTGTGGCGCGACGATGCCCGTCGACGGACAGCCTGAGACTCCGACCGTAACCGCCGTTGCCAATTCGCTCCTCCTCGCGACGACGATCACCCCGCCATTCAGCATCGACGCCGAAGGAAAGGACGATGTCGCCAAGTGGCCACGAGGCACAACGTTTCCGTATCCAGTCCTCATTGAACGTGACGACAGTTTTGATGGTGTGATCGTTCTGGAAATGACATCGCGCCAAGGGCGACACCGACAGGGGATCACAGGGCCGGAACTGACGGTGCCGCCAGAGGTGAACCGCTTCCTCTACCCGATCTTCCTCCCCGAGTGGCTCGAAACGACTCGAACCTCACGCATGGTCGTCAACGGCGTCGCGAAGGTCGCTGATCCTCAAGGGACCGAGCGTTACTCTGTGGTTCGGCAGAAGACACGCATGGGCTTTCTGCCAACCGGCGCGCTGCTCAAACTCGACACAGAGGTTCCCGAGTTCAGCATCACGCCAGGCAAAGTTCTCAACATCCCGCTCGTCATCAGCCGAGCCCAGGAACTGACCGAACCGGCACTTGTCGAACTGCTGCCGAATCAAGTCGGCTTCACAGCGGAACCACTGACTCTGCAGCCGACACGCGGCGCGAGCAGCCTCTCGGTGGTAGTCCCCGCGACGCTCGCCGCCGGCAGCGAGCACACGCTGACCATTCGCGCAACAGTTCAGAAGGACGGGCACCTGCCAACTGTCTCACAGACCGACGTCCTGCTGATCGCCGCTCCGTAAGCTGTCGGTCGGAAACACTCGGCACCCAATCGAAAAACCCGCACGCTCATTCGAACGTGCGGGTTTGAAATTGCAGCTGTCGTCGAGACGTCGATCAGATCTGATCGAGTGCCTGCTTGAGGTCAGCGATGATGTCTTCCACATCTTCGGTTCCGACAGACAGTCGGACAAAGTCGGGTGTCACGCCGGTCGACTGCTGCTCTTCCAGCGTGAGCTGCTGGTGTGTCGTGCTCGACGGATGAATGATCAGCGACTTGCTGTCGCCGACGTTCGCCAGATGCGAGAACAGCTGCACGGCATTGATCAGCTTAATGCCGTTCGCCTGCTGCTCTTCCGGAGTCGCTCCCGCGACACCGAAGCCGAAGACCGCTCCACTGCCGCCGGGAAGATACTTCTTCGCCAGCGCGTACGACGGGTGCGATTCCAGGCCGGCATAGTTGACCCACGAAACCTTGTCGTGAGAGTCCAGAAACTCGGCCACGGCCTGAGCGTTGGCAGCATGCCGTTCCATGCGCAGGTGCAGTGTTTCAAGCCCCTGCAGGAACATCCAGGCGTTGAACGGGCTCATGCACGCGCCCATGTCTCGCAGCCCCTGAATTCGGGCCTTCAGGATATAGGCCATGTTCATTGGCCCCAGAGCTTCGAAGATCTTCAGGCCGTGGTAGCTCGGATCCGGCTCGGTCATTTCCGGGAAGCGTCCGTTGTCCCACGGAAAGCCGCCCTTCTCGATGATCGCGCCACCGACACTCGTGCCGTGTCCGCCGATGAACTTCGTCGTCGAATGAATCACGATGTCCGCCCCGTGCTCAAATGGACGGCAGAGGAACGGCGACGCCAGCGTGTTGTCGACGATGACCGGCACGCCGGCTTCGTGAGCGATTCCGGAAATTGCTTCAAAGTCCGGCACGTCACAACGCGGGTTGCCAATCGTCTCGAGGTAGACGGCCTTGGTCTTGTCATCAATGGCCGACCGGAAGCCCTCGGGATCATCCTGATTCACAAACTTCACATTGATGCCCAGTTTGGGCAGCGTGTAGTGAAACAGGTTGTACGTTCCGCCGTAGAGGCTGGTCCCGGAGACAATGTTGTCGCCTGCCGATGCGATGTTGAGAATCGCCAGAGTTTCTGCCGCCTGGCCGGACGCCGTTGCCAGGGCTCCCGAACCACCTTCCAGAGCCGCCAGACGCTTCTCCAGCACGTCGTTTGTCGGATTCATCAGCCGCGTGTAGATGTTGCCGAACTCGGCCAGGGCAAACAGATTCGCGGCGTGATCGGTGTCGTTGAACACGTACGACGTCGTCTGGTAGAGCGGCACCGCGCGCGAATTCGTCGTCGGATCCGGCTCCTGACCGGCATGAAGGCACCTGGTGGCAAGACGGTAAGTCGGGTCGCTCATGGGAGTCTTTCTGCAAGGAAACTGCGTTGTGAACTGCGGCTGGAGACCGCGAAACGTCGACACGGTCGTCATCCAGCCGACCGCCTGCGCGCGGCATGATCACGCAGCCTGCCCGAACATTCAAGCGGCGGGAATTCCTGATTCTCAGCGCCGCAGGCCAGCTTCCGGGCGAGTGTCCGCCAAGTGTGGCACGCGCGATTACTCTCCGACCATAAACAGCCGGTCGCCTCGCCGGAGAATGAGCAACCCGTCGGCAGCAGCAGCAGCGTACAGGGTCGGCTGCCCGCCGCCGGTCGGATCGGAACTCGATGATGACTCCTCATTCCACAGACGATTCTCGGCGATGACTGCGAAGTCGGTTCCCGAGTTCAAGATCGTGGTCACACCGTTCTTTCCGAACAGATAAACCTTGTCGCCGCTGGCCAGCGGGGTCGCCCAGATGCTGGACGCTGTCCGCTTCGCCAGCTTTTCCTCGCCGGTCTGAAGATCAAGTGCAAAGAGGACGCCCGACCGATTGACGAACCAGGCCAGGCCGCGATGGGCGATCGGCGATCCGAACGATGACGTCGCCTCTTTCGCATGCCAGAGGTAGGTCACCGAATACCCGTCCGCAGTCGAACCGGAAATCTCCAGCACTCCGTTCGACGCGGCAGCCGTCCCGCCTCCGGATTCCCCGCGGCCAACCGTCGCACCAATCAGGAAGCGGCCATCGCCCAGAGGAACCGGTGTCGGCGTCGAGTTGCCGGCGATCCCGTCGAACTCCCACAGTCGTTTTCCGGTCTGCGGATCGAGACCAGCCAGCTTTCCGATGCCGCTCAGGATGAGGTGCTGACCGTCGCCAACCGGCACCAGTCGCGGGCTGCTCCACGACGTGACTCCCAGTCCCTCGGCCTTCCAGAGCGTCTTGCCGGTCTGCTTCGACAGGGCCAGCACGTAAGGTTCGTCCTGCCGCTCGATCCAGACAAAGACCAGTTCGTCGTTCTGCTCCAGCGATGCGGCCAGGCCATGCCGCGATTTGATCGGCCCGTACTCGGCGACCAGATCGCGCTGCCAGCGCACCTTGCCCTCCGCAGACAGTGACAGAATGTTGCCGCCCTCGAACAGCGCGATCACACCGGTGTCGTCGCAAACCGGCGTCGGTGCCGCCTTGCTGACATAGCCGTTGTTCTCCTGCGGCGAGCTGTTCTTTGCGTCGACCTTCCAGTTCCGCTTGCCGCTTTTCAGATCGAACGCCTCGATGAACAGCGTCTCTTTGAGATCGCCTGCCAGCGAGGTCACATAAACCTGACCCTGAGCAATTACGGGACTCGACTGCCCATAACCCGCCAGCGATCGCTCCCAGACGATCCCGGATTCCGGCGACCATTCCGTCGGACAGTCGGCCTTCACAACTTCCGGTCGACCACCATTCTGAAAACTTCGCCAGTCCCCGGCGTCAGCATGACGGACGCCACTCGCTGCGCTGCACAGATTGAAAACACCAACAGCGACCGCAATCGCAAGGACGCGGCACGAAGAATCACGATTCCAGGCACAGCTCATGAGGGACTCCGGAAGAAGCAGCAGGCAGAAGGAAAGCCGACTGCGACGCGATGCTTTGCCGCGCCGCAGTCGGGCCGAGTTGAACACCGCAGACGCAAGGCTCATTTCACAGAAATGACGTCGACCTCGGTCACCTTGCCAACTTCCATGTTGCCCCCGCCGATCGCGACCAGCTTCGAATCCTGCCAGGGCAGCAGGCGGTGGAAGAACCGCGGATGATCAAGCTGTCCGACGAACTCCCAGCGGTCGCCTTCTGCCGACAGACGCTGCAGCGAACCGGAAATCGTTGAAACGAACAGTCGTCCCTGGCACGCGAACGCGGAACTGCCGAAGCCGTCCAGCGAGGTACCGAGAATTGCCGGGCCCTTCGCCCACGAATTCGTCGCCGGGTCGTACACATCGACTTCGGTCGACGGGCCACCTTCTTCCCGCATTCCACCGATGCAGAAGAGCTTGCCCTTCCACGCCGCCAGTGCCAGCGCACGACGAGTGAACGGCTGGGTCGCGATCGGCTGCCAGGCCAGTTCGTCCGCGGACAGATCCAGCGCCCACGCCGTCCGATGCCACACTCGCTCTTCCTCGCCCCCCGGCATGTTCCAGCCGCCGGCCACATACAGCACATCACCCACAACAGCGGCGTCCAGTGACGAGCGGGGTTCGGGCAGCGAGGGCAGTTCTTCCCACTTTCGAGTCTGCGGATTGAACCGTGCGACGGTCGCCTGAGACTGCAGATTCTGGTCCTCGTCTTCACTGTTCAGAGCGGTAAAGCCTCCGACTCGATACAGCAGGCCGTCGTGCTCAACCATTGCCAGGCCCTGCAGCCGCGGACCTCCGGCCAGCTTCTTCCACTCCGCTTTCTCGGTCGACAGATCGAGCGACCACAGATCGTTGGACTGCTCTTCATTCGTGTAATGGTGAGCGGAACCGTAGTTCCCCCCGTAAGCGAACACCGTGTCCCCGGCGATGGCCCCTCCGAAACTTGTGATCCCCTGCGGCAACTCCGGCAGTTTCTGCGATTCACACACAAACTGCGACGGAGCATTCCGCAAGGTCAGCGTCGAATAATGACGGACCGAATCGTACGCCTTGCCGTCCTGCTCGCCGCTTTTGTTCTGCACAAGCCGCGCGCGAATGGAGTACGCCCCGGCTTCAGGCAGGCTGCAACGAAAGGCACCGGCTTCGTCGGTCGTGCCTTCAAGCCGCTCTTCAAGTCCCGGACCCGCGATCACAACTTCACAGTTCGGAGCCGGACTGCCCTGCCATGTCACGTGCAACACCGTCGACCGCCCGTCGCGAGTCGGCGTGATCTCCAGCGGCAGACGCTCGGCGTCATCAACCTCGTGCCAAGTTCCCGGCAGCACGAACGGGTACGTCTTGGCGTAGTAGTTGAGAACGAACGACGCATCGCCTCGAGTCAGCACGCCGTACGAGTGCTTCAGAATCAGCGTGTTCTGCGACGCCGAACCGGCTAACTCGGTTGTCAGCGAATCGTCGCCCTTCTCCAGCGACAGCAGCTGCGGTTCTCCGCGACGGCCAACCGACCAGACCTGAGCCTTCGTCACACGATCCAGCAGGTCCGGATCATCAGGCTCGGCGGCTTCGCCAAAGTAAACATGGACGCGACCGCTGTTCTCACCAGGCTCGGTCAGCAGCCAGAGAAAGTGAGCCCGACTCACCGTCGGCAATGCGTGCAGCAACGCGAGGGAAAACAGAAAACATTTCATGGGAATTCTCTTTCTGGCGGGCGTCGATCAGTGCCCGCAGTTTGTGGATGATTCAGCGACTGAAAAGTTCAAACGTAAAGTTGTTGTCAGCGTCGTTCTGCACGACGGCCGTCAGTTCGCTCGTCCTGTTGTAGCGAACAGGAATATTCACTGGCTTGATTTCGACTTGCCGCCGACGCTCACTGCCTCGCACGGCTTCAAGTTCTTCCAGCTCGATCAGCTCGGGATGGATTTCTACTCGAGCCGTTCCGGTCAGCGGCCCCTGCTCCGAAGGAATCGCGAACGCACCGTCCTCAATCAGCGCGGACGACTTGACGGCCCCTCGACCCTCGTCAGTGATAAACAGAATGCGGGCTCGAGTCAGCGGCGATCCGTCAAGCGTGACGTTTCCAGCGACAGAAACACGCTGGCCGCGTTCGTCAATCCGCGAGCCGCCGCAGCCCGCCGACCATAGCAGAAGATTCAGGATCGACAGCAGCACAAGTATTCGACTGCTCATAACCATTCTCCTGGGATGAGACGCAAACTGAGGTGCGTCCGTCTGGCGATCAGAATTCGGCGACGTCTTCTTCACCATTGCGCGTCGCCAGACCGTCGAGCACCTCAGCGTCAATGGTCTCCGTCACGAAATGCACGGTTCCATCCGCCAGGAGAAAGTGAGCACCACCCGGATGATCGCTCCGCCAGGTCGTGCGGTTGGCGTTCGTGCTGACGTTGAAATCACCGTCCGTGTGGCCGAGCGACACGCCGGGATAGCCCGGCGCCCACCGATGAGAGCCCCAGCGCGACTCCCCCGCCCTGGCCGGACACGAGAAAGCCGACCAGAGGTAGTCTTCGAGCTGATAGTTGAACTCGCCGCACATCAGGGTGCTTGACAGGCCATCGGTCACGTCCCGAAAGCGAACGGGAATCGGAGCGGTGAAGCCGTCGTAGCCAGCAAACAGTCCGTCACCGACCAACTGGCTCGTCCCCATCGAGGCGCCATAACTGCCGGGCGCTCCCGGTTCATCGCAGAGCGCATCGGGCACAGCACGAGGCAGCGTCATCGAGGGGCAGAGATAGACCGGCAGCACCGTGTTGATGGCCTCGGCGTTTGCCGCGTCGGTGTAGTAGAGATCGAAGTCGTACAGCGACTGCAGATTCTCTGCGTCCAGACTGGGCAGGATGGCGACGAACGGGCCATAGACCTGCGAGTTCGCCCCCATCGGCAGCGAACTGTAGATGTCATGATAGTTGTGCATCGCGAGACCAATCTGCTTGAGATTGTTCTTGCATTGCGAGCGACGAGCGGCAGCTCGCGCGGACTGCACAGCAGGCAGCAGCAGAGCGATCAGGATCGCGATAATCGCAATCACGACCAGCAGTTCGATCAGCGTAAACGCAGCACGGCGTCTCATGAGACACCCTCCTTTCAGACATCGAAACAACACAACAGGCGAACCGATGTTGCTGGCTGATGGCTGGCTGGAAGCTGGCTTTCGCTGGCGTCGGCAGAGGCGGCAACACGCCGCCACAATTCAGATTGAGGTGTCAGCGGCGACGTTTCACCGCGACACGGGAAGCTGCATGACTTCTCTTTCACTGGCAGTCTGGCTTGAGCACTGACCTCGCCCACTTGAGAACACGACTCGCCAGCAGGCACTCTCAGTTGCAACTGAGATTCAGTCTCACTATCGTCTCGCGAACGTTAGCGACGCAGTCTCGCATTTCAAGTCTGACCGCACGCTATTTCGGCACAAGTTGCCGGCTGAAACTGGAGTTCCCAACCGTGACTTCCGACAGTCAACCGGAAAAGGCGGCACAATCCGGAAACCTTCCGGCTCTCAAGGGCGACGGCTCTGCCCACCCGCAGATCACGTCGGAAGAACTCTTTGCCGGGCGGCAGGAAATTGAAATCCGCCACGCTGGCGAGAATTACCGCCTGAGAATCACGAAGAACGGCAAGCTGATTCTTCACAAGTAGCGGTGAGTGCCGCGCGGCTCCCGACGAACCTCACAGGCCGTTGAGGTACTCGATTAACGCCTCCGCTTCCGCTCGCGGCAACTGCTGGCCAGTGGGGTGCCTGAACTTCAACAGCACCTCCTGCAGAGATCGGGCTCGACCATCGTGGAGCAGGCGGTCGCGTTGCGAGACGCCTCCCAGCGACGGCGGATTGAAGAGCCGCAGCCCGCTCCGGTCCGGGAGCCCGACATCAAACACGTCGTCCGTCGTGAGGCTCGTAAACGGGTCGTGACAGGTCGAGCAGCCCCGCGACTCGAAGACGTCCGCGCCGTTGAAGCCACTGCCTGGCGATGACTCTGCCAATCGCGCGGCGGTGACAGACGGAGGCCTCGACAAGGTCGTCAGGTACGCGGCGAGGTCGGCGGCCACGTCTTCCCGTGTCGGCGTGTCGTCATCGTCACCGGCCGAAACTCGGTAGTCGCGCGTGTGCATCGTCGTCTGCAGCGAGGCCTCGATCTGCGACTTGAGCACCGCATGCTTGCCGTTCCAGGCCCACGGCCCGGTGGCCCAGACGCCCAGCAGTGACGGGACCCGCTTCGCCTCGCCATAGCCGCCGTCCCCAAGCGTATCGGCCAGCTGGTTGTTCGTGTGTCCGTCGGTGTGGCAACTGTGGCAGCTCATCCAGTCTTCGAGCGACAACCGGGAACTGAAGAACGCGCGCTCGCCCCGTTCGACAGGCCCCGGTTCCGGCGTCGGGCCAAGCACAAACTCATTGACCAGTTTGTTGCGTTGCAGATCGACGACGGAAACGGAATCGGCCAGCGCGTTCGCGGCAAATGCCAGCGACGCATCTCGATTGATGACGACATCGACAGGCCGTGCTCCGGTCGCCACGCGCACTTCGCGCACGCCCACGCGGTCAATCAACGCCAGTTCGTCAGTTCCGCCGAGTGTGAGCAGCAGGCGGTCAGACAGGCCGACAATCGCCTGCGGATCCCCTGCCCCGCGGCCCGGAGCCCCTACGCTGACAACGTGCCGTGCAGCATCGAGGTCTGCCTGCGGATCAAGGAGAGCGTCGATCGGCAGGACACTCACCTCGTTCTGCATCAGGATGCCCCAGTGAATGTGTTCCGCCTCGGTCCGCGCCGCCGAGTTAAGCGTCTGATGTGTGAGCAGCAGTTGCTTCCCGTCTCGAGTCAGGCAGCGAATGTTGTGGACTGGCAACTCTCGCGCAGAGCACAGCTCGCCAGCCGCGCAATCCACGACGGCAAGGCGACCGCCGAACGCGTCAGCAAGCACGGCATGTCGATCGTCCAGAAACTCGACCGCCCCCGCAGCGAACGGCAGGTTGATCACAGTCCCCGGCGCGGCGCTGGCTTCCGTCGACGCGACGCCGACCTCCGGTGTCAGCGAGAAAACGGTCGCTCGGCGTGACCAGAGCGACGCGGCGCAGCACCTCGTTCCACTCGCGTCGATCGCTACGTCAACCGGCCACAGCGCAGTCTCGAAGCGTCGTCGGATCGAGAGTCCGGTTCCGTCCTGCGATTCCCGCAGCACAATCAACTCAGCCCCAGCCACGTCAACAGCGATGATCTCCTGTGACTGCGGACGTCGCACGAGCGCTGCAAGTTGCTGCCCGATCGACCGCTCGGCGACGGTCCCGGACTGCAGGTCGATCGTGCTCAACGTTCCGCTGCGTTGATTCGCCACATAAAGCATCGTCTCGTCAGCACTGAGAACGGCGGCGGCAGGCCGACGATGCATCACTGGCAGAACATCGGCCGCCGCTTCTGGCACCAGCGTGCTCAGCCCCAGCAGTAACACCGTCACCGTCTTGATGGTTCGAATGCGCATTCTGCCCTCGTCAGCCGCCATGAGTTTCCGAAACAGCCCGCGGGAATAGACTATGGAACCCCGTCTGAAGTGGCCTGATTCATAAGTTCCTGACCGGTTGTTTAACCCGAAGCCGGAGGCGATGGCGTTTCGGACTGGTGAAACACACCATCGCTTCCGGCTTCGGGTTGAACGAGAACCCTGTCGTGACTTCTGAATACACAGCCCGAGAAGCTTAACTGTCCGACCGGAATTCCGAATGTCCGCTTCCAGCAAATTGCCGGTCGATCACGCATCACAGCCAGGCCTGAGCGACCTCTCCGGAAACGCGCTCGACAGCTCATTGCCGACCGTGCCGGGCGGGTGGGCGACTTCGGAGGTTCAGGTTGGCGACCGCCAGATTCAGCTCCTGCTGCCGGCGAACCCGGACGCGTTTCTCGACGATCCCCAGGTCCAGCAGGCGAACAGCGAATCTGACTACATGCCGTACTGGACGTATCTCTGGCCGGCGGCGAGACACATGGCGAAGCTCGTGCTGGACGAACCTTGGCGTCCCGGCACGCCAACTCTGGAACTCGGCTCCGGCATCGGACTCGTTGGGATCGCCGCACTCGCGACGGGTTTGCGAGTCACCTTCAGTGACTACGACCGAACATCGCTGCTCGCCGCAGAACAGAACGCTCTGAGGAATGACCTGAAAGCAGATGCTGCCGTGCTGCTCGACTGGCGAACCCCGGAGGCTTCTTCTCTGCAGGGTCGCTTCAAATTGATCCTGGGCTGCGATGTCATTTACGAGGTCGCGTTGCACGAGCACCTGCTGAACGTGCTCGACAGGCACCTTGAAGATGACGGCGTCTGCTGGCTCGGGGATCCCGGACGAAGTGCGTTTAACGCGTTTCGCGAACGTGCAACTCGACGTGGCTACTCGATCGATCTCCACGACGAACACGGTCGATCATGCGAGTTTGAAGCCTCAACGCCAGCTGCATTCCGCCTCGCCGTTCTGCATCGACAGGAAAGTCAGGAGAGACAGGTCGGGAAATAGCAGGAATCATATCTCAGCGCTCGTTTTGACGAGCCAGACACGGATAGACTGCTGCTCTCAGAAAACCGCTGAGAAAGGCAGAATCATGCAGACATCCCTCACGTTCGCCCGTCGTCACCAACGCTTGCCCAGTCGGGCGACGCTGTTCACGTTCCTGTCCCTGGTGACAATGACGCTGTCCGGTTGCGGTCGGCAGGAGCCCGTCGCGAACTCGCAGGCAGACGTCCCCGAGTTTGCTCCATCGCAATTGCCAGCGACCGTCGACCCAGAAGCCGCAGTCGCGGATGACAATCCGACCGAGGAGGTCACACGGTCCGCGGTCGATATCTCAGCGAGTGAGAATTCGACCGCCGCGAGCGTCCGGCCAGCACAGGCGGAACCGGCACCGTCGACCGAACGAAGCAATCGGCTGGCGCGGGAAACCAGCCCTTACCTGCTGCTGCATGCGAAGAACCCTGTCGACTGGTATCCCTGGGGACCGGAAGCGTTCGAGAAGGCAGAGCGCGAACAGAAGCCGATCTTCCTCTCGAT
>Ga0070727_10004233_pt1 | contig 12372 bp, 11 predicted proteins | sample tdAd472_FD_66722 | JGI IMG/M metagenome (GOLD analysis project Ga0070727, IMG submission 66722) | Marine sediment microbial communities from the Atlantic coast under amendment with organic carbon and nitrate - tdAd47.2 | ecosystem: Environmental > Aquatic > Marine > Coastal > Sediment | place... | reverse complement strand
ATGAACCAGCCACCTCTCCTCGACCTTTCCTTCTCCCCGGATCTTTCCGATGAGGCCGCCTACGAGATTGCTGAGTTTCTGGAGGCGCTGAGCCTCGCCTTCGAGGAACATTACTTCGGACAAATCAGACGCCATCGGCAGGCGATCAATCCCAAACGCAGTGAGCTTGTCGATCCACCTTGGGAAGAAGATCCATTTTAGTCGATGAACCCTTTCCCCGGGGGGGCACAGGTCTCGTTCACCTCGCTGTATGACTTAAGTTGTCTTGACTTAAATCACCTCACTTCACGCCTGACTGTTCCAACCGACCACGAGACATTCCTGACCTGCTCTCGCTACCCATTCTCACACACGGCTGCGCATCAGGTGGGTCAGTTTTTTTGAGCACTGCCGGGTCAGCTTTTGTTAGCGTTAAAGGTATAGGGCAGACAAACGCCCTTTTTATCACTCGTCAACGGATCATGCACCGGTAACGAAGGGAGCTGCGCCCTGCCATCACCCCGAAATTCTGCCCTATTCCGCACTCACTACCCAACCGGTCGCCCTCGCCCGTACCCCTTGCGCAGCTACCCCGGGCATAAGGCCAACCTGAATCCAGCTCTACTGAACAGCCGCTTGAGAAGTTTCGCTTTTGTCCGGCTTGGTGCAGGTCATAGCTCCAGAAAGTTTCTGGTTGCTCTCGGGTGGCCGAAGGAGCGAACACTAGCTAGAATAACCATTCTCTGCAGCTTTCTCGCCGTTCCAACGTTGCAATCGACTGACGGATTTGGGGTCGACAATTGCCTGTTAGATAAATCGAATATAAGGAAAGTACGTACGACGTGTTTCAGCCAGTTAACGGCCATTCAACGTCTTCACGATCCACCAAGGTTGTTGGGATCGGCAATGGGCATAATCGGCCAACTCCGGTCCTTCACGGTTACTAGCCTGAACGTCCGGTTAGCCGTAAAAGTGGTCATTTAATAACAGCTATTAATCCACAGAAACATGGAACAAAACACAATTGAAAAACAGACCGTGATAGCGGGTCAGATTCACCCGGGGTTTGGGAACCAGTGCCGCCAGGCGGGCAATGAAATCCAGTGGATCGAGCACCACATACGTGGTGCCGTCGTGGTACGGGGTCTTGAGCTGGTAATGCACCCAGCCCTGTGCAGGAGAATTTCTATTCATAATCACTGAACCCGATCGACGTGCAAGCAAGTATCAATCGCGACGATGTTTGCTGCCCGAAGAGCGAATCCTGGATACGCTACACTACACGCCGCGGCGGATAATCATCTTAAACGGATAGATGAATTGGCGCACGAGTGTAACGAACAGACTCCGTACATCGCGTTTTTGCTCTACCGGGAAATCAGGATCGGCAACGCCGGTGTCGGGGTATTCGTCATAACCGCGGTACTGTGTTCCGAAAAGACGGTCCCAGAAGCAGAATATGACTCCGAAATTGAGGTCCTGATGCTCCGGCAGACGTGAGTGATGAATACGGTGGGACTGTGGTGTTACAAAAACATATTTTAAGATCCCGTAATTAGTGCGGATGTTGGCATGGTAGACCATGGTGTGCCAGGTGGTGAAGAACCACCAGGCGATACCCAATGGCACTCCGTGCCGGAGTTCCAGAAGGGTCATTGGGAAAAAACGGATGACGAAGGATATCATTCGTTCTACCGGGTGGACCCGCTTGTCGGTCATGAAATTCATTTCTGTCTGCGAGTGGTGGACAGAGTGAAAATACCAGAACAGCTTGACCTTGTGTCTTAGCAGGTGTGCAAACCAGTCCATAAAATCACTCGCGAGGATCACCAGGATTACTTTTAACACGAGCGGCATCCCGGCTAACGCGGCAACGCTGAAAAAGTCGAAGTAGGCTTCGTACGCGTGTATGAAGAAGTGCTGGAATCGCCATACCAGGAATGACCCGAACAATGGCACGGTAACAAACCACAGCAGGTCCTGAAAAAACCCGACCGAAAAGGTTTTCTGGTTTTTATTGACCGGGATCAGGTGCTCGACGATTAGTAGCACCAGCAAAGGACACCAGAATAAATAACCGTTCAGCTTGTACTGTCTCACCAGGGTAGACACGGCGTTGTCCAGGTTCTTCCCCGCATATTCGAGCAGAAACTGCGGATCAGGCCTCAGGCCTTTCAGTATCGATACCGCTACAACGCTGATACTGACCATCAGAACGGTCCACTTAAACAGCTGTGGCGTGAGATTTTCTGTTTTGATCATTTTCGGTTTGTTCCTGGCGGCGGTCGTCCAGTCCTAATTCGATATCCGGCAACCTGTATAATACGCTGACGTATTTTCGTCGCGCGCGCTGCGTAATTCTAAGCCAGCTGGCGCGCCGACAACAAGGCGTCACGCGTAATCGGACGTGAAAGACAAAGCTATTGATCCAAATGGCGCGCCCGAAAGGGGTCGAACCTGTGACTTTCGGCTTTGGAGGCCGACGTTCTATCCAGAGGGCTGAACTTCGCATTGGGTCGTTCCCAGTCATATAGCGGAAGGTGATATTAGCGATCACTGAACGTCTATATTGGGTCGGCTTTTTTTGTCGTTAAGCCATTGTTTATATAAGCAACGACTAAACGGCAACTTCACGCCCTGAGTCAGCCCGTCAAGTCATTTTAACGGTTGTGTCTAGTATCACGGAAAGCGAGACGGAGGAACTATAATGGGTCGATATTTGTCGTTTAGTCATCACTTATATTAGCAGCGACTAAACGGCAACTATGGGTCGTGAACCGCCTTTTAGAAAATAATCAGATAGTTACTCTCTAAACGACCGAGTACGGCCAGTTACCTGCCGTTCGACGCATCCCGAATACCGATCATTGATGAGGCCGGCAAGGGGGATAACCGGCCACTTTCGGTCATTTAGATACTGGAGAAGTCGAAAAAGCGGACATCGGAACAACAACCGGCCCATTTGTAGTGAGCGCAGCGAACGTAAAATCCATCCGAGTTTACGGCCTTGTTAGATTTACTGAATCTTTGTTACCATCCCCCACTCGTGAGATAGAACTTTCTTTGTAAGATATACTATTTTCTTTGCTGACTTCTCAGTATCAGATTCTTCCTTTTCTATATTTTCCAGTTCTTGAATTAAGCTGGTCTTCGTGTCTGTTATATCGGAATCTTCTCCTGTTGGATTCAAAAGAAGCTCTAGCTCTATGTGTAATCGAGTAATAGCTTCCTTGTTACTACTGTTATGCTTAACAGATGCCACGTAATCGACAACTTTTTCTACAACTCTATTCATCCAGGCCTTACGATTAGCTGAAAGGTACTGCGCTTTGATTTTCTTGATTTCTGCATGGTATTTTAGATAGGCACCAGAAAATCCAAGCAGCGCTCCAATCAATGTCGCGATAAGTGCTTCCATATTTCACTCCATCTTGATACGTAACGGTTAGATAAACGAGACCTCATATCTCGTTATCAGTTTATAGGTTTGACGCATTCTTAAGTGGCAAAATAGCTTCAAATAAGCAAGATGGCAAACGCACGCACCAATATCCGGCTCAGATAAACGAGACCTCGCGATATACGCACCATGACGTGCCTATCGGTCATCGCAGGCTGGGCAACGTCCGATTTCGGGAGTGAAAGCTTAATGTCGTAGTTGGGTCGATTCCGGCCTTTTAGCCTTTTCTAATATAGCCAAGGAAATCTGCGAACCGGCCGATAGCAGAGACAGCACAGCGCTGTCGCCACACGCTGTGTGTTGCTGTGAATGCTCCTCCGCATCAGCAACTAGCCGGCGCTTTGTGTAACCACGGGCGCTGGCCTTTTTTATTCAGCCTTCCGCCTCGCCATCACAACCAACCCGATCAGACCGGAGGCGAAGAGGGGAGGGATGGGAACTGCTGTTGAATACTCATACCGCTAAATATCGCCATGTTACTTGTCTATCTCCAATACATACGGAGGTGGATGATCCAAGCCAAAGTCAGGAGTGATTTCCCTAATACCAAACACCTCTTCCTGCCGAGGTATGCCACCAGCAACACACTCCCCCGTACTTGGATCACTCTGAGCGACACGGGTTATATTCGTTGGAGTTTGACTTGTTCGTTCCATGATCTTGAATGTATCGAATGTATACCCTCCAGTGGGGGATGGACTAGATATCCGAATGAAGGTGACTTGGTCATAAGACGGAATGAAACTTGGTCTATCAAGTTCCTGAAAATCTAGACGCCTAGCCCATGGCCCGTCAGAACAATCGGACATCTCATGAATATATACGTTTATTTCAGACGACCCATTAGTAGGTACAATACTTGTGCTTCCAACGGTTAGCAGCAGATTAAATCCTTGCCACTCATAATCAACACCAACGGTTAACACTTTCCCGAACTGCACACCGTTTCCATCCTTGAGAACCATAGTCGCTGCGGTTGATGGGTAGAAGTATCCCTGCACGTCGACTACTACGTGTTGGTTGGTGTTTCTGGCGAGTATCGCAAACTCCCCATCACTGGGACAGCTGCTCGGTTCGCAGAGCGAGATATTGGTCGTATTTCCGACAACCTCACCTGCGGCGAAGTTGACAGTTGACCCTTCGCCTATGGCTGGCGCGACTTGGTCAGAGGGGTAAGCCGTAAGCACGCCAGCCGCAGAGCCGGTAGCCGGTACTGCTAAAACATAGGCCGAGATGGCCAACGGTTTTGTCTCCTGTCTTGGAGCCTCACAACCGGCTGCAGTGCCACCCTGTCCGGTTACCGCTCCTGAAACTAGGAAGTTGCGAGAGGTGTTAGCGGGGATTGCACCACCAGCTACTCGGGTATCCACAATCCGGCAGGGATCGACTGGAACGTAGACGAGGTTCTCCTGTGCCAATACAGGTGTAACTTCGATTGACCCCGGCATGGTCATGGACAATGTGAGTATTATTGATTTTCTCACGTGAGCTTCTTCCATTTTAATTCTGACGTCCTGTCGCAGGTGCCGGCCTGGCGATCTTGTCTATGGAAGCTACGCTTATTGAGGTCGGCTAGAACTGATCTAAATCAAGTTGTGGCGGGTTCGTACAGTTCTTCTCTGAGAATCCGCACCTCGTCCGGCGCATCCGTGCCGATCCTGACCTGGTGGCCTTTCACGCCCAGCACAGTGACCGTGATCCGTTCGCCCACTGGGGTTTCAATGATGAGCGTTTCGCCTGGGTGGCGGGTGAGGATACCCGCTCAAAAAAAGCACAAAAACAGCACACTGACAGGCGCAAACAGGCACTTATCCACACTTCATAGGTTCTGGGAATGCGCTATAACTTATTGATACTTAGTAAATACGTGTGGTGTCTAATTGTGTTGACTTGTGTAAAAAATGGACTTGAAAACCAGCGTGGGTTTACGCCCACCGTGGGTTCGAATCCCACCCTCTCCGCCATATTTCGAGACGTTACGAGTCCTCGGTCAGCACTTTATTCCCTGCTGTGTTGCCTGGTCTCGCTCCATGTCTATGTAGCGGCCGGGCAGGCGCCGATGTGTACCCTATGGTCATCGCAGAATCTGACGTTTTCGGAGCGGCGTGCATAGGCGGGTCTCCCCGTGGGGTGACAGCCGCTGCTCAAGCGCACACAGGGTGCGTCGCCAGCTGTCAGTGCCGTAACGATAAAACTTTATCGCTTGGCAGTTCATTTGTGGTTGTTTGTGTGATAGGGTTTTGATATCGCTCTTTAAAATCGGCGAATATCTAGATCCCCCCCAGGGTTCAATGCCCGTCCTTTCCGCGAACTGTCCTTTGATTCGTAAGCAGCCCGGATAAGCCGCCCATCACCAGCGGTTCAGGACGAGACTTATCTTCCTTTTCGATACAAAACCACAAGGATAAAGGGTTATGGAACAGCCAGATATACGAATATTACTTGTTGATCATCAGGAAATGGTTCGCTGCGGCCTGCAACGCTTATTGAATGACATGCCACAGATGTGCGTTGTCGGCGAGGCATGCAATGGCGAGGAGGCCGTGCAGTTGTCGCGCAGACTGAAACCGGACGTGGTGTTAATCGATGTGCAGATCCCCGGCATCGGTGGCCTGGAGGCAACCCGCCGTATCTCACGGGGTGGGGCGGATATCCGCATAGTGGTAATGGCTTCACAGATTGATGACCTGTTTCCGATCCGCTTGCTTGATGCGGGCGCGGCGGGATATCTGAGCAAAAACTGCGGTATTGAAGAAATTTCCGATGCCATTTGTGTGGTGAACCGGGGTGAGCGCTATATCAGCGCGGATATCGCCCGACAGATGGCTTTATCGACGTTGCCGGGTGGTGAGCAATCACCTTTTGGGCGTTTGTCCCAACGTGAATTGCAAGTCATGCTAATGGTCGCGCAAGGACAAAGCATTCACGACATTTCGGGTCATTTGTGCCTGAGTTCAAAGACGATCAGCACATATCGATACCGTTTGTATGAAAAACTCGGCGTCGGCAATGATGTCGAACTGGCCCGACTGGCCATCCGGCACGGCATTGTAGGTATTGCTTTGCAACCATAACCACCTGAACTGCATGAAGAAATGGTGCGGCCTGGTCAAGGTTTGGCGGATTTCGTCGCTAACTAGCAGCAGGTAAACCGACTGACTGAACTGGTTATGGTAGCACTCACTCCTTCTACGCAGGCAGAAGAAAGCCCGGTAGACATTCTGCTCGTTGACTCCAGGCAACTGGTACGAGCGGGTATTGAACGAGTCTTGTCTGACTCCGGTCATCTGACAGTTTCCGATGTGGCGGCAAACTGCAATGAAGCCATACGTCTGGCCCGGCGGCAGAAACCACAGATCATTATGGTCAATTTGCCAGGGTCGAGTGTCGAAGTGCTGGATGGCGCAAGCAAGATCCGCCGGCAGTTTCCGGATATCCCGATCCTCGTGCTTGCCGACGAATCAGAACTGATTATTCAGGAGCGCCTGTTGCAGGCCGGGGTCGCGGGCTGTGTCAGCAGTCTTTGCAGTGTCGGAGAGTTGTTTACCGCCATTGCAACGGTATTGAAGGGCGAACGCTATATCAGTGACTCCCTGGCCAGGAAATTGGCCGAACGCCGTTTACCGGGGTACGAGGCTTCGCCTTTTGACCAGCTCACACACCGCGAACTGCAGGTTTTCCTGCTAGTCGCCGAGGGCTGGGATACATTGGCTATTGCCAAGGAGTTGTGTGTTACCCGCAAGACCGTGAACGGTTATCGGAATCGCGTTCTGGAAAAGCTTCATATGCAGACCGAAGTGGAACTGATGCACCTTGCCATCCGCCATGGGCTGGTAAGGATTCCCGGTACCATTTAGCACTCGTATGAATCCGGAAATATGAAACAAGTCCGGGATTTACCGCGCAATGGTGATAAAATCGGCAGGGTGGATACAACAGGCACCCTTTAGGAAGGGAAAAGACAATGGGCGAACCTACACGTATTCGGGCACCGGAACTGCCAGATAAGCTGGAATGGTTTAATACCGATCAACCGCTGACGTTGAGAGGCCTGCGCGGCAAGGTGGTTCTTCTGGACTTCTGGTCGTATTGCAGCATCAACTGTATGCACGTACAGCCGGATCTTCAGTATCTGGAAAATAAGTATCCAGAGACGTTAACGGTCATCGGTATACATTCACCGAAGTTCGAAAATGAACGCATTGGCACCCAGGTGCAGAAAGCAATTAATCGTCAGTATATTCGTCATCCGGTCGCCCATGATCCAACTTTCCAGTTATGGCGTGCCTACGGTATCAAGGCCTGGCCATCGGTTATTTTCATTGATCCTGAAGGTTATGTTGTCGGTGTGTTGCGTGGTGAAGGACGCCGCAAACAGTTGGACGATTTGATCAGTAAGCATCTTGATGAGGCTGGAGATAAAGGTGTGCTGAAATATTCGCAGACACCGCTCAGCCTGAATCCAGAAGCGGAATCAATGCTCAGATTCCCTGGTAAAGTACTGGCGACCCGGAATAATCTGTATATTGCAGACAGTGGCCGCAATCGTATTCTGGAAACCTACCACGACGGCAAAATACGACGGGTTTTCGGAAGTGGTGCCAGCGGCATGCTGGATGGATGTGAATCAGCGGCGATGCTCGATAATCCCCAGGGAATGGTGATGGTCGGTGACTTTCTGTATGTGGCGGATACCGGTAATCACGCTATTCGGCGTATCCAAATTAAAACAGGTGAAGTGATGACCCTTGCCGGAACGGGTAAACAGGGTCGTTATGTCGCAGACAGTTTCCGTGAACCCACGGACGCGGCGCTGAATTCGCCCTGGGATCTGAGTTATTACGAGAGTAATCTCTATATTGCCATGGCAGGTCAACACCAGATCTGGCGAATGAATCTGAACCACCTGGCGATCGAGCGCTATGCGGGTGCTGGTAGTGAGGATATTGTCGATGGCCCGCTCGATACCGCCAGCTTTGCCCAGCCGACCGGACTGGGTGTTCATGAGGAGCGTCTTTTTGTCGTTGACTCAGAGACATCTGCCATACGTGAAATCCATCTGAATCAGAATGTCGTGAACACTTTGGTCGGGAAAGGCCTGTTTGATTTTGGTGACCGCAGCGGCGTGGGAAGAGAGGCACGCCTGCAGCATCCGCTGGGTATTTCCGTCGATTCAGAACGCGATGCATTGTGGATTGCCGATACCTATAATTCCAAAATCAAACGTATCGATATGCAGACCAATGCAGTCAGCACATTCAAGTTTGCTTTCAAGCTCAATGAACCTGGCGGTCTGAGTGTTTACCGGAACAAGCTTTTTATCGCCAATACCAATGAACATCAAATCGTGGTGCTGGATATGCAGACACGAATAGCCGAGGTCGTGAATGTGCGCGAATGACAGTGTTCCTGTATTTGACGAAGGTTGTAAACGCTGTCATCGACTGAGCAGTTTTCTTGACGATGTCTCACAGCAGTACCCGGGTTATTATGCCAGGCCGGTGCCGGCGTTCGGTGATCCCGATGCCGAATTGCTGATTGTGGGGCTGGCGCCGGGTATGCACGGCGCAAATCGAACCGGGCGTCCCTTTACCGGCGATTACGCCGGTATCCTGCTTTATCAGACACTGTATGATTTTGGTTTTGGCAGTCGGCCGGTGTCTGAATCCCATGACGATGGCCTGAAATTAGAGCGCTGCCGCATTTCCAATGCGGTGAAATGTCTGCCGCCACAGAACAAACCTGTCACCGCCGAGATAAAGAACTGCAATGGCTTTCTTCGGGCTGAACTGGAGACGCTTCCGCAAAGGGGTGTGATCGTGGCACTGGGCAAGATTGCCCACGATGCCGTGTTGCGCGCCTTCGCTTTACCATTATCCCGCTATAAGTTTGCGCACGGCGCGGAGCACGAGCTGGGCGAGCTGGTGTTACTCGATTCCTACCATTGCAGTCGTTACAACACCCAGACCAGGCGGCTTAGCGAAGCGATGTTCCGGGATATATTCAAGCGCGCCCGTGAGTTGCTCGACAACCGGTTGTAACCCTTATATCTTCTGCACTTCGCGTCATTGTAAACGCTCTAAATATAAGGGTTGCAATCCCTTGCGCGAGTCTCCCTTTGTGATCTTCGAGTCCTTTGTGGTTAAGAGAGGTGGAGATCCGGGTAAGATAGATGGCCGACGATAAATCCGACAGCGACTTTGAAGCCAGATCTTTTTTGCGCACCCTGACCACGCGGCCCGGGGTCTACCGCATGCTGGATGCGAAGGGGGCCATACTCTATGTGGGAAAAGCCCGTAATCTGAAGCAACGGGTATCCAGCTATTTCAGGCAAAGCGGGCTTGCAGCCAAGACGCGGGCATTGATGCAGCAGATGGCTAGTGTCGAAGTCACCGTTACCAATACCGAGGCCGAAGCGCTGATCCTGGAAAACAATCTGATCAAGACGCATCGCCCGCGTTATAACGTCCTGTTGCGTGATGACAAGAGCTACCCGTTCATCTATCTCAGTTCTGAAGATGAATACCCGAGGTTGGCATTGCACCGCGGGGCACGGCGGCGTAAAGGCCGTTATTTCGGTCCGTATCCAAACGCGGGTGCGGTACGTGAAAGCCTGCATGTGCTGCAGAAAATGTTTCGGGTCAGACAGTGCGAGGACAGTTTCTTCAGTCATCGAAGCCGGCCCTGTCTGCAGTACCAGATCAAGCGTTGCACTGCACCCTGTGTGGCTTTGATCAGTATCGAGAACTATGCTGAGGATGTCCGGCATACGGTGTTGTTCCTGGAAGGCAGGAGCAGTACGTTGAACGATGAACTGGTGCGCCGGATGGAACAGTCGGCCGAGCAGCTGGATTATGAGCAGGCTGCCATCTACCGGGACCAGATCAGCAGCCTGCGACGTGTTCAGGAGCGTCAGTATGTCAGTGGTGAGTCCGGCGATCTGGATATACTGGCGTGTGTCGTGTCCGCCGGCATTGCTTGTGTACAGGTGTTTTTTGTCCGCAAAGGCATCAATCTGGGTAACAAGCTGTTCTTTCCGAAGATTCCTGCCGATAGTTCTGCAGAGGATGTTTTGTCGGCGTTTGTGGCCCAGTATTACCTGTCACATCCGGTGCCGGCAAAGCTGTTGATGAATTGTGCCCTGGAGGATGAACTGCTGCTGGAGCGGGTGCTGAGCGAAAGAGCCGGGCACAAGGTCAGTCTGTCGCACCGCGTGCGCGGCGAAAAGGCACGCTGGTTGCAGTTGGGCGTGTCGAATGCCGAGCAGGCATTGGCCGCGCGTCTGAGCAGTCAGGCGGGGATGGAAAAGCGCCTGGAGATGCTGCAGAACCTGTTGGAGCTGGATGATATACCCAATCGAATAGAGTGTTTTGATATCAGTCACACCCAGGGGGAGGGAACTGTTGCTTCCTGTGTGGTGTTTGATCGTGACGGTGCCAGGAAGTCGGATTACCGGCGTTTCGGCATTCGCAATATCATAGCCGGTGACGATTATGCAGCCATGGAACAGGCCTTATTCAGGCGTTATACGCGCTTGAAAAAAGAAGACTGTAGCTTACCTGATATCGTATTGATCGATGGCGGCAAAGGTCAGGTGGGCGTTGCCGCGAAAGTGCTGGAGGAGTTGCAGATTGATGAAATGCTGATTGTCGGTGTATCGAAAGGGCCGGAACGCAAACCGGGCATGGAGATCCTGCATATTCCCGCCCAACATCGGCAGCTGGATCTGGACAGCGCTTCGCCTGCCTTGCATCTGATTCAACAGATTCGTGATGAGGCGCATCGCTTTGCGATTACCGGGCACAGACAAAAGCGCGCCAGGGCGCGTAAGGTCTCACCGCTGGAGGGGATTCCCGGCGTCGGTCCCCGGCGCCGTCAGCAGCTTTTGAAACAATTCGGTGGAATACAGGAAGTTGCACGGGCCGGTGTTGATGATTTGTGTAAAATTCCGGGCATCAGCCGAACGCTGGCCCAACAAATCTATGATGCCTTCCATGGAGATAACTGAGATAATTATCTGATGTCCTGGACTGTCCCCAATATATTAACCTTCTTGCGGATTGCACTGATTCCGGTGTTTTTGGTGGTTCACTACCTGCCATATTCATGGAGCCACGTGGCGACAACCGCACTTTTTGGTTTGGCGGCGTTGACCGACTGGTTCGACGGGTATCTGGCCAGAAAACTGGAACAAACTTCGCCTTTTGGTGCTTTTCTGGATCCAGTGGCAGATAAGCTGATTGTCGCCGTTGCGCTGATCATACTGGTACAGACCAATCCCACATTCTGGTTTGTCATCCCGGCCGCTGTCATCGTCGGCCGGGAGATCGCGATATCGGCGTTGCGGGAATGGATGGCGGAAATAGGTGAGCGTACCCAGGTCGCCGTTTCTTTCATTGGCAAGATCAAGACGACGGCACAGATGACCGCGCTGTTACTGCTTTTGTACCGGCAACCCCTGTGGGGCTTTCCCACCAACGAGGTTGGTGTGTTGTTGTTGTATGTGGCGGCGATCCTGACGCTCTGGTCAATGATCATCTATCTAAAGGCGGCCTGGCCACTGTTGTCCGCTTCCAGCAAAGCCTGAGCTGCCTCAGGAGTTGACAGCAGGCCCAACATGCCTAAAATAGCGCGTTTGAAATAATGCGGGAATAGCTCAGCTGGTAGAGCACAACCTTGCCAAGGTTGGGGTCGCGAGTTCGAATCTCGTTTCCCGCTCCAAATACGGCCGTTCTAAATGGAATAACCTCGGTAAGTGAAGCCGGGGTTTTTTTACTTTATAAATAAGCATTTGGCGACGTGGCAGAGTGGCTATGCAGCGGATTGCAAATCCGTGGACCTCGGTTCGACTCCGGGCGTCGCCTCCATTACAGAATACAATTAAATCAAATAGTTAAGGCGCTTTTAAGCGTCTTTTTTTATGCCCGCTAGGG
>Ga0070727_10004232_pt1 | contig 12373 bp, 10 predicted proteins | sample tdAd472_FD_66722 | JGI IMG/M metagenome (GOLD analysis project Ga0070727, IMG submission 66722) | Marine sediment microbial communities from the Atlantic coast under amendment with organic carbon and nitrate - tdAd47.2 | ecosystem: Environmental > Aquatic > Marine > Coastal > Sediment | place... | reverse complement strand
CTTCCACATGCAGGAAATTGTCGGTCAGCGCTGAGGTCGACTCGTTGGTCGAGCGGTCGAGAGTGACGGCTTCGACCCGCCGACCAACCAGCGATTCCTCAAACCTGCGCTTCTTCTGTGCGATCAGCTCGCGCAAAATGCGGTTGCGCTCTTTCTTGACGGGCTTAGGGATTTGACCGTCCATCGTCGCCGCCGGCGTGCCCTCGCGAGCGGAAAAGGTGAAGACGTGCAGGTAGGTCAACGGGGATTGCTCGATTAAGCGGCGCGTCTCCTCAAACTGCGCGTCGGTCTCGCCGGGGAAACCGACCATCACATCGGCCCCGATGGAAGCCTCTGGCATAGCGACGCGAGCGCGCTCGACGCGGTCGAGGTAGTGGCGGGCACGGTAGCGACGACGCATCGCCTTGAGCACGGCGTCCGAGCCCGACTGCAGCGGGATGTGCATGTGCTTGGCGATACGCGACTCGGCCTTCATCAGGCGCAACAGGTCGCCGGTCCAGTCCATCGGCTCGACGGAGCTGATGCGCAGCTTCTTCACGGCGGCCTGTTCAAGGACCGTTTCGAGCAGTTGGTGGAAGCGTGGTCGGCCGGGGAGGTCGCGCCCCCAGCGGCCGAGGTTGATGCCCGTGAGAACGATCTCCGGGTAGCGATCTTCGAGCTTGCGGATCTCGTCGAGAACGAAGGTCTCGGGCGCGCTGCGGCTGTAGCCGCGCACGGACGGGATAATGCAAAACGAGCAGAGGTTGTTGCACCCGTCTTGGATCTTCAGGTTGGGTCGGGAGCGGTCGCTGCCGGCATCGAGGATCGGTGCGGTGAGGAGCGCGCGCTGCTCGTAGGCGTCCGACAGCAGTACGCCGCCGGAGGCGATTTCACCGTGGTAGTCGAGCGGAGGTGTAGGAATCGACGCGTTGGAGATGGAGACGAGGCCCGTAGCTTGCGGCGCCACGACTTCGCCGATCAGCGGCTTGTGCGAGTTGCCAACGACCCAGCGCACGCCGGGGAGCGCCTCCAGATCAGCCGGACGCCGTTGCGCGTAGCAGCCGGTGACGAGGATCTCGGCGGCGGGGTTCTCGCGGTGGATGCGGCGGATGGTCTGTCGAGCGTCGCGGTCGGCTTCAGCCGTGACGGTGCAAGTGTTGACGACCACCAGTTGTGCGTCGGCTCGGTCGCTGGACAACCCTAAACCGCGAGCCGCGAGGTCGGATTCGAGGGCGGCGCCGTCGGCTTGGGTGGCCCGGCAACCGAAGTTCTCAACCCAGAATGTGCGGCGTTCGGACATGGGACCCGATGGCTTCAGTATGGGCCAAAAAGGAGAAAGGGCGAAGCGCTTGGAGCGCTTCGCCCTTTCGATTGCGATGGAGCTAGGTGAGCTACTCAGGGCGTTCGCGCCGCACCTTTTTGCGGCTACGTTTGCGAGCGAGCGCCTGCTTGAGACGCTTCTTTTCACCAGGCTTCATGTAGTAGGAGTGGCGTTTGACCTCTTTGATGATGTCTTGTTGCTGCACCTTGCGCTTAAAACGTCGCAGTGCGGAGTCAACGGATTCGCCTTCATTTACATAAACTTCAGCCAAGCAAAATCACCTGCCTTGGGTGGAATGGGTCCAACTCACGAGTGTACACCACCTTCAGTTGGGTCGACCTGATCGGCGGGGAGCCACTCCGAGCCGTAGCGCCGGGCGACGTAGGTGCGGAAATCTTTGTGGAAGAACTGGTAGGAGCCGCCGACGCGTTTCAAGAGGCCTAGGTCGGCGCAGCTCTCGAGGAAGCGGACGTAGCGCAGAGGGGCTAGGCCCATAATCCACAGAACGAACCGGACCGAGTAGTGACGGAGGACGAAAGTGCCGCCCTTGTCTAGGGCGAGAAGACCGGACGCTGCGAAGACCGAACCGGCGGCAAGGACCAGGAGAGGCCACAGCCAAGTCGGCAGGTCCACGTTGGTGAGAAGGAACGCAACCGTCACCGCCGCAAAGACGATCCCCGCACCTTGAATAGCCAGGGCACGCAACAGCAAGCGATGCGTGGCGGAGTTCGGACACACGGCTTTAGGCACGTGAGAGGAGCTAAAGTTCTCGACGGGCTGGAAGGCTAAGCCGAGAACGATTCCGAAGATGTTCACGCCGATGCCTGCTAGAGAGAGCCAGATGGCGAGCCTCCACATCCACCTAGCGGTGGTCGTCGCTCTCGGCGTCGGAAGCCATTCAGGCGTGAGGTCTTCGAGCGAGAACAGCTGCTCAGCGCGCGCGTCCAAGCAAACGGCTAGCCATCCCAACCGCCGCTTGTCTCGATCAGAGAGGCTTTCGAGCGTGCTGACTTGTTCTTGCACGAGATCACTTAGGAAGGACGTGGCACCGGTAGGGAGAGGATCGCCCCCCTAAGACAATCCGCCTACCCGCGTTCAGCCAGGCGAATCACAGGGGCCAACAGATTATCCACCGGCGCGTAGTCGTCGGTAAGAACGAGGCCCTTCGACCGGCGGCGCAGTTTGTCGCGATGCTCTGGGGTCAGCAGTTCGGCGGAGTACTTGTCGTAGTCGAGGTTCTTCAAGTCCAGCAGGCGGGTGGAGGCGACGATGATGAACGTGTCGCGGGCGTCTTCGTCCGACGGGCCGCCGGGGGTCGTCGAGAAGACGTAGACGTGTGGAAAGGTCTGCTCCAGGGTGTTGATCATCGCGCCCAGGAACTTGCCGGACGAGAAGACGTCGATCACATTCGCCATGAAGACGCCCTCGTCGCTCATCAGGCGCCTGCACTTCTCATTGAACTCGAGCGTCGTGAGATGGAAGGGCGGCGAGTAGTGGTTGAAGGCGTCCCCGTAGACAAGGTCGAACTGGCCGACCTCTTCGCCCTGCTCTTGGCGTCGCAGGAGGTCGTCTACGTGGTTGCGCGCGTCCAGGTTGTGGATCGCCATGCGCGGGTGCGGCTGGAGCCCGAACGTCTCAAACGCCGCGCGGGTGACGGCGGGATCGATCTCGGCAACCTCCGCGTAGGCGCCCTCGTTGTTTCGCACGAATGCGGCTGGGAAAACGAATCCCCCGCCGCCGAGAAACAGCCCCCGCGGCCCCCGTCCTTCGGGCAAGGTAGTGACCGCGCGCTCGGTGACTCCGGTGTAGATACGCTCGTAATCGTAGTGCATCTTGTCCGGATCGTTCATGGAGACGTAGGCATGGATCAGGTAGTCCAGCGTCATGGAGCGGACGTTGGGCTCGTCCATGTCGAGATCCTCTTCCACCCGAATGTGCGAGTAGTTGGAGTCCTCGTCGAAGAAGACGAACTCGTCGACGTGTTCGCGAAGACCCAGACGCCGGCCCGCCAACTGCGTCCAATCCCACGGCCCCGAGGCTGCCAGCAAGCACGCGCCCAGTACTCCGCCCCAGATCCACGGCAACAGCGCTTGGGATCCGAAGTAGAGCGACATCGCGAGCAGCACGCCCGAGACGCTCAACAGGACGGCCGTGGTCCCCATCTGCGCGATCAGGAAATAACCGGTGAGAAAAGTCCCGACGATCGAGCCGATGGCGCCCCAGGAATAGATGGAACCGATGGTGCGTCCGGTGTGCGTACCGGTTTCAAGAGCCAGCTTGGCGGCGACCGGGCTGACCGTTCCCATCACGGCCGACGGGATGAAGAAGACGAAGAAGACATGCAGCGCGATACGCAGCGCCCAATCCTGCCCGCGTAGGAACTGCCAGGCGCCCACGTGGTTGTTCAGCAACGGGATCAACAAGCACGACGCCGAAGCGATCAGAAACAGCGTGGCGAGAGCCTGCTTGGCCTTGAAGCGGTCGGCGACCAGCCCGCCGACGTAGTTGCCGGCGGCGATCCCGGAAAGCACAATGCCGATGACGGACGTCCATGTATAGAGCGAACTGCCCACGTGCCGCGCAATCAGCCGCCCGGCCACCAGCTCCACCACCATGATCGAGAGGCTGGAGACGAATACGGTCGCGATCGGGATGAGCTTGGCGTAGCGTGAGGCAGATTCCGGCATCGCCCTAAACTCAACGGTTGAGGTAAGCGAAGATCGCCGGAAGTCCGTAGAAGAGAATCACCACGTAGGCCAGCGCTACAGTCCGCGAGCGCATCGCGACCCCGGCCAAGTTCTCCGCCGCCGCCAAGGGAATTCGGCGGATGAACGGAACGGTGTAGATGAATACGATGCCGACCAGGTTGAACAGCACGTGGACCAAGGCGATCGTCACGCCCGCCCCGACGTTCTCACCGGTCGTGGCCAGCGAGGCCAGCAGAGCGGTGACCGTGGTGCCGACGTTGGCGCCGAGCGTCACTGGGAACGCCTGCCGCAAAGTGATGAGTCCGGCGCCGGCTAGCGGGACCAGCAGAGAGGTCGTGATGGAGCTCGATTGCACAGCCATCGTGACCAATGCGCCAATAACCATGGCCATGGCGCCGGAGCCGCCCAGTGCTTTCTGGAGCGCACCGGACGCACCCTCGCCGACGGCGCTGCGCAGGGTGTGCACCAAAGCGTAGAGAGCGCCGAAGATGAGCAGTCCGCTCACGACGGCAATAATCGCGCCCTGTGCCTGACCAGACTCCGCCAACGCGGCCGCCAGTGACTTGACGGGGCCGACGGCGGCCTTGATGACGCCTTTGATCGGCGAGTCGTAGCTGGCCCCGCCGAGTCCGGAAAGCGAGTTGGCCAGACCGCTCGCCGCCGAGCGCAAGAACCCGGTTGCCATCTCCAGAGGCAAGAGTATCGCCACAGCCATGAAGTTGAAGAAATCGTGGCAAGTAGCGGCCGCAAAGGCTCGTTGGAATTCGTCCTTTCTGCCGACGTAAGCGAGCGAGACGAACGTATTGGTCACGGTGGTGCCGATGTTCGACCCCATGATCATCGGGATGGCGTTCGCGATGGGAAGCGGATGCTCCGGGGCGGCGGCCAGGGCCACGATCATGGAAGTGGTGGCCGAGGAACTCTGGACCAACGTGGTGGCCAGGATGCCGACCATCAGCGCGATAAGCGGGTTGGAGGTGGCGGAAAAGAAGGCGTCCAAGAGGTCGCCGCCCATCTTGTTGAAGCCGTCCCCAAGGCCGCGAACGCCGACCAAGAAGATGAAGAGGAAGAACGCTACAGAAAGTGCCGTGCGCCAGGCCGGGGTGCGCGCGGACTGCGAGTTGGCGACTGACGGGGCGGGATCCATCGTGGGTCAGGCGAGATGCGGGGCGATCAACCGGGAATCAAGACCCTGGATGCCGAGTGCGGGGCAGGCCCCAATATAACCAATTTGGACCCGAACTAGAGGCCTCGTTTAGATCGTTTCTTCCATCAGGATCGGCGGCAGGGCTGGGGGCGGCTGCACAGCAGTCTCATCGTCCCCGGGATTCAGAAAACGTCGGTCGAGCAATCTGTTCTCATCAATGTTGCCCATCGCCGTCAGCATGTTCTCCAGCACGTGGGGATTCTCCGAGCGCAAGCCGTCGAGGAAGGTCCGGATCGACTCGCGCACCGTGCCGGTCTTGTGGGAGCAAACACAGGGCGTGATCGGAATCGCCCTCTCGCCGGCATAACCCGAGGTGACTTCCTCACTCACAAGGATGAGCGGCCGGATCAGACGAAACTCGCCCGTGCGCGACGTCGTGACGGGAGGCAGGGCCGCCAGGCGGCCGGTGAACATCGTGTTGCGGAGCAGCGATTCGGCGAGGTCGTCGGCGGTGTGTCCCAGGGCCACCACGTTGGCTCCCAGTTCAGAGGCGATCTGGTAGACGGCGCGGCGACGGTAGCGGCTGCACAAATCGCAGCCGTGGTCGGGCTGTTCTTCGATGAGGTCGAACGAGGCCTCGTCGCGATAGTAGCGCCAGGGGACGCCGCGCTCCTTCATGTAGTCGCCCAGGGGCTCGATGGGACGGACGAACTTGCCTTGCTCGATGGTGAAGGCCTGGAGTTCGAAGCGGACCGGAGACCGGCGTTGCAAGTGGAGGAGCGCGTCGAGCAAGGCGAGAGAATCCTTGCCGCCGGAGACGCCGACGGCAACGCTGTCGCCCTCGCGGATCATCTTGTAGTCGTGGACGGCTCGGCCCGCTTTGCGAACGAGTTGTTTATGGAACGACATCGCCTTTTCACGATTATAGGGGGGCGTTTGGCGCCGGCCCGGTGATCTTGCCGGACGACAGGAGGCGGTCATCGTGGGGGCCAACCTGATAGCGTCTTGCCACGTCGTCAGAGAACACAACGAGTAGATTATCGGTCATTCCCCACAGGGAGTCTTTATCCGCATTGTACTCGTAGGCGCCCAGGTAGATTGACGGCAAACCGGTGAAGCCGACCGACAAGTCTTGAGGATAGGAGGAATAAGAGTGAACGCCTTCATTCGGCGGCTCTGTAGAGCGATACCAGTAGACTTCCAACTCGCTGATCTCCCGGCCAAGGTAGGGTCTCCACTCGGCCTCAGACGAGGCATCAACGAACCGCGCGTTGGCAGTTGGCAAGACTAAGGAGCTGGCGGGGCCTGCGTTCATCTGGAGACCGTAGGGTTCAAACTCCTGATCCCAGCTAAGCGAGTAGGCCTTGCCGCCTTCGAACTGCAAGGCCAGACCAAAGTCGAGCAAATGTCCGACGGCCCGACTGCGGTCCCAACCATAGTCGCCCTCGTAGTCGATTTCGCAGTAGGTCACGCCGGACAACCGCAGGCCGATCAACGCGGCGAACCGCTCCTCATACGCCCTCTGCCGGTCTGTCCGCGCATCCACGTTCCCAGAATAGTCGCACGGTTCCGCACCGCGGCCGATAAGGGTGGGCATGCCGGGCGCTGAAGACTTCGTCGAACTGCTCGAAGACATGCAGGTCGCCGGACACGAGCCGGGCGACTGGGGCGTGGCCCGCTGGGGCGACGGGCGGATCCGTTTGTTTTCGGGCCACTCAGCCGAGAGCCGCCTGCGCTCGCTCGAGAACGAACAAGGCCAAGTCGAGGTCGCCTACCGCGTCAGGCTGTGCGACGGTCAGCCGGAGGCCGAAGAGTTGTCCAGGAAGTCGGCGATCTTCTTGGCGTCGTTCGGCATGACCACCGGCGCGTTGCCGAACGTCGAAGCCAGCCGCTCGCCCGACGGCGTATCCAACTCGCTCGTGTGATAGCGATAGACGTAGTCCGGGTCTTTCAACAGGTGCCCGGTGAGCACGGCGACCACGTCGGCGTCAGACGGAATCGTTCCCGCCGCGACAAGCTTCTTCAATCCCGCGACGCTGGCCGCTGAGGCCGGCTCCGAGCCGATGCCCGCGCGCCCGACCGTCGCTTTGGCGTCGGCGATCTCCTGCTCGGTCGCCGATTCGACGACGCCTTGGCAAGTCTCGACCTCGAACTGCGCCTTGGGCCACGAAACGGGATCGCCGATACGGATCGCCGTAGCCAGGGTCTCCGGGTCTCGCACGGCGGCGAATTCGCCCTGGTAGCCGCGCGTGAAGAAATCGTAGAACGGGGCTGAACCGGCCGCCTGCACCACCGCGATTCGCGGCAGCTTGTCGATCACGCCGATCTCCTTGAGCTCGCGCAAGCCCTTGCCCATGGCGGAGACGTTGCCCAGATTGCCGCCCGGCAGCACGATCCAGTCAGGAACCTTCCACCCCCGCTGGTCAAGCATCTCTACGACGATCGACTTCTGGCCCTCGATTCGAAACGGATTGACGGAGTTCAACAGATAGACCCCGATCTCGTCGGCCAAACGACGGACGAGAGCGAGGATCTGGTCGAAGTTGGCCTCGACCTGGATCGTTACCGCCCCGTACTCGAGCGCTTGAGCGAGCTTGCCGTAGGCGATCTTCCCGTGCGGCAAGAAGATGATGGCTTGCATCCCCGCAGCTGCAGCGTAGGCGGCCATCGAGGCGGACGTATTGCCGGTGGAAACGCAGGCGACCCGCTTCATGCCCAGGACGCGCGCTTGGGTCGCACCGGCGGTCATGCCGTTGTCTTTGAACGAGCCGGTCGGATTGTACCCCTGATGCTTGAGCTGGATCGCGTCGACGCCCGCGTATTGGGCGACGTTGGGTGCGTCGAACAGAGGGGTGTTGCCTTCGCGGATCGTAACGACGTCCTCGTCCTTGGCGAAGGCGAGCATTTCACGAAAGCGCCAGACGCCGGAGACGTCCAGCGGCTCGCGGCTGAGCCGTCGTTGATCCCAGCGGGCGGTGAGGGCGGCCGCATCGACGCCGGAGTAGTCGGTGCGGACCTCGAGCAACGAGCCGCAATCGGGGCACTCGTAGAGCACCTGATCGAGCGCGAAGCGGGACTTGCAGGCCGGAGAGATACAGACGAGTTCGGACGACATCGCGAATTTCCATCCTATCGTGGAACGCGGAAGGGGCCTGCGCGATACACTGGAGGATTCATACGATCGAGGGGCGCGCACGCCCCTCCGCCCTGATACTGGAGCTTGAGAAGAATGAATCGGTTGCGCCTCCTCCCCCTAGTCGCATTGACGACAATACTGATGTTTTGGGTCGGTTGCGGCTCAGATACGCCGCCCGAGGAAGCGGCCGCGCCGGAGCCGGCCGAGACCGCCAAAGTCGAGGAGCCGCCGGCAGCTGAGCCGCCCGCCGCCGCGCCCGAGCCGGAACCCGAGCCAGCACCTGCTCCCGCGCCAAAAGTAGCCCCGAAACCCAAGCCGAAGGCTCCGTCGTTGCCGATCGTTGCCCTGGAAACAAGCAAGGGGACCATCAAGCTGGAGCTCTATCCGGACAAGGCGCCCAAAACCGTCGAGAACTTCCTCGCCTATGTCGACTCAGGCTTCTACTCGGGCACGGTTTTTCACCGCGTGATTCCCACCTTCATGATCCAGGGCGGAGGCATGACCCCCGAGCTGGAGAAGAAAGCGACTCGCGATCCGATCACCAACGAGGCGCAAAACGGATTGAAGAACGACCGCGGCACCATCGCCATGGCGCGGACATTCATGCCCCATTCGGCCACGGCGCAGTTCTTCATCAATCACAAGGACAACGCCATGCTGAACAACTCGCCTCAGAACGGTTGGGGCTATGCGGTTTTCGGCAAGGTCGTCGAGGGGATGGACGTCGTTGACGCCATCGCCGCCGCGGAGACCACCACCAAGACGGCGCCCGCCGCGGACGGCGAACCAGCCATGCCCATGAGCGACGTACCCAAAGAGACGATTCTGATCAAGTCCGCCAAGCGGGTCTCCTAATCGATTCCACCCCGAGAGAAAGAACAACATGAGCGATACGACCAATCCCACCGTCGTGATGGAGACCTCCAAAGGCTCGATCACCATTGAACTCAACGAAGAGAAGGCGCCCAAGACCGTGGCGAACTTCCTCTCCTACGTCGACGACGGCTTCTACGACGGCACCATCTTCCACCGCGTGATCTCAAACTTCATGATCCAAGGCGGCGGCTTCGACGAAAGCATGCAGCAGAAGGCCACCAAGGCGGAGATCGAGAACGAGGCCGACAACGGGCTGAAGAACGAGAAAGGCACGATCGCGATGGCGCGGACCTCGGACCCGCACTCGGCGTCGTCGCAGTTCTTTATCAACGCCGCCGACACGAACGACTTCTTGAATCACACGAGCAAGTCCGGCTCGGGATGGGGCTACTGCGTATTTGGACGGGTGACCTCAGGCGACGACGTGGTGGATGCGATTCGCCAGGTCCAGACCGGTTCGGCGGGAATGCACCAGGACGTGCCGACCGAGGCCGTGGTGATCCAGTCGGTCAAACGGGCTTAAGCTCGTCCGGGCCCTGATCCATCAAGAACCCACATAGCGGGCGTAGACACTGCGGGCGACCCCGGCGTCGGTCGCGCCCTTGATGATCGCCCGTCCGTCTTCAAATACCGTCATCTCGTACGGCGGCGCTTTGAACCGAACCACGTACTCGTTGGCTCGTATCTCTCCGAGCGGCTCAAGCGTCGCCGCCAGCTGCTTAAGATCGAGCGGCCCCTGACGGTCATGGATCTGTACCGCGTCGCGACCGCACAGCACCGCCGCCCGGCGGGCCTTGGGCTCCAGGTGTGGAAACTCACGGCGGCCGCAGGCTCGGCAATCGGCATTCGGCTTCGCCGTTGAGATCACCCGCGGGGCCCCCTCCCAGACGTCGAGCGTCAGCAACTGTTTGCGCACCGCTGCCTGGTTGCCGCTCAAAATCTTGAGCGCCTCGGCGACCTGGAAGGCGGCAACCGCCGCGGTGGTCGATCCAAGAACACCGGCCGTGTCGCAAGTCGGTTGTGCGCCTCCGGGAGCCTCCTCGAAAATGCACGCCAAGCACGCCGAAGCTCCGGGCACGACGGGCATCATCACCCCGTGGCTCGCCACGGCGCCGCCGTAGATCCAGGGCTTTCCTTCGCGCACTGCAAAATCGTTCAGCAGATAGCGAACTTCAAAGTTGTCGCTGCCGTCGAGCAGCACGTCGGCTTCCCCGAGTAGCTCCTCGACGTTGTCCGGAGTCAGGTCGGCGACGCAGGCATCGACTCGAACCCCGGAATTAATGCACGCCAGCGCATTGCGCGCGGCGACGGCCTTGGGCGTCGCATTCTCGGCGTCGGCCTCCGTGTAGAGCCACTGCCGTTGTAGGTTGCTGGGCTCGACGTAGTCGCGATCGACGAGCGTCAGACGCCCCACTCCGGCCCGTGCCAGAGCAGCCGCCTGGAAGCTCCCCAGCGCGCCGCACCCGACCACGGCGGCGTGGGAAGCGAGCAGACGTTCTTGTCCCGCTTCACCGATGGGCGCGAACAGCGTTTGCCGCGAATAGCGTTCGCGCTCGGTTGCTTTCACCCGGAAACCTCGTTTTCACAGTAGCATCGGGCCCGTTCGGCAACGTCGACCCGGGCCCATGCGTCTTATAATGCCGAGAGACGGTGCGTCAACTGCTGTGGATTTCGGCGCTCGTGGGAGCGACTACGCTCTGCGCCTCGGAAGATCCGCGGCGAGTGAGCGATGTACGGTTCGAGCCGCGCGTGCAGCCGCTGGCCTCCGAAACGCTGGACGAGCTCGTGACCGTGCGTCCCGGCTCCGTCCTCGATCCGGCTGAAGTCCGCCAGAGCATCCAGAACTTATTCTCGACGGGACGCTACAACAACATCGAAGCGGAGGCGCTCGACGACGGTCCAGACCTAATTCTGTTGCTGCGCACCCAGCCTGCGACCTTCGTGGGCGATGTGGAGGTCACCGGAGTCGAGGAGCCCCCCAATCAGAACGAACTGGTGAATGCGACCCGGCTGCGGTTGGGGCAGCTCTACACCCCAGACGCCGTCGCTCTGGCCCGGCAGAATCTCCGCCGCGTGCTGATCGAGAACGGATTCACCACCCCCGTCGTGGACTACGAGGCGGTCGAGCGCCCGGAAGGCTACCAGATGGACGTCACGTTCACGGTCCGGCCTGCGATGAGGGCGCGCCTCGGCGAGGTGATTCTTCCTCCGGATTTCACGATGAATGCGGAGCAAGTTCGCGAGATCACCAAGTGGAAATTCGGCAAATCTCTCACCGACCCCCGCATCGCAACCGGCCTCAGCCGCCTGCGCAACCGCCTCTATGAAGACGGCTACTTACAGGCGAGAGTCGACCTAGTCGGACGAGACTACAACCCGGATCAGGATCAGATCAACCTGATCTTGAATATCCAAACAGGCCCGCGCATGCAGGTGGCGATCGAGGGTTTCGACCTGTCGCGCGGCAAGCAAGAGCGTCTCCTTCCGGTCCTAGAAGAAGGAATCGTAGACGAGGATCTACTGGAAGAAGGGGCGGCGAATCTAAGGGACTATCTGGAGACGCTCGGCTATTTCGACACCCAGGTCTCTTATGAGAGGGAGCGGTCCGGCCCGGAAGACGTGCTGATCCGGTACTTGGTGGAGCGGGGCCCTCGCCGCAAGCTGACCGAGATCACGATCAACGGAGAGTTCTTTTTTGACGAAGCCACGCTGCGTGAACGTCTGACGATGCGGCCCGCCGGCTTTGAACTCCGACGAGGCCGATTCAGTCGTCGATTGCTCAATCGCGACGTCGATGCGATTGAGAACCTCTACGCCGGCAGCGGCTTTCTCGACGCGAAAATCGAGGCCGAAGTCATCGACCTCAATCAGAACAAGATCGCCGTGGCACTCACGGTTGATGAGGGCTCGGCGACCTTCGTCGACAGTCTTCGCGTGATCGGAATGGACGATTTTCCGCTGGACGAGTACCGCTTTGCCTCTGCGGAAGGCCAACCGTTCTCCGAAACGAGCGTGGCGACGGACCGCGACCTAATTCTGGCGGAGTACTTTGACGCCGGATTCCAGGACGCGAGTTTCGACTGGACGGTGGCGCCGGTGGAAGGCTCGGAGCGTGTCGTACTCAACTACAGCGTCGAGGAAGGCGAACGTCTGTTCGTACAGCGCCCCATCGTCTCCGGACTCGAGCACACGGACCCCGACCTAGT
>Ga0070727_10004231_pt1 | contig 12375 bp, 12 predicted proteins | sample tdAd472_FD_66722 | JGI IMG/M metagenome (GOLD analysis project Ga0070727, IMG submission 66722) | Marine sediment microbial communities from the Atlantic coast under amendment with organic carbon and nitrate - tdAd47.2 | ecosystem: Environmental > Aquatic > Marine > Coastal > Sediment | place... | reverse complement strand
GGCGTCGCCAAGAGAACCGGCCCTGCGTCCGCCGACGGCGGCCCCGAAACAATGGGCGCAGTCCTCGATGAGTACTGCGCCGTGGGACCTGGCATTTTGGACAAGCTCTGGCACCCGGCACGGAACACCGTAGAGGTGGGTAACAACGACCGCAGCGGTGCGGTCGGATATCACCGCCTCCAGTGCCGCCGGGTCCATGCCCAGTGTGCCCAATTCGCAATCTGCGAATTTGAGGTCGTAGCCCAGGTTCTTGACCAGAAAGGGAACTATCGGGTAGCCGAATGCCGAGCAGATGACTTCGGCTCCGGGTTCCAGCCCCAGGCCGTCGAACAGGAAACGCAGCCCGGCACGGCCGGATGGCACGCTGACGGCGTCCGGTACACCGATGAACTCCGCGAATGCGCGCTCGAATTCAGCAATCGCGGGGCCTTCGGACAGGTCGCCACGAAGCACCGCCCCGAGAGCGCTGCGCCAGGCTGTGGGTGGCAAATGGATTCGCTGTCTTGCAATGGCCATTATTGTTCTTTGATCGAAATTCGAGCGACCCGGTACAGGTCGCCCTTCTCTGCAAGGTGCCCGTCGCGCTCTGGGAGGATAGCAAATCGAATTGTCGCATCGAATTGCAGCATTTGACAGACCCCGTCTTCTCTAATTAGCATTCCGGCCCTAGGTCGATCCGCCGCCGTTACCAGTCCGATTGCGGCCCCAGGAAATTCCACTGAGTAGCACTGTGCTGCGCCGGGTGACTCCCTGCCCTACCAATGAAAGCCCGAATCATAAAATACTCAAGGCTGATCGCCTTCGTGCTGCTCGGTGTCGTCACGGCCTTCGGCCTGTACCGCTTTGCGACCGGCGACTGGACCGATGTCGTCGCTTACTGGCGCTCGAACCTCGCGATCGTGCCATTTCTTGTGGCGATCTCGATCATCGATGTGGCGCTCGAGGGCACCGCGTGGATGTGGGTGTATCACCGCTTCAATATCCGGGCATTTGATCGCGGCGGCGTCGCGACCTTTGTTGCGGGGCGGGCCGGCCTGCTGCTGCCGGCGCAGCTCGGTCGACTCATCAGGCCCGATGCCATGGTCAAGCTGGGCCGGGGAAGCATGGGTGACTGCCTCAAAGCGGAAGCCGTAATTTTTGTTCTGGACGCCCTGTCGGTGATGGCACTGCTGACCGGGCTGATTGTGTTCCGGATTTACCCGCTGGCAACACCGTTTGCCGTCATCGCAGTCATCGTGGTGGCAATATTCCTGGGCAATCGGGTTACGCAAATGCTGACGCACACGCGCATGAAGTTACCAACCACATTCTGGTGGGCGTGGCCGACGATGTTCATTGCCATGATCGGCATGACGGGATGGATCGCACATGGTGTGGCTTTGTACATCGTGGTCGCCGATCTTCCCGGCAATATGACGCTGTGGGACTCGCTGTTTTTTGCGCCGGGCTCTGCAGTGCTCGGCGTCGCAACCGGTTTGCCGGGCGGTATCGGCGCGACGGAGGGTCTGCTGGGGGCGTCATTGCGGCTACGCAGTGTTCCCATCGAGCATCTGGCGCTCGCAATCACTGCATTTCGCCTGATCACGTTTTGGGTCTGGATTCCAATCGGCTGGCTGGCGCTTGCCGTCGTCAATCGCCGGCTGAAGCGGCCGGTTTCGCCCGATTCTGCCGCGCAACTCGCGGAATCCGAAGGCATCGCATGACCACGCGTTACCCGTTCTCGGCGATCAAGGAAAAGCTCGCTGCCCGGCACGGCAAGGCTTTGGACTTCGCAATCGGACAACACCGTATACCGTTACCGAAGTCGATAGACGACTGGATCCACAGCAACGCGGAACTCGCGATGAAGGTTTCTGCCGGTCACGACGCCAATGATTTTCGTGATGCAGCCGCCGCATTCCTCGCCCGCGAATATGGTGTCGAAATTGATGCCGCTTGCATATTGCCGACACCCGGAGGCAGAGGAGCGATGAGCGCTTTTGTCGCGTACGCGCTGGAACCCGGTCAGTCGGTATTCGTGACCGAGCCGGGCTATCCGGCATTCCTGCGACTGGCCACGCACCGGCACGCAGATATTCACGTGCTGGAACTCGATCCGCAGCAGGATTTCGCACCGGATCTTGCGCCGGTGTCCGGCCTTGCCACGCCTGTGCGCGTTATCGCACTGAATTACCCGAACAACCCGACGGGCGCCTCATTATCCCCGCACATAATCTCCACGCTGCAGGACGTCAGCAATAGCGAAACAATTTTTTTCAACGACGCGACCTACGGCCCTCTTGCCTACCAACAATCTCCGCTATCGATGCTGCATCCGGAGATGGCGGGGAATAACAGTGTTGAACGGGTCGAACTGCATTCGTTCTCCAAGCTGTTCCCGATGGGCCCGGTGGCTGCGTCTTTTCTCGCCGGCACCGAGGAAACGATGCGCAACGTGTCGACTTATAGCGAGTTTGCCTGGTCGCCACTCAGCCTGTTACAGCTAAAGGCAACGACGCTATGTCTCCGCGATGCGGACAGGCTCATCGAACTACGCGAGTATTTTCCGGTCCAGCTGGAACAACTGCGGCGGACGCTGCAGGATATTGGCTTCGATCCCTACCCTGCGCCGACGGGCATTTACGTCATCTGCCCGACGCCGCAACACATCGGAGGTGTAAACGTAAGCACGGCCTCCGAAGCGGCCGCACTGCTGATGGATAACTTCGATCTCGCAGTGGTTCCGTGGGACACCGAATCGCACAGCTACCTGAGGTTTTCCTCGCTGTATCTCCCCGCGGACCTGGAACGTCTTGCCAGGCTGGGCGAGCGCCTGCACCTCGGCTAAATCTCAACCGGCTTCGGACGGAGCCTTTACTGCACGAACTCCTGCTCGATGCCTACACGTCGCGCAAGGTCCGACGTGAACAGGCAATCCGGGTCCAGCTCACGTTTGATCGCAATTAATTCGCGATAGCGCGGATAAACCCGGTGAAACTGCTCGGGCGTCAGAACCTGATCCTTGGCCAGGTGAATCTTGCCTCCGCGCCGCGCCGTCGTATCGATCAGGCGATCGACGGCCGCACGACTGGCGACCTCGTGGCGCTTCTTCGGGTGAAACTCGAAGTTCAGGCTATAGCCGTCCTCGGAAAAAGACAGCAGGCAATCGTCGCGCTCGTGTGCGCGAAGTATGGTTGTGATTGGCGGGCACGGTGACGACTGGCAAATTTCGAGCAATTCGACGATCGCCTCGCGCGCCGACGTGCGGGGAAAGGTGAGCTGGACCGTGTAGCCACGCGGACCACAAACGAGGTGCGCGGGGGGCACAGTAAAACTCGCTTCAAAACTGAAACGCAGAAACAGTTCGCTATTCGACGACTTGCCCAGACGATACAAGATACGGCCCATTGAGTAGTACAGGCGATTGAATACGTACATCATGGGTCGCTGCGCCTGCAGCATGAATGAAAGGATCGGCCCAAAGGTCTCGTGCAGTGCCAGCCCGAATCGGCGATGTCGCTCCAGTCGCTCGTACCCCGCATCGAGATATTCGCGACGTTCGGCTTCAGTGTCGTCATGCTCGATCCAGTGCGCCGCGTGCACGACCGAACGGCCGATCTTGTCGCCCCGGGCATGGACGTCAATCCAGACAACGGCCGCGTCGTGCGACTCTTCGACGCTCGCCATAGTCTCCAGAAGCGCATCGACGTTGGCCGCCGGGATACGGTTGATCCTGACGAACGGCGACTTGATTGGCTGCAGCTGCAATGTGGCATCGATGATGACGCCTAGCAGACCGATTCCGCCGACGACGGCATTGAACAACTTGTGCGACCGGTCGATCGTGAGGGTCTCTCCGTTTGCCTGCAGGAGCGTCAGGCTGACGACCTGGCGAGCGAAGCTGCCGTGCCGCCAGGCATCCTTGCCGTTTACGTTGGCGCAAATCGCCCCGGCGACGCTCGAGTGCGATTCGGTCGGACTGGCCGCCAGTGTCAGCAAGCGGTGATGCACTTGCTGGTAGATGTCGATCAGTCGAACGCCCGCCTCTACCCGGATCTGTCCACGTTCCTCGTCGAACTCGATGATTCGATTCATGAGCTTCATATCGATCAACGCCTGGCCGTCATTCATTGCCAGATCACCGTAGCCACGCCCTGCGCCACGCGCGCAGACCGTCATCCCCTGCTGCCTGCAATAGTTCAGCGTTTCCCGGCACTGCTCGAGCGTTGTCGGTCGCGCAACGAGCGAGCGTGTTCGCATCGAGCCAACGAGCGAATACATGTCTTCCCATTGCATGAACCCGGGTAGCTGCTGTGCGTCAGCTTTCAATACTGGTCTCCAATCGCTGCCTGGCGATTCCGTATGATAACCCGCATCTGGCTGAGGACGGCTGCGCTGTACATCGAATAACGCTGGCAGCGGTACGCGGATCAAATAGAATAGCCACCATGAATCGTGGTTGGATTTCGAGCCGCCTGTTGCAGGCGATGACCGTGTGCGTAGTCGCGACTTTGCAAGTGCAGGTTGCAAGCGCCCACGGCAGTGTGACCCCGGATGCCGACCAGTGCATCATTCAGATCGGCTACTTCAGGGCCCACTTCAAAATTTACCTGCCGCAGACACACGGGCACAAAGACTTTTGCGAGGACCTGCCCGACACCGGCAGCAGCATATTCGTCATGGAGTACGAGCACGATGGCATGGCCGCGGCACCGATCGACTTTCGAATTATTCGCGACGTAACCGGCCAGGGACGCTTTGCCAATCTGCAGCATATCGAACAGATCGATGACCTGGACTCAGTCACCGTATTTCACCATCCGTTCGCCGTGCAGCCCGACGTATTCACGATCGCACACCAATTCGACGAACCCGGCAGGTTTGTCGGTATTGTCACGATCGAGCGCCCGGACTCTGCGGGCCATTACACCGCCGTTTTTCCTTTCGAGGCCGGCTTCACGGGAATCGGCTACTGGCCGTGGGTGATTGCCGGCTTGCTGTTATTGCAGGTCAACTATTTTTGGATGAGCGGTCGCTTCGCCCGATTTCCAAAAGGACGACGGGCACCTGACAAGTCGCTACCCGGGGCGGATCATGCTTAGAAATCTTTGTATCGCGCTCCTGTTCGCAGCCGCCTTCCCTGCCGCCGCTGCAGATGCCGGCTGGCAATCCGGAGCCGGTCTGTTCCGCGTGACGTTTCAGAGCGAACTCGATCCCATCGTCATCAACCGGATTCACAATTGGGTACTGCACATCGAGGACGAGCACGGCGCACCTGTAGCGGGCGCGACCCTAGCCGTCACGGGTGGCATGCCCGCGCATGACCACGGTCTCCCGACGGCACCACAGGTGACCCGGGAACTCGCGGCCGGCGACTATGTCCTGGAGGGCCTGCGATTTCACATGAGCGGCCGGTGGGAACTTCAAATCACGATCACGACTGACGATTCGCAGGATGTCGTCGTGATTTCACTCGACCTGTGAGGCGACGCATTCGCAATCTGTTGGTGCTGCTGCTCGCGTGCATGGCCGTGTACTACGCGTGGATTCATCGTCCGCTGAGCCCCGCGCCGTGGAGCGACGAGGATCTTGTGACCCTGCGCTCATTATCGATCGCCAGTCTGCCCCCATTGCCTGCGGACCCCTCGAACGCAGTCGCAGACGATCGCGACGCCGCCATCATGGGCAGTCTCCTGTTTTTCGATGCGCGGCTGAGCGCCAACGGCGAAGTCTCTTGCGCTACCTGCCACCAGCCCGATCTCGGGTTTACCGACGGCCTGCAAAAAGGCCGCGGCATCGGCGAGTCGAAGCGCAGTACCCGCAGCGTCGTCGGCGTCGCGTATAGCCCGTGGCTCTACTGGGACGGACGCCGTGACAGTCTCTGGTCGCAGGCGCTGTCACCGCTCGAGGATCCACAGGAGCACGGCAGCAATCGCATGCACATCGTGCGGCTGGTGACCAGTGAAGCCGTGTACCGGGACATGTATCGGTCACTGTTCGGCCAGGTACCCGCCTTTACTGATACCGGCCGCTTCCCGGCTGCCGCGGCCCCAATTGACGACCCGGACCTGGCGAGTGCGTGGGCCGCGATGCGCGACATCGACCGCCAGGCGGTCAACACTGTGTACGCCAACATCGGCAAGACTATCGCCGCGTTCGAGCGCTCGGTATTGCCGCAGGGGACACGCTTCGATGCCTATGTCAGCGCATTGCTGCGCGGTGATCAGAAAGAGCAAGATGCGTTGTTCAGCAAAGACGAAGTGCTAGGCCTGCAGCTCTTCATCGGCGAGGCCCGTTGCACGGAATGTCACAATGGACCGTTGTTTACGAATGACGAGTTCCACAATACGGGAGTCCTTGCGTATCCCGGCGAGCTTCCGGACCGTGGGCGGATTGACGGTTTGCGGCTGGTTCTCGGCAATGAGTTCAATTGCCTCGGGGACTACAGCGACGATCAGGCACAGCGTTGCGCCGAGCTGACGTACGTTCGCAGTGGCCCGGAGCTGATCGGCGCGACCCGAACTCCCTCCCTCAGGAATGTCTCACAAACCAGCCCCTACATGCACAGGGGGCAACTCGCGACGCTTGCCGAGGTTTTGCAGCACTACAATCGCGCGCCGGACGCCATGATCGGGCATAACGAGGCGAAACCGCTTGGTCTGACCGGACCACAATTGAAACGGCTGGAGGCGTTCCTGCGAACGCTGGCGGCATCGTCAGCCCGGTAACCCTTCGGTACGTATGTGCAGCTGTTTACCGCAATGTTTGCAGTGAACAGCGTCGAGGTCGTGTCGCGTCAGTCCGCAGTCCGAGCATTCGTACTTCACTTTGCTGGGTCTGAATATCGTTTGAACCAGTCTCAGGAACAATGCAACACCGACAATCATGATAACGACCGCGAGTAAGCGGCCGGTGCTGCCCACGAGGATGACATCGCCAAATCCCGTTGTCGTCAGCGTCGTAATGGTGAAGTACAGGGCATCGACGTAGTTATTGATCGAATCATTCGCGCCTACCTGGAACTCGTACACGGTCGCCGTGACAACAAAGATGAATACGAGCAGGTTCAGGGCGCTGAATACCACTTCTTCGTTCTTGGCAAAGAACCGCAGATGTTTGCGCAATTGCCGCACAACAATGTAGGAACGCATCAGGCGTAAAGACCTGACGAGGCGCAGAAACGCAAAATTACCTATCAGCGCTGGCACGAACAATGAACCGATGACGACGAAATCGACGATCGTCATCGGCTTGACGAGGAATGCACCGCGATCGAACTGCGCAACAAACCTGCACAAAAAATCAACGACCAGGACGATACCAATCGCCATATCCACGGTGACGATCCACTCATGCGAATCCAGGAACGTGGTCACGACGAAGTAGCTGATGATGAGCAGATCCAACGCAAGGAACAGATACTGCGCGCGCAGGGCGCGAGGCGACAGGCCGTAGTAGGTTTCGCGGCAGTAGCTGCTGAATCGGTTCACGACGTTTCCGCCAGTTCGCGCGCAACTGCTGCCAGATCATCCTCGGTGTCGACGCCCGCACCTGGTCTCTGTGCCGGGATGCCGACACGAATCGTCATACCGAGCGACAATGCCCGCAACTGCTCCAAATGCTCCGCCAGTTCGAGCGGCGATGGCGGCGCCGCAACCAGCCTGCGAAGGACGCCGCAACGATACGCGTACATGCCATGGTGGTGCAGAGCCGCAGCCCTCGCCGCATCGCGTGCTTGTGCATCTCTGGGGTATGGAATGGTTGCGCGGCTGAAATACAGTGCGTTGCCGCGATCGTCAAGTACGACCTTGACAATATTTGGGTTCTCGAAATCGGCGTCCGATAGCAGTGGCGACGCAAGCGTTGCAAGGTCGGCCGCGGAATCGTCGAGCAAAGCAGCGCATTGGTCAATCAGTGTTGCGGGCATTGCCGGTTCGTCGCCTTGCAGGTTTACGACAGTCGTATTGTCACTCCAGTCGAAGAGGTCGGCCACCTCAGCAATTCGCTCGGTGCCGGATCGATGCTGGTCACCTGTCATGCACACCGTCGCACCGAATGCTTCGGCGGCGCCCGCAATTCGCTCGTCGTCCGTGGCGATAACCACGTCACGCGCGGCACTCTCGCAACCACGCCGATAGACATGCTCGATCATTGGCAAGCCGTTGATTTCACGCAACGGCTTGCCCGGTAACCGCGTCGACGCGTACCGGGCCGGTATAACGACAACGAAATCAGTCATTGTGACCCTTCTGCTCCTCGCAATCGCGACTCGACTTGCTGCAACCAGGGACCCGCGATAACCGAGTCTATCTCCAGGTCGACCGGGACGTACCAGAACCGATCCGCCACGCGACGCCCGAATTTTACGGCATCCTTCTCCGTCATCAGGATATCGAAGTCATCTGCGAAATCGAGTTTCCCAGGAGCAAGAGTTGCATGATCGGCGAACGCATGCTCAATGACCTGAATACCCTGACCACGTAGCAGGTCGAAGAACCTCGCCGGATTGCCAATTGCAGCCACCGCATGCACGGTCGTACCCGAAAATCGCTCGATTGGCCGCGTCAGCGAGCCATTCAGCCGGCAGGCTTCATTTGCGACGAGCTCGAATTCGATTGCGTTTTGCATGCCCGCCGGCAGCGAATCCGGCGCCTGACGCAAGCGTCCGTTGATAAGCACCTGGTCGACAGTCTCGATACGAGGCAAGGTTTCACGCATAGGCCCGGCAGGTAAGAGCAAACCGTTGCCGATACCCCGTGAACCGTCGACGACACATATTTCGTAGTCGCGATGCAACGCGTAATGTTGCAGTCCGTCGTCAGCAATAATCAGGTCGGCGCCATCATCCACGAGCATTGCCGCCGCACGCACGCGGTTTGTATCTACGACGACGGGACAATGCGTGCGCATTGCGATAAGCACGGGCTCGTCACCGACGATTACCGGGTCACTTTCGGCATCGACGCGCATCGATGTATCGGACTTGCTGCCGCCATAGCCCCGGCTGACGACGCCGGGTGAGAATCCCCGCTCGCGCAGTACGCTGGCCAGCCAGATGGTCGTCGGCGTCTTGCCGGTTCCCCCTGCTGTTATGTTGCCCACAACGATAACCGGTACGCCGGCCTTCCGGGTACGGAGTATCCCGGCGCGATACAGCAGTCGACGCAGGACGATGAGCAGCCAGTAAACTCCGGCGAGCGGTAGCAGCGCCAGATACCAGCCGTCCCCTTCGTACCAGACGCGATGAATCCGGGTATGGGCGGCGTCCTTCATAGCCCCATTATCATTCGTCGCTGAACTGCATCCGGTACAGTACCGCGTATTGTCCGCCGGCCGCGAGCAGTTCGGCATGCGTCCCGGATTCCACGATTCTCCCGGCATCGAGCACGATGATCCGGTCGGCCTTTTCAACAGTGGACAGGCGATGCGCGATGACCAACGTCGTACGATTCTTCATGAGTTCCGCGAGGCCTTCCTGAATGTGACGCTCCGACTTCGTATCCAGCGCCGAGGTTGCCTCATCGAGTATGAGTACCGCCGCATCCTTGAGCAACGCGCGCCCGATCGCGATTCGTTGCCGCTGGCCGCCGGATAACAGCACACCCTTGTCACCGACCCTGGTATCCAGTCCGTTCGGCATCTCGTCCGCAAAGTCGAGGATATGCGCAATGCCGGCCACGCGCCGCACATCCTCGGGCGAGTGCTGTCGCAACTCCCCATAGGCAACGTTATTGGCGATCGTGTCATCGAAGAGCACGACATCCTGACTCACCAGGCTGATATTGTCCCGCAGACTACCAAGCGTGTAGTTATTGATGGAAACGTCATCCAGCAGAAGTTCGCCGGATGTAATGTCGTAGAAACGTGGCAGTAAACTGGCGAGAGTCGTCTTGCCGCTACCCGAGTGACCGACGATCGCAAGCGACTTGCCAGCCTCGACATGCAGCGAAATATTATGCAGCACAGGTTCGTTCTCGTCGCCGTAGGAGAAACTGACGTCGCGGAACTCCACGTCTCCCCGCACGTTCTCGCAAGTGATGGTCCCGCTGTCTTCTTCGTCGGGCTCGTCGATAATCGTAAACAGGCTGTCGGCGCCGGCAACGCCACGCTGCAAGGTCGCGTTGACGTTGGTAATCCTGCGCACTGGTTGCAGCATCAGCATCATGGCGCTGAAAAAGGAAATGAACTGACCTGGCGTCAGGGCCCCTTCGACCGACTCGCGGCCGGCCATGAAGATGACAAGCGCGATGCCGAAACCGAAGATCGTTTGCGTTACCGCGACACCCAGCGAGCGGACCCGAATCAGCTTCAGGTTTTGCCGGCGATTGCGCTCGTCGACTTCATTCAAACGCTCGCGCTCGTATTCGCGACCGCCGAATATCTTGACGACCCAGTTGCCCCGCACGATTTCCTCGGTTACTTGCGTAACCTCGCCCACCGAATCCTGTATACGGCCGCTATAGCGACGGAAGGCAATCCCCAAAACACGGATAATGGCGGCGATGATTGGAAACAGGACGATTACGAACACCGTCAGCTTGGGGCTTTGCAGGATCATCACGCCGAACGCGGCGATAACTGTCAAAACGTCACGGATCGCAATCGTGACGACACTGGTTACCGACTCCGCGACCATCTCGACGTTGTAGGTCATGCGGGACAGCAGCGGGCCCGTGGTCCTCCCCTCGAAAAACCGCGTCGGCAAGGTCAGGAATTTTCCGAACAGATCACGGCGCAGCGAGCTAATGACATTTCGACCTATCAACCCGAGTGACGCCTCGGTCGCGAAACCGGCCACGCCACGTGCAATGAAGATCGCCATGAAAGTCAGCGGCAGCCACTTCGCGGTCTCCAGGTTCTGCGCGACCAGCGCGTCGTCCATCAACGGTTCGAGCAGATAGACGAGCCCTGCCTCGATGAATGCCGTAGCCGCCATGCCGATGACCGCGATAAGGCCGATCAGCTTGTGCGGCACCACGTAGCGCCAGAGTCGCTTGTAAACGGCGACGGTATCCTGATCGACTTTCTGGCTCACGGCGATATCGTCACTCCGGCAGCGCTATTCGCTCGCCGCATCGTTGACGGTCGCAATATTGATTTGCTTGAAACCGAGGCGACCGGCCACGTCCATTGCCGTCACCACGAACTGGTGTTTGGCATTGGCATCAGCACTGATCGTCAATGGCAGCTGGCTATTGCCTCCTGATATTTTCTGCAATGCATTGCGGATCGTTTCGGGGCGCGTGTTGATCAGTTCGCGCCCGTTGACGAAATAGGTGCCGGCTTCGGTAATCATGATATCGATTTGCTCGGGCGTCTCCTCAACGATTGCAGGGCTGTCGGCCTCGGGCAGGCGCAACTGTATCTGCGACTGCTTTACAAAACTCGTCGATACCATGAAGAAGATCAGCAACAGCAAGACCACGTCGATCAGCGAAGTCAGATTGACCTCGGGCTGTGTCCGGCCGCGCAGACTGAGTCTCATTCGTCGCCCTTCTTCTGGCGCCGGTGCAGGGCCTCAACCAGCTTGATCGCCTCTTTTTCCATATCGACAACGAGCGTGTCGATGCGATTGCGGTAATAGCGATAGCCGATCAGCGCGGGTATCGCGACGGTCAGGCCGGCTGCTGTGGTTATCAGCGCCTCGGCGATGCCGCCGGCGAGCACGGTAGGGTTGCCGACGCCATGCGTCGTGATTGCCGTGAAGACCTTGACCATGCCGATGACGGTGCCGAGCAAGCCGAGTAGCGGCGTTATCGCCGCGACCGTGCCGAGCGTCTCCAGGTAGCGCTCGAGCTCGTGTACGACATGCCTGCCCGTATCCTCAATGCTGTCTTTCATGACCGAGCGCTCGCGGTCGCGATTGATAAGCCCGGCTGCGAGGATCTGCCCGAGCGGCGAACCCTGGTGAAGGCTCTGAATCTGCTTTTGATCGAGCTGGTCTTTTTTCACCCAACCCCAGACCTTGCTGGTCAGGTCTTCCGGGATGACCCGCTTCTGCTGCAGCGTCCAGAACCGCTCCAGAATGATCCCCATCGCAATGATGGCGCAGAGAATGATCGGCGCCATGAGCCAACCACCGGATTTGACGATTTCAACCATGCAAACGGACTCGGGGGAAAAATGAAATATACAGCGCTGCGGGCGAAAATTCTCCCTGCTCAATCGGCCCTGACTTCGTGCCACACCCGGCGGGTCTGGCTGCGGTGGCGCTCGACGCCGGCGATGCCGTCGCCATCGCACAATCGCAGGCTGAGCGCACCGTCCACGGCTGTCGTCAGAACCTTTGCTCCAGCGTCCCGCCAGCGGCGCACGATGTCGGGACGCGGCAGTCCCCAGCGATTGTGGTAGCCCGCCGATATCAGGGCGGTATCGGGCGCCAGCCCGCTGACAAAC
>Ga0070727_10004230_pt1 | contig 12380 bp, 11 predicted proteins | sample tdAd472_FD_66722 | JGI IMG/M metagenome (GOLD analysis project Ga0070727, IMG submission 66722) | Marine sediment microbial communities from the Atlantic coast under amendment with organic carbon and nitrate - tdAd47.2 | ecosystem: Environmental > Aquatic > Marine > Coastal > Sediment | place... | reverse complement strand
GCTCCCGCGCCTGACCCACCTGAAATGGCAATGACAAAAACGTCTTCCCATTTTTGGCGAAGAATGGATATTCCGGCTAAGCCACCCATGCCTGGCATGAATATGTCTGTAATAACTACGTCGACCTTTGAATGCGTGAACAAATCAAGCGCATTTTCCATTGACGATGCAGTCACGACCTTATAGCCCCGCTGCCTGATCTTATGACTGATCATTTCGCGAAAGGTCCGCATATCGTCAATGACAAGGACGACCTCTTTTCGAGGCTTCATCACTCGTCTCCCGGCTCCCCGCAAGGCGACAATGATTTCTTGTTATCACTTAAGGTTATCTACGGGCCGTAAAAATGCAAATAAAATTTCGTAAAGATCGTTGGCAGCCAAACAAATCTGATTGGGTTTCCCCCGGGCAAATGACTGACTCGAGAGATCAAAGAGAGGGGAAATGGTGCCGCCTGGGTGACTTGAACACCCGACCCCCGCATTACGAATGCGATGCTCTACCAGCTGAGCTAAGGCGGCTCCGGCACGGTCATAACGCAAATCCTGAACAATCCGAAACGGATTGCGACGACGTAATTGCGTTAACCAAATCCCTTGGGTCGTATCCCAAGGGGGCGTGCGGGCGGGACATTACCTCGCCCGCATTGCCTCGTCAATATTCTTAAGGGGCCGGTGTGGAAGGTGCCTCATCGACGGTCTTTTCTTCGGAGTCGGGCCCTGGCGTCACAACCAGAGCTTTCTCGTCTTCAACGGCCTCAATAACAACATGATGACGTTCTGCCCGGGGTGGCTTGCGCCAAGAAGCGCTATCAAATCCACCACAGTTGCCACAAACAGGGCTCCAGTCGGCTTCCACGGCCCCACAGGCAGCACAGACCCAGGCTGGGTCAGGATCAGCCGTGGCAGCACGACGCAGCCATTCACCTACCTTGGCAGTATCGTTATTTTCAGCTTCTTCCAATTCAGCCATCAAGCGACAGATGCGCGCTGAAGCGTTACCGTTGGCTTGAGCCTCCAGCGCCTTACGCGCTTCGCCCCAAAGGCCAGCCTTTAGGGCTGCTTCGGCTAACAACACAGCGCTGTCTTCATGATCATGATTAAATCCGGCCAAGCGCTCGGCATGTTTAAAGGCCTTCAAAGGATCGCTTTCGCTTTTCAATTCCATGAAAGCGGCGGCCAGATCAGGATGGGGCTCACGACGCCAAGCTTCTTCCAATGTGGATTCTGCCTTGGCTGGCTTACCGTTCTTTTTAAAGGCTGCGGCAAGCTCTAAGGGAGCGGGAATAAAATGAGGCTCTAAATCGCAAGCCTTCTTGAAAAGCTTGATGGCATCCTTAACCCGGCCTTCCCCATTAAGGCCCAGAGCCTGCTGATGGTCGAGAATGGCCCGACGACGGCGCGCATCAAGCGCATCGATCTGCCGGTTTTTCTCCAATGCGGTCAAGGTGCCATCCGCCTCAACCCACTGGCCCTGCTTAACCTGAAGATCAAACAATGTGCCAGCAACCCAGTCGGTTTTAGGTTTCAAGCGAAAAGCCCGCTCAGCCAATTTTAGCGCGGTTCCGTCGTCACCCTCGGCGATGGCTTGGTTCAACCGGCCACGAACACCTAAGAATGCCATTTCCGGGCGCTCCGACATGGCTTCAAAAAACTTCTTAGCAGCCTTCTCATCGCCAGAAAGCTGGGCTGCTTGGGCAGAAAGCAGCATGGTCAAGGGCGGGTCTTGAAGCAGATTGTTGGCCTGCTTGGCGTTCTTATCAGCTTCTTTGACGTCACCCGCTGCCACGGCAACCATGCCACGGCTTAAGGCCACATAGCCCTTGCGGCGTTTGCGCTCTTTGTTGGATTCACCAACCAAAACCGGCACGCGGCGAATGAACAACCACAAGCGATAAGCCACAGCCGTCAAGCCCGCAACCGCAGCGACTGAAAGCAGCAGAATCGTAAAGGAGGCATCGATTCGATAGCCTTGCCACTTGATTGTTACGGAGCCGGGATGATCGGCCATCCAGACCGCGCCCGCCACCAGGAGGACGAGGACAATAAGAAATTTAAGAACGCGATACATATTATTGTGCCCCGCCGGACATCATCTTTATGGCTTTCATCTGAAGCGCATCAAGCGCCTCTTCAGCCTTCAATCTTGTGCCAGCAGCCTCCATCCAATTGGCAGCTGCTTTCGCTGGACCATCCTTTAGACCCTCCAAAGCCTTGACCGCACCGGCAATATTGCCGCTTGCCAGGGCTGCTTCCGCCTGAGAAACCAAAGACGGAGTCGAATCACCCGCCAAATCGCCATCGGTCTTGCGCACGGTCACCACCGAGGTTAGACGGCTGACAGTCTTATCGACCCATGAGTCGCCCTGTGGAGCAATAACAGCTCGCAAAATTTGTGGCGCCAAATCATCAAACTGCTTGCGCAATGCGGTAATTGAGGGCAAGCCCGTAGCGGCAAAAGGCTGAAGAACTTCGACGGAGCCTAAAAGGTTAGCATCGTCACCAACCATAGCCTTGACCGAATCGAGCGCTGCAACGAAGGGGCGCTGGGTTCTAAAGGCGTCCCGAAGCTGGCCAACCGCTAAAATCATGCTGGGAGCAGAGGCAACGGATTCTTGTGCCGCAGCCTTAACTTTTTCTAGGGCGGTCAGACGATCAGACAGATTTTCAATGGCCGGGGTTAAATCGGGAGTTGCGGGTAAATCCTTGCCTTCCAGCGCCTCAACCCGGCTTGCCAGCGAACTAACCGCCGTATCGCTTGCCGCGCCACCTGAAGTGGTCGAGCTGCTTTCGATTCTGGTCAAACGCTGTGAAAGAGCTTCCAGCTGCTCTGGAGAGATCGCCTTAGGAGAAACATTACTGACGGCGGAAACCATCTTTTTAACGTCACTCAAGGCTTTTTCCAGAGTTTGCACCCGGGTCATTAATTGATCTAACTCAGGCTTGATTTTATCACGCTGCGCTGTGAGATCCGCCATTGAAGGCACCGGCTTGGCTGTTTTAGCCTTCGGCGCAGGCTCCTCAATCGGCTTAGAAATACCGAGCGCATTGAGGATAGATTCTGGAAGGAAAGGTGCGACCTTCGGAGTCCACAGCGGCAAGGTGGCATAGGCGGCCCCTGCCAATATAGCCAAGATAGCGACCAACCAAAGGAAACCAATCAGCCCGCTGCTCGACTTTTTAGTTGGTTGCACGAGCTTAGATGAAGGCGCCGTCGTCTTTTCATCAGGCTTCTTGGGCTCAGGCTTTTTCTCGCCTGCCTTGCTTGCACTCGACACGGGCTTGGCGGCTGCCGCTGGCTTGGCCTCGGCCTTTTTATCGACCGGTTTGGCTTCAGCTTCTTTTTTGCCGGTTTCTGTGGTCTTGGGATCGTTCTTCGAAGTCGTCATGTCTTCCCCTTTAGAAGGGCTCGCGGTTTTCATTCCCGCACCCACCCGCTCAAGCAGAGCGTCCTGCTCCGGCTTTTCCGCCGTTTCAATAGCTTTCCAATTTAGCGCCGCAAGCCGATCGGCTACAGCTTGGCTTAAACAATAGGCCGTCAATTTCCGGCAGCTCTTTTGAAGCCGCGCTTTCCTCGCCAAACTTACAAAGGTTTCTGCCGTACGGGGAGAAAAAAACACCACCCCGTCCAATTCTCCGTTGCGAAAGGCCTTAGCTGTATCGGAATTAAAGGCTTCTGCCTTGCTCGCCTTATAGAGAACGGCACGCTTATAGCTATAACCTTCGGCTTCAAGCATCCCGCCCAAATCTCCAGCCACAGCTGACCCTGCCACATGGAGGAGAGCTCCATCGGCAGGCTTTAAGCGTTGTTTGACCAGGTCAGCCAAGGCATCCACGTCGCCAGAAGCGCTCTCGACAGCTTTAAAGCCAGCTTCCGTTGCGGCACGCGCCGAGGCATCACCCACGGCTAGCACCCCAACATCCCGGTTCTTTTCCAGTTGAGCAAAGGCCCGAACCCCATTGGCACTGGTAATCAGCAAGGCTTGAACGCCTGTCAGATCAACCTTGGCTTCCTCATCCACCTCGATAGACAACAGAGGCTCAATGCGAGTTTCAACGCCAAGCTCAGAAAGGGCTTCGGCCAGACCTTCGGAATCTTCCTTGGGGCGTGTGACCAGAAGGCGCATTAGCTCAGGCTCCCTTAGTGAGTCTCGGTGAGAAAATTGGGGCCCGCACGCTCTTTAAGGTCTTCGCCTGCCTCAATACCGATGGCCTCGGCATCCGATACCTTGCCCGAACGCTCCACATGCAAGACCTCACTGCCGTCAGGCTTGGCAATCAAGCCTTTAAGCGTCAGAGTTTCACCATCGATTTCAGCTAAGGCGGCAATCGGCGTGCGACAGGAACCATCGAGCACACGAAGCAAGGCGCGCTCGGCAAGAACCCGCGTGACGGTTTCAGGGCAGTTGAGGGCGTCCAAATAACCCTGACCCTTCTCATCATCACCGCGACAGGTTATGCCGACAGCCCCTTGAGCAACGGCGGGCAACATAACATCGGGCTCAATAATACTCGTCGCCACTTCAGGCATTCCCAAACGATTGAGCCCAGCCTTCGCCAGAAGGGTTGCATCAACAACGCCATCTTCGAGCTTCTTCAAGCGAGTTTGGACGTTGCCGCGGAACACCTCGACCTTCAAGTCGGGGCGGCGGGCTAAAATTAATGCTTGGCGACGCAAGGATGCCGAGCCAATAACCGCTCCAGCGGGCAAATCATCAATGGTTTTTGCGTTAGGCGAAATAAACACGTCGCGCACATCTTCGCGGGGCAACATGCAGGGCAAAATAATATTGTCTGGCAGATAGGTCGGCACATCCTTCATGGAATGCACGGCGAAATCGATACGCCCGTCTAGCATGGACTCGTCAAGCTCTTTGGTGAACAGCCCTTTTCCGCCGATCTCAGAGAGCGCTCTATTGAGCACTTTGTCGCCGGTGGTCTGGATAATTACCACCTCAATGGCGCCTTCGTCCTTAAGTTCAGGATGCGCTTCTTTAAGGAGGTCGCGGACCATGTGGGTTTGGGCTAACGCCAAGGGGCTTCCTCGGGTGCCGATACGCAAGATGGGTGTGTCAGTCATGGAACCATATATAATTACTTCGTTGAGCTTCATGAGCCTTGGCTCGGAGCGGCGCTACAGAGTAAAGTCCCCGACGATTGAGGCAAGCCGTTTTTTTAGGTTTTAGCAGATGATTGTTCTCGGTATCGAAACCAGTTGCGATGAGACCGCCGCCGCGGTTGTCAGCGATGCCTCCTTACCTTTGGTCCATCGGATCAAAAGTGAGGTGGTGCTTTCCCAGATCGAAGAGCATCGGGCTTATGGCGGTGTGGTACCTGAGGTGGCTGCAAGAGCCCACCTTCAGCAGGTCGATCGGATCGTTGCCGAAACCATGGAAAAGTCTGGCCTGGGCTTTAATGACCTTGATGCGGTCGCGGCTACGGGTGGACCGGGTTTGATTGGCGGGGTGATGGTTGGCGTGATGACCGCCAAGGCCATTGCCGCGGTTCACAAGCTGCCCTTTATTGCAGTCAATCACCTAGAAGGCCATGCGCTGACCGCTCGATTGACCCATGATGTGGCCTATCCATACTTATTGCTCTTGGTTTCTGGCGGACACTGCCAATTCTTAAGCGTTGAGGGCGTCGGCAAGTTCAAACGCCTCGGCACCACCATAGATGATGCGCTGGGTGAGGCGTTTGATAAGTCGGCTAAAATGATGGGGCTTGGTTATCCCGGCGGGCCCATGGTCGAAGCCCGCGCCAAACAAGGCGACCCAGCACGGTTTAAACTGCCCCGCCCCATGCGCAAGCGCCCGGGATGTGACTTTTCATTCTCTGGCCTTAAAACCGCTGTGCGCCATGCCATTGAAGGCCTGCCGGAAGGCCCAATCACTGATCCCGACATCAATGATGTTTGCGCCTCTTTCCAGGCTGCTGCCGGAGACGTGATTGCTGATCGTTTGGATAACGCAATAAAACTTTTTAAGGCCGATCACCCGGGAGGCACAACATTGGTGGTGGCTGGTGGCGTGGCCGCCAATGAATATTTACGCACCCGCCTCATGGCTGAAGCCGAAATCCACGACATGGCATTTATTGCGCCCCCAATGAACCTCTGTACCGACAATGGAGCGATGATTGCCTGGGCTGGCCTGGAGCATTTGAAAGCGGGCAACGACGACGCCCTGACCTTCAAACCCCGCCCCCGCTGGCCCTTAGATCCCGAAGCACCAAAAGCGGCCTTTGCTGGGGTAAAAGCTTAGGGTTTAAACGTCAGGCCCCTTATCCGGGCGGCCTTCCTTGGGCTTTTTGAAGAGTTTCCAAATTCCAGATGCCGAAAGCAGTACTTCATCGCCACAGGTCAAGGTTCCTCGCACAAAAGCGAGGGATTTAGTCATCTTGGTAATCTCCACCTTGGCATCGATCCAGGCACCGGGCTCAACGTTTCCAACAAATTCCGTATTGAGCGAAACGGTCGCGCAGTTGCCCCGTTGAAATAGACCGCTGTTCCCATCACGGTATCGGCAAAGGACATCAGCACACCACCATGGAGGACGCCATTGGGATTGGCGTGTTCTGGCCCCGTCTGTAGACCAAAGGAAAGGACAGGCTGTTCACTGCTCTTAAAATAGTAAGGCCCCGCAACCGAGAGAAAGCCTTCATTGAATCGAAACGGCTCAAACCCTTCTGGGATTTGGTCAGTCATAGCTCATCCTTTTCATTTTAGTGCTTACCTCAGTGTAAGGGGCCTTCTTTAGCGTAAGCAAACCCAATCGACAGGTCATAATTGTAACCCAGGGGAACGGGCGCTCTGTTCACATTGCCGCTATCCCTCTTGCGCCCGAGTCCCTCGCCAGTCCATAAAAGAAGTCGAACAATTATTGGCAGAAATCGAAGAGGATAAGCAATCGTGGGCGATTTCCAGAAGATTACCGTTATTGGCGCTGGAGCCTGGGGAACGGCGTTGGCTATGGCCGCTCAAAGAGCTGGCCGGGATGTTCTCATCCAGGCCTACGAGCCGGAAGTCGCAGAGACGATTAACCAAGACCACGTAAATGCTGCCTATTTGCCCGGACATCCTCTAGACCCTTCGATTCGCGCGACCCCAGATTTGAAAGAAGCCATTGCCTGGGCCGATGCGGTTCTGATGGTCGCACCCGCCCAACATATTCGCGCTGTTTGCCAATCGGTTAAAGACGAATGGCCTGCTGATCTGCCCATGGTGATCTGCGCCAAAGGGATTGAGAACAAAACCGAGAAGCTGATGAGCGAAGTGGTTGCCGAAGTGCTGCCCCAAGCACCCTTAGCTGTGCTCTCGGGCCCAAGCTTTGCCGCCGAAGTGGCACGCAAATGCCCAACAGCGGTCACCTTAGCTGCTGAAACCCAAGAGTTAGCCGTTAGTTTAACCGATGCGCTTGCCTCACCCTTGTTTCGTATTTATCGCTCGACCGATGTTGTGGGCGCGCAGATTGGCGGTGCGGTCAAAAACGTGCTGGCCATAGCCTGTGGTATCGCCCAGGGCAAAGATATGGGTGATAACGCTCGCGCATTTCTGATCACTCGGGGTTTAGCCGAAATTACTCGAATTGGCCTAGCAAAAGGGGCGCAGATGGAAACCCTCATGGGGCTTTCTGGCATTGGCGACCTGACATTGACTTGCTCTGCCATGCAATCGCGCAACTTCTCGCTTGGTTTCGCCCTCGGCAAAGGCAAATCACTCGACCAGATTCTCGGTGGACGTAATGCGGTTACCGAAGGGGTGCACACTGCAGCTTCCGTAACTGACCTTGGCGCTTCATTAGACGTGGATCTTCCCATCTGCATAGCGATCAATGAAATCCTTAACAACGGAGCGGAAATCTCAAAAACAATTACCGGGCTGCTCGACCGCCCCCCAAGAGATGAAGCTGGCTGATCCAATGCCCATATGGAGGGGTATGAACCGCTTCATTGCTTTTTTAGCCATCCTTTGGCTTGCTCCCGCTGCTTTGGCAGGATCGAACAGTTTAGGCCAAGCAGCGAGCCCTTATCTGAAGTCTCACGCCAGCGATCCAGTCCATTGGCGACAATGGGGGCCGGAAGCCTTTAAAGAGGCCAAAACCCAAAACAAACCCATCCTTCTCTCTATCGGCTATCTCACCTGTCATTGGTGTCATGTGATGCAAAAAGAAAGCTTCACGGACCCAGAAACCGCGGCCCTGATCAATGCACGGTTCATTCCTATCCTGGTTGACCGGGAAGAGCGGCTCGATATCGACAAAACCTATATGGATGCAGCAACCATTCTCGGAGGCCAAGCTGGCTGGCCGCTCAACGTATTCTTGCTACCCGATGGACGGCCCTATTGGTCAGGAGTCTATTTCCCCAAAGAACCAGCTTATGGGCTGCCATCGTTTAAAAATGTGCTCAATACCATGGCCAATCTTTACCGCGATAAGCCACAAGACCTGCTGTTCAATGCAAACATTGTCGGACGCGCCCTGGAAACCAGCTGGTCACCAACACCTGGAGAATTGACCGCAAAAGACTTGGGAAATGCCGCGCTTACCATATTAAAAGAGGCCGACCCTTTCATGGGTGGCTTTGGGGCTGCGCCCAAACATCCCGAGTTGCCCAATCTGGAACGACTATGGCGGCACCATATTCGAACCGGCAACACTGAAGCAGGGGATCAAGTGTCTTTGAGCCTAAAGGCGATGATCCGGGGCGGGCTGTTCGATCATCTGGGCGGGGGCTTCTTCCGCTATGCCACCGACAACCAGTGGCACATCCCCCATTTTGAGAAGATGCTCGATATTAACGCTGAGCTGATCTCCTTAATGACAGAGGTTTGGCGAGAAACTCAAGACCCAGAACTCGCCTACGCCATTGACCAAACAGTCAGTTTTATTCTCCGCGAGATGCAAGCTGATGGCGGCGCTTTTGCCAGCGCACTTGATGCTGATAGCATTGATAATAAAGGGATAATGTCGGAAGGTGCTTATTATGTTTGGACAGAGAGCCAAATTGAATCTGTTATCGGTGCAAAGTCGAAACGGTTTTTTGACGCTTACGGATTAAGCCCACTTGAAGAAGAAAATGACGGCCACGGCTTCGCGCTCCATCGGCTTGGTGATGACCGCTTGGATGAAACCCTCGCATCGTTATTTGATGCGAGATCAAAACGATTTCGCCCGCAGCGAGATAATAAAGTTCTTGCTGATCAAAATGGCCTCACAATTGCCGCTTTAGCCGATGCAAGCCATGCCTTTAATCGCAGAGATTGGTTGAAAGTAGCTGTGCAAGCCTATGTTTTTATTGAAAATAATTTGTCTGAAAACGGCATTGATTTCCATCACAGCTGGGTTGATGGGCGACGAGGTTCACCAGCTCTCAGCACAGATTACGCTGGTCTTTTAAAGGCGGCATTAGCCCTCCATCAAGCTACCGGTGAGAAAGCCTACCTTGGAAAGGCCGAAGCCTGGGGCGAACAGGCGGTGAAAGACTTTTGGGATGAAAAAGGTGGAGGCTTTTTCACCGGCCCGAAAGAACGCCTCACCGGCCTACCCCGCCCCAAAACAATGCAAGACGGCCCCATCCCCTCAACCAACGCGCTGCTGGTCGATAGTTTTGCAAGGCTCTATGCGCTCACCGGCGATCCTAAATGGCGCGATAGGGCGGAACAGAGCCTAACAACCTTTGCCCAACGAATGCAGGCCCACCCACGAGCGACATCTGGCCTATTTAATGGAGCCGACACCCTGTTTCATGGGCTTCAAATCGTCATCATTGGCAACCCGGACGTAGGCTTTATGGCGCCCTTTAAAACCCGATCACTCCCAGGTGCTGTCATGGAGACGCTAAAAAATAGCACCGACTTACCAAGCGGCCACCCGGCCTATGGAAAGCTACAAATTGACGGGAAAACAACGGCTTACGTCTGTCGCGCTACGTTTTGTTCTCTTCCCGTAACGACAAAAGAAGAACTGCGATCAGTCTTGACGACTATGCGAAGAGTCTCTTTATAGAGAAGCACCCAAATCAACATCGTCTCACCAAAGGTTCCTTCCCCCATGTATTTGATCTTATGCACCGACAAGCCCGATAGCCTCGAAATCCGCAAGGCTAACCGTGACGCTCACCTTGCCTATCTGGGCGAACAAGGCGACAAACTGGCTGCCGCGGGCCCAACGCTTTCTGATGGCGATGAAATGATGAACGGCAGCCTGCTCCTAATGAATTTTGAAACGCTTGCTGAAGCCGAAGCCTTCGCAGCCGGTGACCCTTATGGCAAGGCGGGCCTTTTTGAATCCGTTGTGATCAAAAAGTGGAAGAAAGTGCTGGGAGATTAATATGCCCTACTGGTTGGTTAAGTCAGAACCCAACACTTGGTCTTGGGACGATCACGTTAAGAAAGGTATTGAGCCTTGGGACGGGGTGCGTAACTACCAAGCGTCGAACAACATGAAAGCCATGAAGATTGGCGAGAAGGCTTTTTTCTACCACTCGGTGAAAGAAAAGCAGATTGTTGGCGTGGTTGAGGTGGTCAAAGAGTACTACCCCGATCACACGGACCCAAAAGGTCGCTTCGGCATGGTTGATTTCAAGGCCCTCTACCCGGTCAAGACCCCGGTGACCCTCGCCCAAATCAAGGCAGATGAACGCCTAGAAGACCTGGCACTGGTCAAACAATCCCGCCTTTCTGTCACCCCCATATCAGACGAACACTGGGAGATTTTGTGTGCCTTGGCAGGTATCGATGGATAATGCCCTGACCCAAGAAGAGCGGATTTGCTCCCTCGACGACATCCCAGATGGCGACAGCGCAGGTTTTACCGTTGAGCAGGGCGATCAAACCGTAGGCATCATCACTGTTCGTCAGGGCTCAGAGGTGTTTGCCTATGTAAACAGCTGCCCCCATGTGGGCGTGCCGCTCGACTTTACGCCGGGAAAGTTTCTCGATCTCACCAAAACTTACATTCAATGCTCCAGCCATGGAGCGACATTCCGCATTGAATCGGGTGAGTGCATTGGTGGCCCATGTGCTGGAAAATCACTGACAAGCATTCCCGTTCGTCTTATTGGGTCCGACGTTTACGTAAACGTCGGATAAAGCCCTACAAAACCTAGGGTATCCCTAGTTTTCCACAGAATCTGGTATGACCATTGCCCGATTCGGTTACCTTACGTCACTTTTTTTTAGAACCACTCCGACCTACCCTTGACGAAACCCCCCGTTTGCTCGAATATCCCGGTCTTTCCGCGCGCCTTAACCGCGTAGCCCAAAAAGTTGGGCGGTCCGGAAGACAGGGGAGAAAATCTTTCGGGAAGGCGCGCGTCACTCTGATATGCCAGGGAGGAGTATCCGCATATGTCTGAGACTCATGTTTATCCAGTTCCCACCGATCTCGCTAAATCGGCTTGGGTGGATAACGACAAGTATCTTGAAATGTATAAGCAGTCCGTCGATAACCCCGACGCTTTTTGGGGCGAACAGGGCAAACGCCTCGACTGGATAAAGCCTTATACCAAGGTCCAAAATGTCTCCTTCGCATCGTCCAACGTTTCCATTAAGTGGTACGAAGACGGTACGCTCAACGCTTCGGCCAACTGTTTGGACCGTCATCTCGCAGAGCGAGGCGATCAGGTCGCCATCATCTGGGAAGGCGACGACCCAAAAGATTCCGAAAACATCACCTATAAAGACCTGCATGCCCGCGTTTGCAAATTTGCCAATGCACTAAAGGCTCAGGGCATCAAAAAAGGTGACGTGGTTACCATTTATCTGCCGATGATTCCGGAAGCAGCTGTTGCCATGTTGGCCTGTACCCGCATTGGCGCCGTCCATTCCATCGTATTTGGCGGGTTCTCGCCGGATGCTCTGGCTGGACGTATCCAGAACTGTAACTCCAATTGCGTTATTACCTCAGACGAGGGCTTACGCGGTGGCCGCAAGGTTCCGCTCAAGATTAATGCCGATAAGGCACTTGAAACCTGCCCAATGGTTAAGACCCAGGTTGTGGTCAAGCGCACCGGTGGCGACGTTGCCTGGACTGAAGGCCGCGACGTTTGGTACGAAGACATCGTTGCCGATGCTTCCGAAGACTGCCCAGTTGAAGAAATGAACGCCGAAGATCCGATGTTCATTCTTTACACCTCGGGTTCGACGGGCGCTCCTAAGGGTGTCATGCACACCACCGGCGGCTACATGGTTTACGCTTCCATGACCCATCAGTACGTCTTTGATTACAAAGATGGGGAAATTTACTGGTGCACGGCGGATGTGGGTTGGGTGACCGGCCACAGCTACATCGTCTACGGTCCGCTTGCTAATGGTGCCACGACCCTGATGTTTGAAGGTGTTCCAAGCTACCCTGACGCCTCACGCTTCTGGCAAGTCTG
>Ga0070727_10004228_pt1 | contig 12384 bp, 12 predicted proteins | sample tdAd472_FD_66722 | JGI IMG/M metagenome (GOLD analysis project Ga0070727, IMG submission 66722) | Marine sediment microbial communities from the Atlantic coast under amendment with organic carbon and nitrate - tdAd47.2 | ecosystem: Environmental > Aquatic > Marine > Coastal > Sediment | place... | reverse complement strand
ATGAAGGCAGCCTCGTTGTAGACAGGCACGACGACGGAGATTGAGGTGGTCATTGGGTCGTGTGAAGGTACTAGGTGTGGGGTTTTAGGTCCCTGCTCGTACACTCCTCGCCTCAATGAATCCGGAATCTGTATTCAAGGCGTACGACGTTCGGGGGCGGACCGACACAGGAGAACTGGACGTCGAGTTATTCGAGCGGACGGGCGCTGCGCTCGTTCAGATGTTGGGCAGTAGTGAAATAGCAGTGGGGTATGACTGTCGATCAACGTCTCGGTCCTTCTTCGAAGCTCTCGCTCGTGGGATCACCTACTCCGGTTGCGATGTCGTTGATTTGGGACAAGTCCCCACAGACGCCGTCTACTACTACTCCGGAGCGCACAACTCGCCAGGAGCAATGATCACTGCTTCGCACAACCCGGCCGAATACAACGGCCTCAAGCTGTGTCGAGAAGGTGCAGCCCCCATCGGTGCCGATACTGGTCTCAATGAGGTCCGCGATGCCGTGATCGGCGGGCCCACGAACAAAGCCTCGGTCCCAGGTTCGATCCGCGTCTTCGACCCAATGCCCGGGTATGTAGACCATCTCTTTGGCATCGTCGATGCTCATTCCATTGGACCGCTGCGTGTCGCAGTTGATGGTGGCAATGGGATGGCTGGTGTGGCTATCGCAGAAGTCTTTGGCCGGTTGGAAGCTGACCTCACAGGCCTTTATCTGAATCTCGACGGAACATTCCCCAATCACCCAGCGGATCCGCTGGTGCCGGAAAACCTCGTCGACCTTCAAGAGCTGATGTTCGAGGGCAGGTTCGATATTGGAGTTGCCTTTGACGGTGACGCCGATCGAGCCTTCTTTCTGGATGATTCAGGGGAACCGCTGAGCGGGAGCACTGTGACTTCCCTTATTGCCCGTCGCCTCCTGCTGGACAATCCCGGGGATGTCGTCGTTCACAACCTCATCACGTCCAAGGCGGTGCCGGAGATCGTCCGCGAAAGCTCTGGGACGCCAGTCCGAACCAGGGTGGGCCACAGTTTCATCAAGGCAGTAATGGCTGAGACAGGCGCCGTGTTCGGCGGAGAGCACTCGGGCCATTACTACTTCCGTGAGAACTACCGGGCCGACTCAGGCATGTTGGCGATGCTCGTTCTGCTCAGCGTATTGAGCGAAGACGGTAGACCTCTCTCACAACTGCGAACGGATGTCGAGCGGTATTCGTCCTCTGGAGAGATCAACTTCTCGGTACAGCACAAAGAACAAGCAATGGCGGATGTTGAGAACGCTTTTCCGGATGCAACGATTGACCGTCTCGACGGGCTAACGGTTGACTGGGGAGGCGAATGGTTCAACCTCCGCCCTTCGAACACCGAGCCCTTGCTTAGGCTCAACGTCGAGGCGAACAACGATGAGCGCGTGGAGCAGATTGTGAAAATGGTACGAAGAACTCTGGAGGAACGATGAGTCTGATAGATCCGACTCTCGCCGAGATCTTGGTGTGTCCGGCGGACAAGTCGGAACTGACCCAAGACGTCGAGGCTTCGAGGCTGGAATGCACCGAGTGCGGTCGCAGGTATCCGGTCAGGGATGGGATTCCGATCATGTTGGTCGGTGAGGCCGAGGGAGGCCCAGTTGACTGAAATGCTCGAACAAATCAGATCAATCGGAGATCAACTTCGGTGGGCGGCCGGGATCGAAGCACCCTCGATCGGGACCCATTCCGAGGTTCTCTATGCGGGCATGGGCGGATCAGGGATCGCCGGCGACTACCTGACCGCGATGTCTACCTCCACAGCGACCCGTGTCACGGTTCACAAGGGTTACGGGCCTGTTCCAACCTGGGCAGTCCGTCAACGTCCGTTGGTCGTTGCGGCTTCCTACTCCGGGAACACCGAGGAGACCCTCGATTTCGTGACGGCAGCCCACGAATCGGGGCTTCCTGTGGCCTCAGTGACCACTGGGGGCACACTTGGTTCCCTCTCCGATGAGCACAATTGGCCTTCGGTCCGGGTGCCGACCGGCATGCAGCCCCGTGCGGCGGCCGGTTACATGATCGGAGCAGTCACGCGAGTGTTCGAAGGTGCATATGCAATCGACGACCAGCGTTTGGCTTTTGCCGAGGCTGCTGCTCTTGCCGATGAGGCCGTGCTCGAGGGCAGCGAATCCTGGGTACAGGCGAGTCAGATTGCCGAAGCCTTGACCGGTCGGATTCCCATCATCTACGGAGGTGGTCCGGTATCCAGTGTCGTCGCACAACGTTGGAAGACGCAGATCAATGAAAACGCGAAGGTCCCTGCCTGGTGGTCAGTTCTTCCAGAACTCGACCACAACGAGATCACTGGTTGGGAGACGATGCCTGAGATGACCCGGGAGAAGTTGGCGATTGTGGCTCTCAGCGATCGTGACGACCATGATCGCATCGGGGCTCGACTTGCCCACACCCGGCGCCTCACCGAAGATGCTGTCCCTTGGGTCGCCGAGGTGGCGTCGAGTGGAACATCCCTACTTGCTCGTCTCATCTCGTTGACCGTTGTTGGCGACCTCACGTCCTGGATGCTTGCTGAGTCTCTGAGCGTGGATCCAGTGCCGGTCGTAACTATCGAAAAACTCAAGAAACTCCTAGTCGAGGACTGAAACCTATGAACTATGACATCGCCAATCCCGAGCTGGCCCCCGAAGGCGCTCGCAGAATCGCCTGGGCCGGCCGGAGGATGCCGGTGCTTCAGACTGTTCGCGACCGGTATCTGGAGGAGCGGCCGTTGGAGGGTCACGTCATTGCAGCATGTCTCCATGTCACGGCGGAGACGGCGAATCTGATGCTTGCCTTGAGAGACGGGGGAGCGGAGCCACTGCTTTGTGCATCCAATCCTCTCTCGACTCAGGACGACGTCGCGGCGGCACTCGTGGCAGAAGGAATCCCAGTCTTCGCCATAAGGGGTGAAGGTCCAGACACCTACTACAAGCACATAAACGCCGTTCTCGATCACGGACCGGCCGTGACGATGGACGATGGCGCCGACCTGGCGACGGTGCTTCACACAGAGCGACGTGACCTGGAGGTCATCGGCTCAACCGAAGAGACCACGACTGGTGTCATCAGGCTCAAGGCGATGGCAGCCGATGGCACGCTCCGTGTCCCCGTCGTGGCTGTCAACGACAGCGCAACCAAACACCTCTTCGACAATCATTTCGGTACTGGTCAGTCGACTCTCGATGGTGTGATCAGAGCTACCAACGTTCTGTTGGCAGGACTTGATCTAGTGGTGGTCGGATACGGTGACTGCGGTCGAGGCGTAGCCAATCGTGCAGACGGCATGGGCGCCAAGGTCACCGTTGTTGAGGTTGATCCGGTTCGTGCGCTCACCGCCGCCATGGACGGCTACTCGGTTAAGACTGCAGCGGACGCTGCTGAGATAGGCGACATCTTCATCACGGTCACGGGTAACAAGCACGTATTGCGACCTGAGCATTTCGCCAAGATGAAGGACGGGGCCATTCTCGCCAACTCGGGCCACTTCGACATCGAACTGGACCTCGCTGCGCTTCGTGCTGAGTCAGTGGGCCGAAGAGAGGTTCGCACGAATCTCGAGGAGTTCGACATGCCCGACGGGAGGAGGATCCTGGTCGTGGCGGAGGGAAGGCTTGTCAATCTCGGAGCAGCGGAGGGTCACCCAGCGGACGTCATGGATATGTCCTTCTCGAATCAGGCACTTGCCGCAGAGTTCCTCATCTCAAACCGAGACACCCTTCAGGCCGAGATCTACACGCTCCCGCCTGAAATCGACAACCAAGTAGCTTCGATCAAGTTGGCGCATCTCGGTGGAGGTCTCGAAGTATTGACTCCCGAACAGGTGGAGTATCTGAGCGGCTGGCAAGAAGGTACCTAAAGAATTCTCGGCCTGGCGGAATCCATCTGTTGGCCTTCTGTCAGAGTGATGAGATACAAATGGCAGGGTGTGGTGTCAGGCGTGTTTTCGCATTCGGACGAGGTCAGTTGTCTGTGATCCGTGTTGGCGGCGGCTAGTACCTGCCCCTGACCGGATCCTTGAGGGCGGGATTCGTCTTGTCTCTGCCTTTGAGCATTCCGGGCCGGCTCGTGCCCTTTCCCATCACCTCAAATACAGGGGTCTCACCGGGTACGCAGATCTCGTCGCCCAATCCCTTGTCCCCCGGCTGCCACGGTTGCCGGTCGTGCCGGTGCCGCGCGCCCTTTCAAGGAGAGTTCGGTACGGCGTGGATCCGTCGCTAGAGATTGCCCGTCGAATTGCTCGCCGACTGGAGGTCCCTGTCCTCCGACCCTTGCGGGCTCCTCTCCATACACAGCGACGAGCCGGAGGGAATCACAACGTGGGAGTCCCTCCTTTTGTCCAGCGGTTTGCACCGTCCTCGCAGGTTCTCGTTGTGGACGATGTGGTTACCACAGGACTGACGGTCCTTGCAGCCTCCAGCGCTTTAGGGACCGATCGCGTTGCGGGAGTCGTGTCAGCAAATGCTTCAAACCAGGTGTCTAGTCAGCTCCTCGGCGTGCCGATAAGTCCTGAAGAAGCATTTCCCTATTCCGTGGACAGGTAATGGCATCCGTATTGATAGTTGATGACGCCGAGCTATTTCGCGAAGCGTTGCGCGCAGCCTTCAGCCAGGAAGGCTTCGAAGTCGTGGGCGTGGCGGCAGACGCAATGAAGGGCATCGATCTAGCTCGTGAGTTCGAGCCAGACCTCGTCATGCTGGATCTGCTGATGCCTGGCATGTCCGGGCTCGAAGTTGTGGGCACGATTCGCAAGACAAGTCCGAGGTCGCGAGTGGTTCTCCTGACCGCCAGCGAGTCGGCTGAGGATTTGATGGCTGCGATCAAGGCCGGGGCATCCGGGTATCTCACCAAGGACACTCCACTTCCCCGCCTGGTCGAATCGATGAACGACGTCCTCGATGGTGGAGCTGCGGTCTCGCCGGCGATGGGTGGGAAGCTCTTCTCGTCGATGCGCGATTTGCTACGTCATCATGGGATGGCGGCAGCGCGTCGTCCCGAACTGACCGGTCGCGAGGTCGAGATTCTTTCACTGGTGGGCGAAGGAAAGACCTCCCGCGAGATTGCCGACGAGTTGTACATCTCTGAGAACACCGTGCGAAACCATGTTCGCAACATCCTCGACAAGCTCGGGATGAAATCGCGTTTCGAAGCGGTCAACTGGGCTCATCGTGAGGGACTCATCCAAGTCAGATAGACGACACCCGGTGACGACTATGTCCGCGGCCGTGGTACTGATTACCACCTGAGTAGTACATAGACTGAGTCTCAATGGCCATCCTCCAGAAGGTTCTTCGCGCCGGCGAAGGCAAAACCCTCAAAGAATTCCAAACAGTTGCCTCTGCCGTAAACGAGGTCGAATCACAGTTCGAAGCTCTTTCGGACGACCAACTCGCGGCCAAGACGGTCGAATTCAAGGAGCGCGTCTCCCGCGGAGAGGAACTCGACGACATCCAAGTCGAGGCCTTTGGCGTGGTGCGTGAAGCAGCCAAACGTGTTCTGGGCCAACGCCACTACGACGTTCAGGTGGTGGGCGCAGCAGCTCTCCATCGCGGGATGGTCGCCGAAATGAAGACTGGAGAGGGCAAGACGCTCGTCTCGACGATGCCCGCCTATCTGAACGCACTCAAAGGCGATGGTGTCCACATGGTGACGGTCAACGACTATCTCGCCAGTCGCGATGCCGAGTGGATGAGCACCATCCACAACTTCCTTGGACTCAAGGTCGGCCTCATTCAGAACAACATGCCGACCGCGCAGCGTCACCCCGCCTACGAGGCCGACATCACGTACGGCACCAACAACGAGTTCGGGTTTGACTACCTGCGAGACAACATGGCGATGGCTTCGGAGAACCGAGTGCACCGCGGCTACCACTACGCCATTGTCGATGAAGTTGACTCCATCCTGGTTGATGAGGCGAGAACTCCACTCATCATCTCGGGCAAGCTCTCGGACAGTGCCAAGTGGTACCGCGACTTCGCCAAGATCGTGAAACGTCTTCAGAAGGACGTCCACTACGAAATCGACGAGAAGAAGCGTCAGGTCCTTACGACCGAGGATGGCGTGACACGCGTGGAGCAGATTCTGGGCGTTGAGAATCTTTACGACCACGCTGCAGTTGACTTCGTTCACCACCTCGAAACCGCCCTGAAAGCCCAGGCTCTATACGCGAAAGACGTGGACTATCTGGTTGACCATGGAGAGGTCAAGATCGTTGACGAATTCACTGGTCGCGTTCTCGAAGGCCGCCGCTATTCCGAAGGTCTGCACCAGGCCATAGAGGCCAAGGAAGCTGTCCACATCAAGGAAGAGAACCAGACGCTGGCGACGATCACTCTGCAGAACTTCTTCCGCCTTTACGAGAAACTCGCCGGGATGACCGGTACAGCCGAGACCGAAGCCGCCGAGCTGGCATCCATCTATTCGCTCGAAGTGTTGGCCATTCCTACGAATCGCCCGCTCGTTCGCATGGATCAGGGCGACCTTGTGTACAAAACCGAGAACGGCAAGTTTTCTGCTCTCGTCGCAGACGTGAGAGAGAGATACGACCGCGGTCAGCCCGTGCTCTTGGGAACGATTTCGATCGAGCGGTCAGAGCTTCTTTCCAGAGCTCTCGCCAAAGAAGGCGTCAAACACGAGGTGCTCAACGCCAAACAACACTCTCGGGAGGCTGACATCATCGCCCAGGCAGGCAGACCGGCCGCAATCACCGTCGCCACAAACATGGCTGGTCGTGGTGTGGACATCATGCTCGGTGGAAATCCAGAGGGAATGGCGAAGACGGAGCTGAAGAAGAGGGGGGTGGACCCATCTGATCCGTCATATCAGGCTTTGGAGGAGAAACTGACTGAGGAGTTTGGGGCCCAGATCGCCCCGGCAAAGGAGAAAGTCCTGGCCGCGGGAGGGCTGTACGTCGTCGGGACGGAACGCCACGAATCACGGCGAATCGACAATCAGCTTCGTGGTCGATCGGGCCGTCAAGGAGACCCGGGCGAGAGCCGCTTCTACTTGTCCCTCGAAGACGACTTGATGCGTCGATTCCAAGGTGAGTGGGTTTCCAACATCATGGAACGTCTCAAGCTCCCAGAGGACCAGCCAATCGAAGCAAAGATGGTGTCCAAATCCATTGAGAGGGCGCAACGCCAGGTCGAGTCACAGAACTTCGAGATTCGAAAGAACGTTCTGAAGTACGACGAGGTGATGAATCGCCAACGCGAGGTCATTTATGACTGGCGCCAGGCGATTCTCGAAGGAACGGCCGGAGAAGACCTGATTGGCGAATGGATCGAAGATGCTCTCACGGCGACCGTGGAGTTGGAGTTCTCCCCGGACATTTCCAAATCTGATTGGGACTGGGAGACCTTGAAAAAAGAGATCGACGTCTACTACCCAACCAAGGTGTCTCCCGATGAGTTCGACGGTTCATTCGGCGTGGATGAGGTAGTCGATTTTGCCGTAGACGAGGCCCTCGCCGCTTATGCCGCCCGGGAAGAAGAACTTGGGGCAGATGTGGTCGTGCGAGTTGAGAAGTCCGTGATGTTGTCGGTCATCGACAACAAGTGGCGTGAGCATCTTTCCGAAATGGACTATCTGCGCGCTGGTATCGGCCTTCGCGCCATGGGACAACGAGACCCATTGACGGAGTATCAGCGGGAGGGTTTCGACATGTTCAACGACATGATCGACTCCGTGAAGCATGACGCTGTCCGCTATCTGTTCCATGTCGAATTGGCTCAGCCGAAGACCCAACCCCAGCGTGTTCAAGCAGCTCCGGCAGGCGCCGGTGGAACCAAGAAGCCCGTCACGTCGGACAAGATCGGTCGTAATGACGCGTGCCCATGTGGAAGCGGGAAGAAGTACAAGCGTTGCCACGGCGCCGCCTGACTATTGACTGTGGAGATCACTGACCCCCAGGGGACCCTTGCCGAGCTGAGCAAACGTCTCGAAGAGGCGCGTGTGTTTCTCGACCTGGATTCCAAGAAGACCAAACTCGGTGATTTGCGGGAGCTCGCATCTTCGCCCGATCTGTGGGATGACCAGGACAAGGCTCGATCAGTCGGGCAGAAGCTCGCGAGATACGAGAACCTTTTCGAGATGGTTGGAGGATTGGCTAGTCAGATCGAGGACTCGGAGGTTCTTCTCGAGCTCGCTGCCGAAGCGGAGGACGAGGACTCTCGCCAAGAGGCGCTGGGCATGCTGACCGAAGTGTCGAAAGCCCTGGACAGGCTCGAACTCGAATCCTTGTTTTTCGACGAGTACGACGAGGCAGACGCGATCCTCAGTGTTCACGCAGGTGCCGGAGGTGTGGATGCGCAGGATTGGGCGGAGATGATGGCGCGGATGTACCAGCGTTATCTCTCTGACTCCGGCTACTCGGTCACCGTCGAGGAAGTCACCGAAGGTGACGAGGCGGGCATCAAGTCAGCAACCTTCACTGTGAAGGGTGACCGTGCCTACGGCATGCTCGAATCAGAGCGAGGTGTCCATCGCTTGGTCCGGATATCACCGTTCGATGCCAACGCCAGAAGGCACACGAGTTTCGCTGGCGTGGATGTGGTTCCTGACCTAGGCGACCAGGCAGATGTCGAGATCAACGAGGAAGAACTGCGTATCGACACTTATCGCTCCCAAGGCGCCGGTGGGCAGCATGTCAACACCACGGACAGTGCGGTCCGCATCACTCATCTTCCGACCGGTGTAGTCGTCCAGTGTCAGAATGAGCGTTCTCAGCTTCAGAACAAGGCTCGGGCCATGGCAATGCTGAAAGCGAGACTGGCGGAACGCGCTCGTGTTGAGAGGCTCGCCCATCTCGATGAGATCAGAGGCGAACAGGGTGAAGCCGCTTGGGGCCGGCAGGTCCGGAGCTACGTGATGCAGCCGTACCAAATGGTGAAGGACCTAAGAACCGACCACGAGGTTGGGAACATCCAGGGGGTATTGGACGGGGACATCTCTGGATTCATCGAGGCATATCTCAGATGGCGGCGCTCACAACATGAGGTGGCCGGCAATGCTGGCTAGTTCTTTGTGTCCGGTTACCGTTCTCGGTGATTTCGTAGCGAATTCCCCTACAGCTGCGAGATACACCCCGATCGCATGATCCGACTCGAAAACGTAACCAAAGTCTACGAAGGCGGCACGATCGCCGCGAACGACGTCTCTCTGGACATCCAGAAAGGCGAATTCGTTTTCCTTGTTGGTGCCTCAGGGTCGGGCAAGTCGACACTCATCCGGTTGATGCTTCGCGACGAGCCCGTGACCCGCGGCAAGATCTGGGTCGCCGGCAAGGACATCACAACGCTTCCGAAATGGAAGATCCCCTACCTTCGTCGCTCGGTTGGAACGGTCTTTCAGGACTACAAGCTGCTCCCAAACAAGACGGTCTACGAGAATGTCGCTTTTGCGCTCGAGGTTTTGGGACGCCCCCAATCTGTGATCGGTCCGCAGGTCGAGCAGGTTCTGGAATTGGTGGACCTGGCCGACAAAGCGGCCAGGTACCCACGTCAGCTCTCCGGTGGCGAGCAACAACGAGTCTCTGTCGCCCGGTCGTTCGTGAATAGACCGCCGATCATGCTGTGTGACGAGCCGACTGGGAACCTCGATCCGAAGACTTCTGTCGGCATCATGAGACTTCTGGATCGAATCAATCGAACCGGCACAACGATTGTCATGGCAACTCATGATCACGCGATCGTCGACGCGATGCGTCGACGAGTTGTTGCTCTCGAGAATGGGAAGGTCACCCGAGACGAGGCGTCAGGTGGATATGAGCAGGGGGGAGCCGAGGAAGAGTGAGTCGAATCGTTTTCCTCATCAAGGAGGCCTTTGTCAGCCTCCGTCGCAACCTTCTGATCGTCTTCGGGGCGATCTTGGCTGTCTTCATCTCGCTGTCCCTGGCGTTCGGCGCCCTAGTGGTGAACGAGATACTCAGACTCAACACACTCGCATGGCAGGACGGTGTCCATGTCATAGCGTTCCTGAATGACGCGGGGGAGAACGGTGTCCCATCCGATGCTCACTCCGTGCTGCTTGCGGATGTTCAAACGTGGGACGAGGTCGACAACGTCTTCTACGTCGATAAGACCCAGGCCTGGATCGAGTATCAGGAGTTGTTCGCCGGACAGGAAGAGTTACTCGAGATCGACCCAACGATTCTCCCGGCCTCCATTCGCATCGAACTGATCGACATTCAGTTCCACAGCTCGGTTCAGTTCCGACTCGAACAGAACACTCAGACGGTCCGTCAGGTGACCACCGCGGCCGACTCGATCGAACAGCTACAGAACCTCTCCAACGTGCTGAACGTTCTTGGGCTCGGCCTGGCGATTGCCCTAGGTCTCGCTGCGGTCGTATTGATCGCGAACACCATCCGTCTGGCGATATACGCGCGTCGCGATGAGGTTTCGATCATGAAACTCGTCGGCGCATCGAATTGGTTCATACGCGTCCCGTTCCTCCTCGAAGGGATGATCGAGGGTGTTGTGGGGGCCGCGTTGGCCGTGTTCACCGTTTGGCTTGGCGCGACCAACCTGGCTCGCGCCGGAGAGGGTTTCGCTCTCTTCCGTCTCGATGTTGGTCAAGCATGGTTCCTTCGTTGGGGCGTGCTCTTCCTGCTTTTCGGTGCGGTCGCCGGCATTGTTGGATCTCTGCTGGGGCTGAGCCGATACCTTCGTGATTCCGAGGGCACCGGGCCCGACGTACCTGCGGGCTTCTAATGGCCGACCCCGAGACCCGGGTCAAGATAGTTGCAACCAACCGGCGGGCTCGTCGCAACTATTCGGTCATTGACACCTTCGAGGCCGGCATGGTTCTCCTCGGGTCGGAGGTAAAATCTCTTCGCGAAGGCAAGATGGAACTCAAGGACTCCTACGCGCATGTGCAACATGGCGAGGTGTTCTTGGTGGGAGCACATATCTCCCCTTACGGCTTCGCTCGGGAGGGTGGACACGATCCCGAAAGGGAGAGAAAGCTGCTGCTTCACCGTCGGGAGATCGACCGGATCGCGGGTGGGCTGGCTGAGAAGGGTCTGACCTTGATACCGCTCAAGGTGTACTTCAAAGGCGGAAACGCCAAAGTGGAGCTGGGACTCGCCAAAGGCAAGACCACGGTGGACAAACGCCACTCCCTCCGCGAAAAGGAGCACGCCCGCGAAATGGAACGCGCCAAACGCCACTCCCGCTGAGAATCCGCAAACCTCAGGTTGCTGGTAACGCATCCGTTACGGCCAGCCTCAAGAAAGCGGATCCGTCCGGCAACCGTCTCGGGTACCATGTCCCTACAACTGATTCCCCTTGGGGGTGAAACGGTTTCGACGTTGAGTGTTGATGCGTTGGAAGCGAGCCGGGGTCTCCGGGACCTCGTCAACAAACCGGAAAACACAATAAGTGCCGAAGATAACTTCGCACTGGCTGCCTAATTAAGTAGCCCGTCCTCCTGGCTGGTTCCCGTCTGGTCAGGTCAGGGCGCCGCAATGCGGGACGCTCCATCCGGGTTTTTGGGACCGGAAGGCTAAGACCAATTCCGAATAGGCGCAGGGAAACTCGTCATCAGAGGCCCTGTAGTCCGAAGCTCGCTGATGACTGCGCTCGGAGATGCCAGCGCTGACGGCTTAGCGGACCGGGGTTCGACTCCCCGCACCTCCACCAATCGAATACATGTGATAGAAACGGGGCATGGGCCTCGCTTCTGAACTCGGGTATGCGCCTGGCCCGCGTAATTTCATGCATCGCTTCGTTGCGTCCGTGATGAGCACACGGGTCGGAGCATGGTTGGCCTATCACCTCGCCCAGCGGCTCGACAGGGGGGTCTCAAAGCTTTCCAAGGGCAGAGCAACGGTGTCGGGCTGGGCGGTTGGGGTGCCACCAGTCTGGGTGACGACCACTGGAGCCAAGTCAGGATTGAAGCGACGCACTCCGTTGTTCGGAATCCCTTTTGGCGATGACGGGCTCGGTCTCGTGGGAACCAGCATGGGCCAAGCGGCCACTCCATCGTGGGTGTTCAACCTTTCGGCCAATCCAGACTGCGAGGTCAGTCTGAATGGATCCTTGCTCGAAGCCAGAGCACGCCTTGCTAGCGGGGACGAGGAGGACGAGATCTGGGACTCCAGTTTCGCTCTTTACCCCGGGTTTCGCGAATATCGCCAACGAGTCACGAACCGAACGGTCGGGTTGTTCGTCCTCGAACCCAGATAGCCGGTACCGTCTCGCCAGTGAGCTTTCCTGAGAAGGTGACAGTCACCGAGTCTTCAACCAGGGACGGCCTCCAGTCTCTTGGAGCCTTTGTCCCAACCGCCTCCAAGGCGGGACTCATTGACTCCTTGGCCGCCGCCGGTGTACGTGAATTCGATGCTGTGTCCTTCGTGAAT
>Ga0070727_10004227_pt1 | contig 12384 bp, 11 predicted proteins | sample tdAd472_FD_66722 | JGI IMG/M metagenome (GOLD analysis project Ga0070727, IMG submission 66722) | Marine sediment microbial communities from the Atlantic coast under amendment with organic carbon and nitrate - tdAd47.2 | ecosystem: Environmental > Aquatic > Marine > Coastal > Sediment | place... | reverse complement strand
AAATCGTATGAATTGATGAGTTACTTGCGTTTGATGATTCGTTGTCACATGAATCGTCTCAGCAAGCACCCACACGCATTATCTGATCTAGTTTTTAAAGAACGTTTGCTCCCTTGGAGCGGGCTGCGTATTCTAAGGGTCGCCGCCGTTTTGTCAACTGATTTCGATGATTATTTTTTAAAAATCTTCATCTTGTTTCAGTCGTTCCGCTTGGCTCGTTCCCCGAAGCGGACGCGCATTCTAGCGCTTCATACCCTGATGTCAACGGCTTTCTGTAAAAAAGTTTTTTTGCTTTCTACAGTGCCCTGACGGGGCGTTCAGACCGGCGTGTATTGCCGAACTGAGGCGCGCATTCTAGCGATTAATACGGGGCAGTCAACGCCTTTTTTGACATTTTTTTGAAATACTTTCACAGACCCCGTTTTTCACAACCCGGACCTATTCTTATAGCACAAAAAAACGCGGCCATTGGCCGCGTTTTCATCCCACATGATCGGTCCTTATCAGGCCAGCTCGAACAGGTGGTGCTTCTTCTTCCCCATCTTCACCATAAAGAAGCGGCCGAACAACGCCTTCTCAGCGGCAAAGCACGCTGCCGCCTTGAGGTTATCCTCCCACCCCTTGGCTTCGCCGTTGACCAGTACCGCCGAGCGCCCCAGCGCATCCTTGACCTCTCTTCCCGCCTTGGCCATACCGCATTCGGTGAGCAGCGCGGTGAGGGGACGACCATCCAGCGACTCCGCTGCCAGGTCACTGGCCGGCATGCCATCCATCTTCAGCTGCTCGAGATCGCCTTCTGTCAGCGAGTCCAGCCCCCCGGAAAACAGCGCCGCGGTAATGCGCTCCGCAGCTGCCAGGCCCTCTGCCCCGTGGACGAGCTTGGTGACCTCTCTCGCGAGCACCCCCTGTGCGGACTTGCGGCCCTGGGTTTCAGCATCTATTCGCTCTATTTCCTCTATCTCGGCGATCGGGAGGAACGTGAAGTAGCGCAGAAACTTGTACACGTCGGCATCCGCGGTGTTGATCCAGAACTGATAGAAGGCATAGGGCGAGGTCTTTGCCGAATCGAGCCATATCGTTCCCGTCTCTGTCTTACCGAATTTTGTGCCATCGGCCTTGGTCACCAGAGGCAACGTGATACCAAACACCTGATTGCCGTTGAGCCGCCGGGTCAGGTCGATGCCACCCGTGATATTGCCCCACTGATCCGAGCCCCCCAACTGCAGCGTGCAATCGTAACGGCGGTTGAGCTCAGCAAAGTCGTATGACTGCAACAGCATATAGGTGAACTCGGTGTAGGAAATACCCGCACCCTCCCGATCGAGTCGCTGCTTGACGGACTCCTTGTTCACCATGTTATTGACCGAAAAGTGCTTACCCACATCCCGCAGAAAATCCAGTAGGTGCAAGCCGCCAATCCAGTCGAGGTTATTCACCACCTCGCCGGCACAGTCGCCGGCCTCAAAGTCGACAAACTGAGACACCTGGGAGCGAATTTTATCCACCCAGCCAGCCACCACATCCGGGGTGTTCAGCTTTCGCTCCTGGGCCTTGAAGCTGGGATCGCCGATCAACCCGGTGGCGCCCCCCACTAACGCAATCGGCTTGTGCCCGGCCAGCTGGAAACGGCGCAGTGCCAGCAGCGGCACCAGACTGCCGATGTGCAAGCTGTCGGCAGTGGGGTCAAACCCGCAATAGAGGGTGCGACTGCCCGTAGACAAATGCTCTTCCAGGGCGCCATCCCCCGTCATCTGTGCGACCAACCCCCGGGCCCGCAAATCGTCGATCAACCCCATCGATTCCTCAGTCATGCCTTTTCTCTTTCAATTACAGCCAATTAAAGGGAGGCAAACCTTACCGTATCCCGTCACAAAAACAAGAGTGCCGCACAGCCCCGTCAAATCTGACGGTGGGATTGACTGATTATCTGTTATATATTGACGCCTTAAGTACACTACTTACAGTCATTGTTAAACTGCCGCGAGCCAGGATGCCACCATGAGCCAGGCCAGCTTCAAGAAGTCCTCGATTACCACCACGCCTACCTGGCGTCGCCTTTTAACCGATACCAGAGTACGGCGCGCTCTGCTGCCCGCCGGTGCCTGCGCCGTGGTGCTCACCCTGACGGCGGCCCTCTGGCCCACCCATGATGCGATTCCGGTCACACATGACGTCCAGCCGGTCCCGCCTGCAGAGACCGCTCAGAACGATGTCGCGGCGGAACAGGCAAGCGATGAAGCCGCATCCACTCCCGAGCAACAACAGACCGCCCAGTTGCCGAGCCCGGCCGCCCCCCAACCGGCAGCAGCTTTCTCCTGGAAAAACCAGTCTGTCCGCAACGGAGACAACCTGACCACCATCTTCAAGCGCGTATCGCTGGGTCCCGCCGACGTCCATCGACTGATGACCTCATCGCCCCTGGCGCGCCCGCTGACAAAGATGAAACCTGGTGAGGAATTGCGTTTTGCCTTCGCTGACAACGGATCGCTTGCCCAACTCCAGTACATCAAGTCAAAACTTGAAAGCTACGTCTATAAAGCAGCACCGCAAGATGGCAAAGGTAGCTATGTTGCCGAACATATTATCCGCGAACCGGAAATCACCACGGCCTATCGCGAGGCGACTATCGACGATTCACTGTTTCTGGCGGGCGAGCGCGCCAAACTGCCCCACAACCTGATCATGGAGATCGCCAATATCTTCGGATGGGATGTGGACTTTGCCCTGGACATCCGCAAGGGCGATCACTTTGCCCTGCTCCATGAAGAAGAGTTTCTGGACGGTGAGAAAATTGGTACAGGCAATATACTTGCCGCCGAGTTCACCAACCGCGGACGCACCTTTAAAGCCGTGCGTTACGTCGACAGCAACAGCAAGGCCAGCTACTACACGCCGGAAGGTCTGAGCATGCGCAAGGCCTTCCTTCGCGCACCGCTGGATTTCACCCGGGTCAGCTCTTCATTCAATCTTAAGCGCCTGCACCCGGTGTTTAAAACCGTGCGCCCCCACAGAGGGATCGATTACGCGGCACAGCGCGGCACCCCCGTCTACGCTGCGGGCGACGGCAAGGTCATCGCCTCCGGTTACAGCAAGGCCAACGGCAACTATGTCTTTATTCAGCACGGCCAGCGCTATACCACCAAATATCTTCACCTCCACAGACGCGCGGTAAAAAAGGGGAAATTTGTTAAACAGCGCCAGGTCATCGGCACTGTCGGCTCTACTGGCTACGCCACCGGACCACACCTTCACTACGAATTCCTGGTCAACGGGGTACACCAGAATCCGCGCACCGTGTCGCTACCCCAGGCTCTGCCTATCGACGATGCTGAACGCCGGGAGTTTGACACGGCCACAGCCGCTCTGATCAATGAACTGGCACTGCATCAGCAATCCACGCAACTGGCCATGCTGACCGAGGAACAGTCCGAACAGCACACCACACAGTAGTCGCCATGCCCGACACCGAACTCTTTATAGGACTGATGTCGGGCACCAGCGCGGATTCCATCGATGCCGCCCTCGTTGATCTCAGCGATGGTCGCTGCCAACTGCTGGCCACCCACAGCAGCGATATTTCCGATCTGAAACAGGAAATCCACGCGCTGGGACTGCGCGGCGACAATGAAATCCAGCGACTCGGTCAACTGGATCGAGAGCTGGGTGTGCGCTTTGCCAAAGCCGCCAACCAACTTCTCACCCGGCAAAAAATCCCGCACAAATCTATTCGCGCCATTGGCAGCCATGGGCAAACACTGCGCCACCAACCGCCCTCCGAGGGGCAGGGCCACCCGTTCAGCCTCCAGGTGGGAGACCCCAACACCATCGCCCACCACACCGGCATCACTACCGTGGCGGACTTCAGGCGCCGCGATATCGCGCTGGGTGGGCAGGGTGCGCCCCTGGTCCCCGCGTTTCACAGAGCCGCCTTCCACGCGCCCGGCATCTCCAGAGCCATCGTCAACATCGGCGGCATTGCCAATATTACCCTGCTTCCGGCAGACGAGGCGCAACCCACGGAAGGCCATGATACCGGCCCAGGCAACGGCCTGATGGACGCCTGGATCTGGCGCCACCGCCAACGGCATTTCGACGACGACGGCGACTGGGCCCGCCGCGGCAAGGTCATCCCGGCACTGCTGGAACGACTCTTGCGGACCCCCTACCTGGCCCAGCCAGCTCCCAAGAGCACCGGTCGCGAGCTGTTTAATATCGATTGGCTGGACCGCCAACTGGAGGAAATGACCACTGTCTGTGCGACGGCGGATGTCCAGCGGACCCTCCTGGAGTTCACCGCCGCCTCCATTGCCGACGCAGTCACCGCTCACCACACCGACGCGCAGGAGGTTTACCTGTGCGGCGGCGGTGTCCGCAATCGTGTCCTCAGCGGTCAGATAGCAGAACGGTTAGCTCCCAGGCGAGTGGCAACAACCGATGAACTGGGCATTCCCCCAGACTGGGTGGAAGCGGCAGCTTTTGCCTGGCTGGCGCGACAGACATTGCACGGCCTGCCCGGGAATGCGCCCGAGGTTACCGGCGCGCGGGAAGCCGCCATACTGGGCGCCATCTACCCGGCCTGAAAAAAACGCTCACTACTAATTACCAGTAGTGACTACCACTAGAAGTAGACGAAATTCTCCTGCTCGATCAGCCGCGTCTCTTCCACAGGACCCAGTGGCACCGTGCCGACAAAGGGAAACAGGGTTTTCAGATCCAGCCCCAGGCCGCGGGACTGGGTCTCACAGACCTTGAGCTCAATGACCCCCAGGGCTGAAAGCTTGGCGGCCATGTCGACGATGGGACGGTAACGGAGGTAATTCTCCCGGAAGAAAATGGCCACTTCCGGACCGTGCAGCACAAACACCACCGGAGAGAAGTCCTGGCGCACGCCCTGCTCCAGAAAGAATTCTTCGGCGCGAGCCAACGCCACAGCGACTTCTTCGGGATTGTTTTCTTCAATGCGGGCCAGGTAACCGGCCACTTCCCGGCGCTCACCCTCTACCAGGCCATTTGCCGTAGCGGCACTGCCCGCTGCTGTCGCGGTGACGGTCCAGGCCAGCAGGCAGAACAACCACCACCGCGGAGACATGGCCGGGTCAGACCGAGAAGGATGAACCGCAACCGCAGGTAGTGGCGGCGTTGGGATTGGAAACGGTAAACCGGGAGCCCTGCAGGCCCTGCTCATAGTCCACCGTCGAGCCGGAGAGGTACTGGATGCTCAGAGGGTCCACCAGTACGGCAACGCCGTCTTTTTCCACCAGTGTGTCGTCTTCGGCGGCCACTTCATCGAAGCTGAAACCGTACTGAAAACCGGAACACCCACCACCGGTGACAAAAACCCGCAGCTTCAGATCGGGGTTACCCTCCTCCTCCACCAGACTTTTGACCTTGGCCACTGCCGCATCACTGACATACAGCGGCATGGGCGTAAATGTTTCAATACCTGACATGGATGCTCCTGAATCAATCATGGGAATGCCCTACCACTCAATACCCAAGCATTCTAGTCAGGTATTCTATCACGAATTCTGGGCTTCGGTGCCAGTCTCGGGCAGATTTTCCACGACGGACACCTTATCGGGGGCAGATGAGGTAGAACGGTGGACAAAGCTGCCATTGACCTGTGCCCCTTTTTCGATCTCGATCAGTGCATAGTGCAGATCTCCGTCCACCACGGCATTGGCCGCCAGTTCTACCTGGTGACTGGAGTAGATATTGCCCTCAATGCGACCATTGATGACGACGATGGGTACTTTAATGTCCCCCACCACACAGCCCTTGGGCAAAATGCGCACCCGCGCATCGGCACCCTCGTCAGCGACGATATTGCCGGTGATCTGGCCTTCCACCTCCAGGTTGCCGACAAAATGCACATCGCCCGTGATGTGCGTGCCTGTCGCCACCAGAGTGGTATTGCCCGCCGCAAAGTGTGCCGAGTTCGTTTTCTTGCGCATGGTTCATGTCCCCTGTGCTTCATCAAAGTGCCAGTCAAAACGCCGTTCAACGGGATTGGCAGTGTTATTGTCCTTCCAGACACTCACTTTCACCACCCCGGGCTTGAAACCCTGTGGCAGATTCAGCACACCTTCGAGCATGTGGAAATATTTGAACGTCACCGCCATGGGCATCGACCCGACCTGCCCGTCCAATTGCGCCAGGCCCAGGGTTTCCTTGATGCCGTTGCGAACGCCCTCGAGTTCGACCTCAATGTTGATATTAATGCTTTTCAGCTTACTGGCTTTCTGCTGGATGATCAGCCGGTAGGCCATGCCGCCACTTCCCGGCTGGGGCCGCAACATCAACTCGCCGATCTCCAGTCCCGACTCATCGCTGCCCTGAAGTAGATTGCGGTACAGGCTGAGCTCTTCTTCGTTGGCCGCCAGGTCGAGCTGCAGGGAGGTCACCAGCTTTCTGATCTCTTCCAGAGATCCTCGATCCACCTCCGAGGCCAACTCCGCGTTGGTCAACTTCTGCTCCAGCGCCGTGTTCACGTTGCGCAGGCTTTCCAGCTCCCCGGCCATGCGGTGATTGTCCTGCACGGCCCCGTCGTGAAAGCGACCTCCCAGCAAAAAACCCGCGGCAAAACTCAACGAGAGCGCCAGCAGCCAGAGCGTCACCGCCAGTCGACGACGACCCGGGCGGTGGGCCTGAACAACCAGCTGATCGGTGTGCCGCAGGGCCATCAGGGCATTGGCGCCGGCGCCATCAGCCCTGCATTTTCCGGCAGGTCAAACAGGAGATTCATATTCTGGATGGCTTGTCCCGAAGCCCCCTTCACCAGGTTGTCCTCCACCACCAGGATCACCACCTTGTCGCCGCCCTGGGGGCGGAACACACTGATGCGACAGGTGTTGGAACCCCGCACGGTGCGCGTTTCCGGATGGCTGCCCGGGGGCATCACATCCACAAACGGCTCGTCCCGGAAGCGTTCCTCGTAGAGCGCCTGCAAGTCGACGGTTTTATCCTTCACGGTGGCGTACAGGGTCGCGTGGATACCCCGCACCATCGGCAAGAGGTGGGGCACGAAGGTGATGCCCACCTCGCCCCCGGCGACATCCTCCAGGCCCTGCCTGATTTCCGGCAAATGCCGGTGTCCGCTCGCGCCGTAGGCCTTGAAACTTTCCCCGGCTTCCGCGAGCAAGGTGCCAACATTGGCCTGGCGACCGGCGCCACTGCTGCCGGATGCCGCGCTGGCAATCAGGTCGGCATTGTCCGCCAGGCCACGTTCCAGCAGTGGCAGGAAACCCAGCAGCACGCTGGTGGGGTAACAGCCGGGACAGGCAATCAGACGCGCCCGACGAATGGCATCGCGGTTGGTTTCGGGCAGCCCGTAGACCGCCTCGTCAACCAGCTCCGGGCAGCCGTGTGGCTGGTTGTACCACTTTTCCCACAGGGCCACATCGCGAATCCGAAAGTCCGCCGAGAGGTCGATCACTTTGATCCCCTTTTCCAGCAGACCGGGAGACAGACTCTGAGCCACCCCATGGGGCGTGGCAAAAAACACCACGTCGCAGTTTTCGAGATCACCGGCAGCGGGATCGGTAAACGACAGATCGACATAACCCCGCAGGTTGGGAAACAGGTCCGCCACCGGTCGACCGGCCTCCCCGCGCGAGGTAATTGCCGCCAGGCTCACATCGGGATGCGCGGCCAATAGCCGCAATAACTCAACACCGCTGTAACCGGTACCGCCAACAATACCTGCTCGAATCATGTATACGGCCTCGCCTCTTTTAATATCTACAAGCTGTCCATTGTAATGGAGATTGCGCCAGGCTTACACGTCCACCCTGCGGCCCGCCAATGCACCCAGGCCGACGACACGAGACCGCTGGCACCCGGTACCCGGGAAGTCTGCCACAACAGCCCCATGGGCAAACCGGTACTGTGACACAGAACCGGATGATATACTTTCGTCCTTTCTATCCCACCCGCCAGTCTGCAGTTGGCTCGGTGGCCCGGCGCGGGCACCAAACTCGGTGACTCGACTTGGCCGGGACATTCATTGGTCGTCCCCACACGGAAGTCACACCGGCCAACAACAACGCGAGAAACCCCGCGGGGCCCGCGCCAACAGGTGCCGCCCTTGCTATCGCGGTCATTGGCGTCGCGCAAAGAACACCCTCTGCTTTAACTGACAAGAAGATGAAGAACCCATGCATTCTCGGCTAAAAGCTATTTTCAGAGATGACGAACACGCCGATAACGAACAGGCTCTGTCGGCATTCTGGATGGTCATTCTGGCGTTGACCGCCGGTATATTCGGAGGTATCGGCTCCATCATTTTTCGCGCCATCATCGGCTTTGTGCACAATCTCGCCTTCTACGGCGAGCTCAGCATTGATTATGAGCCCCTCCACCAAATCGCCGTGAGTCCCTGGGGCGCAGGCATCATCCTGATACCGGTAATCGGCAGCCTGATCGTCACCTGGATTATCAACACCCTGGCACCGGAGGCTCGCGGCCACGGTGTTCCCGAGGTCATGAACGCCATCTACTATAAAGGCGGTCACATCCGTCCCGTGCTGGTGGGCGCCAAGGCCCTGGCCTCGGCCGTCTCCATCGGCACCGGCGGCTCCGTCGGTCGCGAAGGCCCCATCATTCAGATCGGCTCCGCTTTCGCCTCCGCCCTGAGCGGCCTGTTTACCATTCCGCCACGGCAGCGCGTGATTCTCGTCAGCGCCGGCGCCGCCGCCGGCATCGCCGCCACCTTTAACGCGCCCATCGGCGGACTGGCCTTTGCGATAGAACTGCTGCTGGTGGCCATCAGCGCGCGAACCGTATCCCTGGTAGCCCTCTCCACGGTGACCGCCTGCTTTATCGGTCGCCTCTACGACGGCATTCTGCCCAGCTTTCCGATGGATGAACTGATCAGCATGCCCCGGGACCACCTCACCGACCTGTACATGTTGTTGCTGTGTGTGCCCCTGGGCATTCTCATCGGCATCTGCGCCACCCTGTTCATACACTCGATTTACTGGTTCGAAGACCACTTCAACGCCCAGATCAAAAACAGCTACCTGCGCCACGCCGTGGGCATGACCATCCTCGGAGTCATGATGTACCTCTTCATGCTCTACAGCGGCCATTACTATGTGGCGGGGGTGGGCTACGGCACCATCATGGAGGTTCTCACCGACGTTCTCACCAACCCGGGATTCCTGCTGTTGCTGTTTGCTGCCAAGCTGCTGGCCACCGGCCTCACCCTCGGGTCGGGGGCTTCCGGCGGCGTGTTCTCGCCCTCGCTGTTTCTCGGCGCCACCATGGGCGCCGCTTTCGGCCAGGTGGTCTCGACCCTATTTCCTGAGGCAAACATTCCGGCAGTGGCCTTTGCCATCGCCGGCATGGCGGCCATGGTGAGCGGCACCACCGGCGCGGTCATCACCGCCATCGCCATGACCTTCGAGCAGACCCGCAACTACGCCGTGATTCTGCCCATCATCATCACCGTCGCCCTGGCGCACACCACCCGCTCCCGCCTGACCCCCGACACCATCTACACATTGAAGCTGATGCGACGCGGTATTATTCTGCCCCAGGGTTTGCAGGCGGCTGTTTCAGCATCGCGCACCGCGGCATCGATCATGTCCACTGACTACGAAGAAGTGGCCATCGAAGAGATCGACGAATGGAAGGCGACCCACAAACCCGGCGAGGGCGCCAAACAGACTGTCTTTGTGGAAGATGGCGAAGTTTGCGGCATCGGCAAGGCGGAGTTGCAGTACCTGGTGCATGACCTGACAGCGGAACAGTTGATCGACCGCAACTTCCTCACGGTAACCGCGCTCACCCGCTGGCCGGTACTGATGCGTGCGATCCGCCGCACCCAGGCCGAACACGTCGCGGTTTTCAGAAAACGCCACAGCAACCGCATGGAAGACCTGGTGGGCATTATCACTGCCAATGAAATCCTCACCGTGACCCGGGATGAAATGGAATTGGTGGAACACTGATGACAGGCCCAGGCACTGACAATAAGCCTTTGACAACAGGGCAGAAGACATGAGCGTTATCAAGGAATTACTGATCAGCGGCCAGAGCTGGATCACCGCCTTTCACATCATCGCCGTGGTGTGCTGGTTTGCCGCGCTGTTCTACCTGCCCCGGTTGTTTGTCTACCACGCCATGTCGGAAGACAAAGTCAGCATTGAGCGCTTCAAGGTCATGGAGCGCAAGCTCTACCGGGGCATCGGCAACCCGTCCATGATCGCCACCGTGATCCTCGGGCTGGCGCTGGCGAGCCTCTACCCGGACTACTTCCTCCACGCCCCCTGGTTTCACGTGAAAATGGCCCTGGTGGTGCTGTTGCTGATCTACCACCACGCCTGCCTCTACTTCCTCAAGCAGTTCCGGGACGACCGCAATACCCGCAGTCACGTCTTCTACCGCTGGTTCAATGAAGTCCCGGTATTGATGCTGGTGGGCATCGTCATCATGGTGGTGGTCAGGCCCTTTTAACGCCGGCGGGCAAACCGCGATCGGACGTCTATACTCAAGGGCATGAATGTCGACCGCGACCCCGATGCCCCATGCGTAAACTAGGCCTGCTGGCCCTTCTCCTCTATAGCGCCCTGAGCTTCGGCGCACCGGCCCAGTCCGCTGCGACCCGAGCGGTTTGGGTGCTGGACATCGAGGGCGCCATCGGTCCCGCCGTGGCCGACTACCTGGAGCGCGGGATGGCGGCGGCCAACCAGGCAGACGCGGCGCTGGTGGTGATCCGTATGGACACCCCCGGCGGGCTGGACAAATCCATGCGCCAGATCATCCAGGCCATTATCGCTTCACCGGTGCCCGTCGCCAGTTACGTGTCACCCAGCGGGGCCCGGGCCGCCAGTGCCGGTACCTATATTCTCTATGCCAGCCACATCGCCGCCATGGCGCCGGGCACCAACCTCGGCGCCGCCACCCCGGTACAGCTCGACGGCGGAGGGATGCCCGGCCAACCGCAACAGCCATCCGAGGGCGACGACGGAAGCGCTGGCGAGCCCAAGACCGCCATGGAAAAGAAAGTCATCAACGATGCCACCGCCTACATCCAGAGTCTGGCGGAGATGCGCGGCCGCAATGCCGAATGGGCCGCCGAAGCCGTGCGCAGCGCCGCCACCCTGACGGCAAACCAGGCCCGGGACAAGAATGTTATCGACCTGGTGGCGGATGACATACCGCAACTGCTGGAAAAACTCGATGGGGTCAGTGTGGAAACCGCCGCCGGCAAACTGACCCTGGCCACCGCCGGCAGCAACATCCACCGCCACCAGCCGGACTGGCACACACAGTTCCTGTCGGTGATTACCGACCCCAGCATCGCCTACATCCTGCTCTTGCTGGGTATTTACGGTCTGATCTTTGAATTCTCTCAGCCGGGCATCGGCCTGCCCGGCATTCTCGGCGGTATCTGCCTGCTAGTGGCCATGTACGCCCTGCAGGTGCTGCCCATCAGTTACACCGGACTGGCGCTGATGCTGCTGGGCCTGGGCCTGATGGTCGCCGAGGCCCTCAACCCCAGTTTCGGGGTACTCGGCGTCGGCGGCATCATCGCCTTCGCGGTGGGCTCGATCATGCTGATGGATACCCACGTGCCGGCGTTTCAAATTGCCCTGCCGGTGATCCTCGGCATCACCGCCACCTCCGCCGGCCTGCTGATCATGCTGCTGGGCATGGTCTGGCGCGCCCGCCACAGCAAGCTGGTGTCCGGCCTAAACACGCTGGTGGGCGAGTACGCCCGGGTGGAACTCATCCACCACGGCCAGCCCTTTGTACGCCTGCAGGGGGAGCGCTGGTCCGTCGCCGCGGACGAACCCCTGGCCCCCGGAGACTGGGTCCATGTCACCGGCACCGACGGTCTGACACTGAATGTGATAAAGGAGTCACCACCATGAGTTTCTACTTCTTCGGTACGATACTGCTGTTCATTATTCTCCTGCTCGCGGCCATGTTCCGCGTGCTGCGGGAATACGAGCGCGGCGTCATTTTCATGCTGGGCCGCTTCTACAAGGTCAAGGGCCCGGGGCTGATCATCGTTGTCCCCATCATCCAGCAAATGGTGCGGGTGGATCTGCGCACCGTGGTGATGGACGTGCCCACCCAGGACGTCATCTCCATGGACAACGTCTCTGTGAAAGTAAACGCTGTGGTTTACTTCCGGGTGGTCGATCCGGAGAAGGCCATCATCCAGGTGGAAAACTTTTTCGAAGCCACCAGCCAGCTCTCACAGACCACCTTGCGCTCGGTGCTGGGGCAACACGAACTGGACGCCATGCTGGCCGCCCGTGACCAGCTCAACGCGGATATTCAGGAGGTACTGGACCAGCAGACCGACGCCTGGGGCATCAAGGTATCCAACGTGGAGATCAAGCATGTGGATCTGGACGAGAGCATGATCCG